>Ga0308175_100000812_pt1 | contig 20598 bp, 19 predicted proteins | sample PhyCR1_3_FD_203893 | JGI IMG/M metagenome (GOLD analysis project Ga0308175, IMG submission 203893) | Soil microbial communities from UC Gill Tract Community Farm, Albany, California, United States - DLSLS.C.R1 | ecosystem: Environmental > Terrestrial > Soil > Agricultural land | place: USA...
GGCGGTCAACCCGAAGACGGTGATGGGCGCCTCCAAGGCGATGGCGGAGTGGATCGTCGAGACGGCGGGCAACAAATATCCCGAGACGCGCTTCGCCTCGGTTCGCTTCGGCAACGTCCTCGCCTCCTCGGGCAGCGTCGTGCCGATCTTCCGCAGCCAGATCGAGCGCGGCGGCCCGGTCACCGTCACCCACCCGGAGATGACCAGGTACTTCATGACCATCCCCGAGGCCGTCCAGCTGGTGATCCGCGCCGGCGACATCGGCGCCGGCAAGGGAGAGGTCTTCGTCCTCGACATGGGCGAGCCGGTGAAGATCGTCGACCTCGCCCACAACATGATCCGGCTCGCCGGCTACGAGCCCGAAGCCGACGTCGCCGTCGAGTTCACCAAGCCGCGGCCGGGGGAGAAGCTGCACGAGGAGCTGTTCGGCCCAGCCGAGCAGCTGCAGCCGACGGCGGCGAAGCGGATCAACCGCGCGGTCCGGCAGGTCCCGCTCGACCCCGACTGGGTCCAGGCGGCCCTCAACCAGCTCGAACACCTGGTCCTCGCCGGGGACGAGGCCGATTTGGGCGAGCGCGTGGTGGAGCTGATCGCCGCCCCCGGCGGGGGCGCGGCGGCAGTCGTCTACGACGAGTAGCCTCTCGCAGCCACCTTGGTGCGGGTGATCGAACACATCGGCGCTTTCGCCGGCCTGGCCGCGTTCATCGGCCTCGCCGTGCTTGCTCTTCTCTCGTTCACGCAGGCGCGTGATCTGCGCCGCCTGCGCGATTGGGCCGGGTCGGCCCCCGAGCGCGATTCCGAGCGCAAGGAGGCGACTTCGGCGATCGCCGCCCAGCGGGCCGAGGAGCTGCGCGCCCTGCAGGAGGCGCGGACGGCCGAGCACAGCGTGGTGGCCGACCGCGAAGAGCGCCGCCGCCGGCGCGAGGCGGGCTTGCCCGAACTGACCCGCGGCGAGCGCGTGCGTGGCTCCCTCTCGGGCTTCGGCGAGCACCTGGCCGAACCGCGCTGGCTCGTCGTCCTCTTCGTCGTCGTGCTGCTGGTCGTCGGGGGCGTCGCCTACGCCGTCGTCGGCGGCTCCAGCTCGGGAGGCTCGAGCGGCAGCAAGCAGGCGGCGGCGCGGGTCAAGCCGAGCGAAATCGAGGTCACCGTCCTCAACGGCACGGCCGTCCCAGGTCTGGCCTCCACCTTCGGCGACAAGATCGAAGGCAAGGGCTTCACGCTCGGTGCCGTCACCAACAGCAGCGCCAGCTTCGCCGACAGCGTCGTCATGTTCAAACGCGGCCACAAGGCTGAAGCGCGCCGGGTCGCCGCCCAGCTGCAGATCGGGAAGCTGCGCCCGATGAACGGCGAAGTCGCGTCGGTGGCGGCGGGCGCCGACGTCGCGGTGATCGTCGGCGAGGACAATGCCGCCGCGGCCAGTTGATCGGCGCGCGGCCGCCCTCGTCTTCGCGCTGCTCGTCCTCGCCACCGTCGCCGCCTTTGCCTACGCGCAGCGGGCGAAGCGCAACCCGCTCGTCCTCGACAAGGTCACTTTCGTCGGCGCCCCCCGCCACAAGGGCACCCGCGTCGTCCCCAGCTTCACGCCCAACGGCGACTGCCGCCACGACCTGATGCGGATCCGCTTCCGGGTCACCCGCTCCAGCCGGGCGACCGTGCAGGTGATCAAGCCGGGTGGCCGCGTGGTCTACACCCTCGGCCGCGACCGCTTCCTCAAGCGCTACCACTTCGCCACCTTCTACTGGGACGGCCGCCAGCGCGGCGGCGGCACGGCGCGCCCGGGCCGCTACAAGCTGCGAGTGCGGATGGGCTCGGAGCGGACGCTGGTGACGCCCGGGGCGATCCGCCTGCACCGGGCGCCGAGCCGGGCCAGGTCGCGCTGCGCGACCGTGGCGGGCGCAGGCGGGCTGCGCCCGGGATCGAAGCCTTGAGCGACTTCCTCGCCGGCGCCGGGCTCCTGGTCGCCGCCGCCGCCAGCGCCGCCGCGATCCTGCTCCCGCCGAGCCGCCGCCGCAGCGGGCTGATGGTGCTGGCGATGGCGCTCTTCCCGGTCCTGATCTTCGGCGACCAGTGGCACGGCGCCCAGATCGTCGACCTCCGCCACCACCCCGTCCGGATCGTCGCCCTCGCCGTGCTCGCCGCGGCGATCGTCGGGGCCCTCGCCTGCGCGTTTCGCCGCTGGCCACGGCTGCTGCCGCTGGCGATCGTCTTCGCGGTCCCCTTCCGGGTGCCGCTCCACGCCGGCGGCGAATCGGCAAACCTGCTGGTGCCGCTGTACCTGGTGATCGCCGCCGGGGTGATGGCGGCAGCGGTGCGGGACTGGGGCGTTCCCGGCGCCTGGCGGACGCGCAGCGCCCTCTGGCTGCCGCGGGTGCTGGCCTTCGTCGTCCTCCTCTACGCGCTGCAGGCGCTCTACTCGGAGGACTTCTCCAAGGCGCTGCAGAACGTCTGCTTCTTCCTCGTCCCCTTCACCGTCGCCTACGCCCTCCTGCGCGACGTCGACTGGAGCCCCTCGCTGCTGCGCGCGGTGCTGGTGCTGCTCGGGGTGGAGGCGGCGCTCTTCGTCCTCGTCGGCTCGGTCGAGCTCGCCGGCCGCAGCCTCTTCTGGAACGACCAGATCATCCGCTCCAACGAATTCCACACCTACTTCCGGGTCAACTCGGTCTTCTGGGACCCGAACGTCTACGGCCGCTACCTGGCGCTGGTGACGGTGACCGCGACGGCGGCGCTGCTGTGGACGCGGAGCCGGCGACCGTTCGGGCTGCTGGTCGGGCTGATCTGCGTCCTTTGGATCGGCCTCGTCCCGACCTACTCGCAGTCGAGCTTCATCGCCCTGCTCGCCGGCCTCGCCGTCCTCGCTGCGATCCGCTGGAGCCCGCGCTGGACTCTGGCGGCGGTGGCGGTGGGGCTGGTGGGGGCGACGCTGGTCGTCCTCCTCGCCGGCGGCTCGGGGAAGCTGACCACGAACAAGATCAACGTCGACCTCAGCGGCCGCGGGAACCTGATCTCGGGAGGCACCGACCTCTTCGCCCAACGCCCGCTGCAGGGCTACGGCTCGGGCTCCTTCCAGCGCGCCTACGCCGCCCACCGGGAGAACAAGGACCTGCCGGTGACGGTTTCCCATACCGAGCCGGTGACCGTGGCCGCGGAGCAGGGGGTGGTCGGTCTCCTCGCATACCTGGCGCTGGTCGCGGTGGCGCTTTGGACGATGGGTAGGGGGATCTGGACCTCCGGCCCCGAGCCGGGGACGGCCGGGCGAGCGCCCCGAGCCGCGGTCCTCGCGGCGTTCGTGGCGCTGTTGGTGCACACCCTGGCCTACGCGGGCTTCTTCGAGGATCCCATCACCTGGGTGCTGCTGGCGATCGGCGTTTCGCTGGCGCCCGCGGCCGTGCCCGCGGTCCGTTTGCGCGCGTAGGGTCTCCGATGTGGCAGCGACGTCCGAAGCCCCGCCCGCGGGCATGTCCGGCTACCTGCGCCGGCTGGCGAGCACCGGGGCCGCCTACACGGCGGCGAGCATCCTCTCGAAGGTCATCGCGGTGGCCCTGCTGCCGCTCTACACGCGCCACCTCAGCCTCGCCGACTACGGCGCCGCCGAGATCATGTTCGCGGCGGTGGTCTCGGTCAGCATCGTCGTCCGCCTCGGCCTGATCGAGGCCGTGCTGCGCTTTTACTACCGCGAGGACGAGGACCCCGCCGCGGTCGTCGCCAGCACCTTCGCCGGCCTCTTCTGGCTCTCCACGGTGGCCGCACTGGTCGCGCTCCCGTTCGCCGGGCCGATCTCCGAAGCGCTGCTGGACCGGCCCTCCGGCGAGCTCGCCTGGTCGGGGGCCGAGCTCGCCCGGATCTCGATCGGCGGCCTCTGGGTGCTGACCATGAACGAATTCCTGCTCACGATGTTCCGGCTCGAGGAGCGGGCGCGCGCCTACTTCCTCACCACCATCCTCAACGTCTTCGCCTCGATCGCGCTCACCGTCGTCCTCGTCGTCGGCATGGGGGAGGGGGCGCGCGGCCTGCTTCTCGGCAGCTACGGGATGGGCGCCGTCTTCGTCCTCGGCCTGATCGTCTGGCACTGGCGGCGGCTGTCGCTGCGCTTCGACGTCGCGCTGCTGCGCCGCTTCCTGCGCTTCGGCCTGCCGACGATGCCCGCCGAGGTCTCCCTCTACCTGCTCAACTTCGTCGATCGCCTGATCATCATCCGCTCCGCCGGGCTCGGCGCCGCCGGCCTCTACTCGCTGGCGGTCAAGTTCGCCCAGGCCGTCAACGTCCTCGTCCGCGGCTTCCAGCTCGCCTGGCCGCCGCTGGCGTACTCGATCCGCGAGGACGCCGAGGCCCGCCGCGTCTACGCCAACGTCGTCACCCTGTTCGTCGCCGGCTGCGCCTTCGTCGTCGCCGGCATGTGGCTGTTCTCCCGCTGGATCGTCCGCCTCCTCGCCGCGCCCCGCTTCTTCGACGCCTGGGAAGCGGTCGGACTGATCTCGACCGCGGTCACCCTCTACGCCCTCTACCTCGTCCTCGTCGTCATCCTCGGCCGCACCGGCCGCACCGAGTTCAACCTGCCCGCCGCGCTGGGGGCGCTGTTCGCCAACGTCGTCCTCAACCTGCTGCTGGTGCCGCCGCTGGGCATCGTCGGCGCCGCCCTCGCCCTGCTCGCCTCCTACTTGGTGGTGCTCGCTCTCATGTACGGGTTCACCCAGCGGCTCTTCCCCGTGCCCTATGAATGGAGCCGGCTGCTCCGCGTCGTCCTCGTCGTCGCCGTCCTCGTCGGCTTCGCCGAACTGGCGACCCCGACCGCCGGGGCGGCCGGCCTGCTCGAGCGCGCGGCCCTCCTCGCTGCCTACCCGGCCCTGCTGTTGGCGGGCGGGTTCTTCACCGCCGCGGAGCGCCGCTGGCTGGCGCGCCTGCGACACCCTGGCGAGCTGGTCGCGGCCTTCTCCTTGCTGCGCGCCGAGCCCGCCGTCGCGGGCCGCATCCCGGAGGTCTACGAGGTGGAGCAGATGGACGAGGACTCCCGCAGCTAGACCCCCAGCCCCCCTTGCGTGGTTCCTTTGGTCCGCCGTGCCTTGACTAAGGAACCACGGAACTGCGAGCCGTCGGGGAGGCGGCGCGGTCGCGGAGGGACTCGCCGCGGCTGGGAAGGAGAGCCTGGCGGGCGTGGGCTCTGTAGACCGCTGCCGGGCGGCCGGGGAGGATGGCCGCGGCCAGCGCCCGCGCGCCGTATGACCAGGCGGTGAGGAGGCGGACCGCGAGCGCCGCGGCGCGGCCATGGTGCTTGCGCATGTAGAGGTCGCGGTTGCGGTGGAACTCGACGATCCGCGGCAGCCCCCGGGCGAGGTCGGTGGAGAGCTGGTCGTGGTGAACCGCCTCGGCGGCGGGGACGAAGAGCGAGTGCCAGCCGGCGTCGTGCAGCCGCTTGGCGAAGTCGCACTCGTCGTAGTAGACGAAGAAGTCCGGGTCCATGTAGCCGACTTCCGCGGCGGCCTCCCGACGCACCATCAACGCGCTCGACTGCGCCCAGTCGACCCGCCGGGTCCGCGACCCCCTGCTCTGCACGGTCAGCCGCCGGTGCAGGAAGAGGGCCCCGGCGGCGGCGGTGCCGACGCTCGGAAAGCGCCAGGCGCAGGGGGTGGGGCGGCCGCTGGGGTCGAGCAGCTGGGCGGTGGCCGCCGCCGCCCGCGGTTCCCGCTCCAGCGCCGCGACCAGCGCCGCCGCCGCACCCGGCCGCAGCTCGGAGTCCTCGTTCAGCAGCAGGCAGTACCGGCCGCGCGCCTCGCGCATCAGCGTCGAGTCGTTCTCGGCCTTGCCGGTGCGGCGGTCCAGGGCGATCAGCCGGATCTCCCCGTCCAGCTCCCGCACCGCCTCGGCCGAGCCGTCCTCGGAGGCGTTGTCCAGCACCAGCAGCTCGCACTCGAGGTCGGGCGGGTGGGTCCGTCGGATCGCCGCCAGGCAGGCGAGCAGCAGCTCACGGCCGTTCGTGTTCACGACGCAGTAGGAGAGCGTGGGTGGCAAGGGCCTATCCCGGTAGAGGTTCCACTTAACTTTTTCCGAACACAGTTGACGGCTGTCCGCTGTCCTCGCCGCGGAAAAAGTACAAGACGTTCCACCTCCACCGGGATAGGCCCGTCACGAAGAGATGAAGATCCGAAGATGAAGGTCCAGTTAGTAGACCCCTCGGCGTTCACGCCGCCCTACGACCGCTCCCTCGCCGCGGCGCTCGCCCGCGCCGGCGCCGAGGTCGAGCTGCTCACCAGCCGCTTCCTCTACGGGCCCGTCCCGCCCGCCGAGGGCTACCGGGTCGAGGAGCGCTTCTACCCCAGGTCGGCGGCGCGCGGCCTCCAGGCCCGCGGTCGCCTCCCCTTCAAGGCGCTCGAGCACCTCGCCGACATGCTCCGCTTCCGCCGCGAGGCCGCCGCCGACGTCCTCCACTACCAGTGGCTGACTGTGCCGCCGCTGGACGCCCGGCTGCTGCCGCCGTCGCGCCCGCGGGTGATGACCGCCCACTACATCCTGCCGCCGCGCCCGCGCCGCCGCCAGGTCGCCGCCGCCCGCTCCGTCTTCGCCCGCATGGACGCCGTCGTCGCCCATTCCGAGCACGGCGCCCGCCGCCTGCGGGAGGAGGTCGGCCTCGACGCGCACCGCGTCCGCGTCATCCCCCACGGCGCCTTCGACTACCTCACCCGGCTGCCCGAGGAGAAGCCGCTGCCGGCGGAGCTGGAGGGGGCGGAGGGCCCGGTGATCCTCTCCTTCGGACTGCTGCGCCCCTACAAGGGCATCGAGGTCCTGCTCGAGGCCTACGGGAGGATCGCCGGGCGCGCCGCCGCCGAGCTCTGGATCGTCGGCAACCCCCGCATGGACCTCGCCCCGCTGCGCCGGCTCGCCGAGGCCGCGGGCGGCCGCATCCGCTTCGTCACCCGCTTCGTCGAGGACGCCGAGATCCCGGCGCTCTTCCGCCGCGCCGACCTGCTCGTCCTCCCCTACCTCGACGCCGAGCACTCCGGCGTCCTCTACACGGGCCTCGCCTTCGGCAAGCCGCTCGTGCTCAGCGCCGTCGGTGGCTTCCCCGAGGTGGCCGAGGCCGGGGCCGCGCGGCTGGTTCCGCCGGGGGACGCACCCGCCCTCGCCGCCGCGCTCGAGGAGCTGCTGGGCGACGAGGGCGCCCGCGCCGAGCTCGCCGCAGCCGCCGCCCGCGCCGCCGCCGGCCCCTTCTCCTGGGACGAGGCCGCCCGCCGCACGCTCGAGCTCTACCGCGAGCTGCTGGGGGAGGGCCGATGACCGCCATCGCCGCGATCGTCTTCTGGCTCAGCGCGGGTCTCCTCGTCTACACCCACCTCGGCTACCCGCTGCTGCTCGCCGCCCTGGTCCGCCTCACCGGCCGCGACTCCCGCACCACCCAGCCCGCCCCAGACCGCCCCGGTCGTTTCCAGCATCCTGGCCCTCCCGGGGGCTCAAATGTTGGAAACGACGCCGGGGGCGGGCTGCCTACTGTGTCGTTGATCGTCCCGGCCTACGACGAGGAGGAGGTGATCGCGGCCAAAGTCGCCAATGCGCTCGCCCTCGACTACCCGCGCGAGCGCCTGCAGGTGGTCGTCGCCTCCGACGGCTCGACCGATGCCACCGCCGCCCGCGCCCGCGCCGCCGGCGCCGGCCTCGTCCTCGAGCTGCCGGCCGGCGGCAAGGTCGCGGCCCTCAACGCCGCAGCCGAGCAGGCGGCGGGGGAGATCCTCGCCTTCTCAGACGCCAACAGCGTCTGGGCGCCGGACGCGCTGCGCCGCCTGGTCGCCCCCTTCGCCGACCCCGGCGTCGGCTACGTCTGCGGCCGGGTCCGCTTCCTCGACCCGCAGGGCGACAACCTCGAGGGCGCCTACTGGCGCTACGAGATGGCGGTCCGCGAACTGGAGTCGGCCCTTGCCGGGGTCACCGCCGGCAACGGCGCGATCTACGCGGTGCGGCGCGACGCCTACGTTCCCCTCGCCCCCTCCGGCAGCCACGACCTCAGCTTCCCCTTTCGGCTGGCGAAGCGCCGCCTGCGCTCCCTCTACGCGCCGGGCGCCCGCGCCGAGGAGAAGATGGTGCCGACGATCGAGGGCGAGTTCGCCCGCAAACGCCGGATGATGGTCGGCCTCTGGGACATCGTCGTCGGCGAAGGGATGCTCTCCCCGCGCGGCTACCCGCCGCTCTTCGCCTTCGAGATCGCCTCGCACCGGCTGCTCCGCTACCTCAGCCCGCTGCTCCACGTCCTCGCTCTCGTTGCCAACGTCTTCCTGCTCGGCGCCGGCTGGTTCTACGTCCTCGCGTTCCTCCTGCAGCTGGCGCTGATCGCGGCGGCGCTCCTCGCCGGCGTCCTTCCGCTGGCCCCGTTCCGGATCGCCCGCTACTACGCGCTCAGCACCGCCTCGATCGCGCTCGGCCTCTGGGACCGCTGGCGCGGCGGCGCCGGCGGGCGCTGGCAGAAGGCGGCCGGAACCCGATGAGGGGGGGCCGCTAGTCATGCCCCGGGCGCTCGACGTCCTCATCGCCGCCCTCGCCCTCGCGCTGCTCTCGCCGTTCCTCCTCCTGGCTGCGATCGCGATCAGGCTGAGCGGGCCGGGGTCGGTCCTCTACCGCCAGCGCCGGGTCGGCCGCGGCGGCCGCGAGTTCGAGCTGCTGAAGCTGCGGACGATGGTCGCCGGATCCGACCCGGTCGGGGTCGGCCGCGTCGTCTACCGAGACGACCCGCGGGTCACCCGGCCGGGCCGCCTCCTGCGCCGCACCTCGCTCGACGAGGTCCCCAACCTCGTCAACGTCCTGCGCGGCGAGATGGCGATCGTCGGCCCCCGCCCGACGATCCCGGCCCAGGTCGCTTCCTACACCCCGTTCCAGCACCGCCGCCACGAGGTGCTCCCGGGGATCACCGGCTGGGCCCAGGTGCGGGGCCGCGCCGGCATCCCCTGGGAGGAGCGGATCGAGCTCGACGTCTGGTACGTCGACCACCGCAGCCTCGCTCTCGACCTGCGAATCCTCGCCCGCACCGCCTGGCTGGTCCTGACCGGCCAAGGTCTCGCGCCGGATTGATCGCGGGATAGGGTTCGCGGGGTGAGCGACCGTCCCGAGGTCAGCCTGCGCGCCTTCGAGGAGGGCGACGCCGCCGCCGTGCACCGCTGGTTCAACACCCCGGAGGCGACGAGGACGCTGATGGAGCAACGCGACGGGTTCACCCGGGAGCAGGCCGAGGCGTGGACCCGGCGAGCGATGGACGACTCGGGCGAGGACCGCAAGTTCGCGATCGTCGTCGAGGGATACGAGGAGCCGGTCGGCTTCACCGCCCTCTACGGGCTCTTCCGCCAGACCGCCCCCGAGCTCGGAGCGCTGATCGGAGACGACGTCCGCGGCAAGGGCGTCGGCCGCCGCGCCGAGGCGCTGACGATCGCCCGAGCCTTCGACGAGTACGGGGCCCACCGCGTCTACGGCCGCATCCCCGCCCGCAACGAGGTGGCGAAGAAGACCGTCGCCGGCCTCGGCTGGAAGCACGAGGGGACGATGCGCGCCCACCTCGCCCGCGAGGGCGGGCCGCCGGACGACTGCGAGGTCTGGGGGGTGCTCCCGGAGGAGTTCCGGGCCGCCGCCGCGGACCTGCTCGGGTGAGCGCGCCCCGGGCACGTGCGGAGCTGATCGCCGACCGCGGCGATGCCGCCGCCGGCGAGGAGTTCTTCCGCTCGCGCCCCTTCCTCGACGCCGAGGGAGCCACCCACACCCTGCGCATCGAGGCGAACGGCACCGAGCTCCTCGCCCCGCTTCTCGTCCGAGAGATCCCGGGCACCCCCCACCGCGACGCCGTCTCGCCCTACGGCTACCCGGGCTTCGCCATCCCCGAGAGCGCACTCGGCTTCGCGCCGCTCGATCCGGCCGCGATCGACTGGAGCGCTACGGGGCTCGTCAGCGTCTTCGTCCGCCACCGGCTCGGCGCCTCGCCGCTGGCCGGGGCGACGGAGCGCAACGTGGTCCAGATCGCCGACCCGGAACTGCCGGCGAAGAGCCGGCCCAGCGACCGCCGCCAGATCCGCCGCAACCTCGAAGCGGGCTACGAGCTGGCGCTGGTGCCGGGCCCGCACACCACGCCCGAGCAGCGGGCGGCCTTCCTCGACGTCTACGAGCAGACGATGCGCCGCGCCGGCGCCGCCGGCCATTACTTCTTCGGCGGTGCCTACTTCGACCGGATCCTCTCCTCGGAGGCGACCTGGGTCGCGCTCGCCACCGCGCCGGGCGGGGCCGTCGCCGCCGCCTCGATCGCCGCGCTCAGCGACGGCTACCTCCACTACTACCTCAGCGGCAGCGCCGACTCGCACCTGCGCGACTCACCGATGAAGAACGTCGTCGCCCGGCTCGTCGAGCACGCCGCCGAGCTGGGCCTCCCGCTCAACCTCGGCGGCGGCCTCGCCCCCGGCGACGCCCTCGAGGAGTTCAAGCGCGGCTTCGCCAACCGCCAGCTGGCCTGGACCAGCTCCGAGCTGGTCTGCGACCCCGATCGCTACCGCGAGCTGAGCGCCGCGCGCGACGTCGGCGGCTTCTTTCCCGCCTATCGCGCCTGAGCTATCCGGCTTCTTCGGGTTCGGCGGGGGTGGGCCCCGTGAAGGGGAAGTATTTCGCCGGCTCGCCGCCGTACTTGGCCCAGGTCGCCTTGCCGAAGTCGCGGATCGCGTCCAGCGTGATCGCGCCGCGGTAGGTCTTGCAGCCGAGCAGGTTGGTCCAGGTCGTCGCGGCCACGGCGTAGGGCATTTCGTCGTTCGGGAACAGCAGCGCCGCCCCGTACATCGAGTCGTAGAGCCCCTTCAGCGCCAGCTGGTCGGCTTCCGGCAGGTCCGGCGAGTACTGGATCTCCAGTCGCCCGTGCTCGAGCGAGTGGACGAAATCGATCGGCACCGGCATTTCCAGGTAGGCCCCGTCCGCCTGCTGGTAGGGCGGTTCCACGTGGGGTCCCGAGGTCGGCGGGTTCGTCTTGTAGTGCGGCGTCGGCGAGCTGGGTGGGATGTGCTGGTGGCCCTCGTCCTCGAGGTGCAGCCGCAGGTCGCAGCCGGCCTGCTTGGCCGCCTGGCGCAGGCTCGCCACCTTCAGCGGCGGCGGCACGATCCCCGCCCGTTCGTCGGGCTGGACCCCGTTGGTCGAGCCGATTTGGGTGTTGAGGTTGATGTGGGCGCCGCCTTCGTCCTTTTCGGCGCCCCCGCTGCCCCCGCTGTCGTCCCCGCCGCTGGCGAGGATGAAGACCGCCACGGCGATCGCCAGCACCAGCGTCGAAACGACCGCGTAGCCGATGATCAACCGGTTGCGGCCCCCGCCCTCGCCGTTCGCCATGGACGGCAGCCTATTCGGCCGGCTCCATCAGGGCCGCCTCGCCGCGCACCCGCTCCCACGGCCGCGACGCCCGCAGCGCTCCCAGCACCGCTCGCGTCGCCGGCGCCCGGTTGAGCGCGTAGAAGTGGATCCCCGGCGCGCCGCCGATCAGCAGCTCCGCGCACTGCTGCGCGGCGTAGGCGATGCCCAGCTCGAACTCGCGCGCCGGGTCGCCCCCGGCCGCCGCGAAGGCCGCCTCCAGCGGCGTCGGGATCGTCGCGTCGCAGAGGTCGCAGATCCGCCGCGTCTGGGCGAAGCTGGCGACCGGGATCACGCCGGCGAGGATCGGCACGTCGATCCCCCGCGCCCGCGCCTCGCGCACGAAGTCGAAGTAGACCTGGTTGTCGAAGAAGAGCTGCGTGATCAGGAAGCCGGCCCCGGAGTCGACCTTCAGCTTCAGGTAGTTCAGGTCGGTCGCCAGGTCGGGTGCCTCCGGGTGCACCTCGGGGAAGCAGGCGCCGCCGACCCCGAAGTCCCATCCATCTTGGATGAAGGCCGCCAGCTCGGCGGCGCTCCCCAAGCCGCCCTCGGGCTGGACGAAGTCATCCTGCCCCCGCGGCGGGTCCCCCCGCAGCGCGAAGACGTTCTCGATCCCGGCCGCCTCGATCCGGTCCAGGGTCTGCGCCAGCCCCTCGGTCGTCTCGCCGACGCAGCTCAGGTGCGCCATCGTCTCCAGCCCCAGCTCGTCCTTCAGCCGCGCCGTCACCTCCACGGTGCCGTCCCGGGTCGAGCCGCCGGCCCCGTAGGTGACCGAGACGAAGTCCGGCTCCAGCTCGCGCAGGTCCCGCGCCGTCTCGTAGAGGCGCTCGGCCGCCTCCGGCGTCTTCGGCGGCGAGAACTCGACCGAGAACGTCGGTCTCTTGGCGGCGATGATCTGGGCGATCTTCACGCCCGCAGGGTAGCCCAGGGCGTCTACCGCGGAGTTTGCGGGATCGTCTCCGGGCGCCCCCTGGCGCAGCCGCCGACGCCGCGCTAGGTTCGCCCTGCGACTGGGAGAGATCGGTCCCGCCGGAAGCCAGAGCGGGAAAGGCCTCGAAGGTGACGTAACGAGCTTCTGAGCGCGAAGGCTACGCGCGAGGCAGGCCACGAACGTCATCCCCAGTCGCTTTTCGCGTCCGCGGCCGGCAGTTCGCGCCGTCCGGGCTGTCGCCTACCTTCCGCCCTCTCGGGACCTGCCCCCGAGACCGGCGTCCGGGCGCCTGCGTCGCCGGGAGCTGGGCGTCTCCGCGAACCCCGGGTCTCTCGCGGCGACTAGCCCGCCCGCTCCCCTGAACGTTGAGCCGCCGCCGCACCGGCCTGTGCCACCTGCCGGGGCGCGGTGCGCCGCCGCCGCGAGCCGGCTCGCGTGGGAGGATGGCGCCGATGAACCGTCCAGAGGTGGCCTACGAGCGCCGTGGCTCCGCCGCCGTCCTCACCATCGACCGCCCCGAGCGCCGCAACGCGATCGACGCCGCCGCCGCGGCGGCGCTGCGCAGCGGGCTGGAGCGATTCGAGGCCGAAGAGGGGGCGCGGGTGCTGGTCCTCACCGGCGCCGGCGATTCTTTCTGCGCCGGCGCGGACCTGAAGGCGCTCGACCTCGACGTCGACGATCCGGCGGGACCGATGGGCTTCACCCGCCTCGCCCCCTCGAAGCCGGCCGTCGCCGCGATCGACGGCTGGTGCCTGGCGGGCGGGCTCGAGCTGGCGCTGTGGTGCGACCTGCGGCTCGCCACGCCGCGCTCGGTCTTCGGCTGCTTCGAGCGCCGTTGGGGGGTGCCGCTGGTCGACGGCGGCACCCAGCGCCTGCCCCGCGTGCTCGGTCAGGGCCGCGCCCTCGAGCTGATCCTCACCGGCCGCCCCGTCGACGCCGAGGAGGCGGGGCGGATCGGCCTCGTCAACGAGCTGGTCGCACCCGGCGCCCATCTCCAGCGGGCGCTCGAGCTCGCCGAGCAGATCGCCTCCTTCCCCCAGGAGACGATGCTCGCCGACCGCCGTGCGGCGCTGGAGGGCCTCGGCCTGCCGCTCGCCGAGGGCCTCGAGCTGGAGCGCCGCCTGGGCCGCGAGGTGCTCGAGACCGCCGCTCGCGGCGCCGCCCGCTTCGCCGCCGGCGAGGGACGCCACGGCAGCGGCGTCTAGTCCTTCACCCCCCAGACGTTCTGTCTAGCTGCCGGCGAGCCGCATCTCGGCGGCGGCCTCGGCGGGCCCGAAGTAGGGCAGCGTCGCGAGGTAGGCGAGCTCGGGCAGGAGGCGGAGGAGCTCTCCGTCCTCGCCGCGGGCGAGGCGGGCGTGGAGGACCGCCAGGATCCCGGCGACGACCCCTTCGGCGGCGATCGCGGGTGCGGCTCCGGAGCCTTCCCGGCGAGCCAGATCGACCTGGCGCGCCGCCCGCTCCAGCGCGGCCCGCCGAACCTCCAACGCACGCGGCCCGGCGGCGTGCACCTCGACGACCAGCGCCCGCGCGACGTCCGGGTGGGCCTCGAAGTAGCTCAGTAGCTCCTGCAGCGCGCGGCGCATCTTGCAGCGCCATGTCCTCTCCTGCGAGGTTCCCGACCTGATCGCCGCCTCGACACAGGCTGCCTCGGCCTCCAGTGCCTGCAGGTAGCAGTCCTCCTTGGATGCGAACTCGTCATAGAAGGCCTGGCGGTAGATCCCGGCCCGCTCGATGGCGGCCTGCACGCTCGCGTGCTCGTAGCCGTCGGCGCCGACGGCTTCGAGCATGGCTTTGAGGATCCGTTGACGCTTTAGGCGGTTCAAGACCCTCGGGGGCCGGGTAGCGGAGAAAGCGATGCCTGTTTTCGGTACCGAGATGGTATCCCGTCCGCCTCCTTCGGCGTCCGCCGCCTCCGCTTAGGTACTCTGTCGTTCGTGGCTGAACGGACCACTACACCGCGTCCAGCTCCGGGACAGCAGCAGCTCTCGCGAGAGTTCATCGCCCGCCACCAGCGGGCCCGCATCATCGAGGCACTGGCGGAGGAGACGGCCGAGCGTGGCTACCGCGCGGTTACCGTCGCCGACGTCGTCCGCCGCGCCGGGATCGCCCGCAACACCTTCTACGAGAACTTCTCCTCCAAGGAAGACTGCTTCCTCGCGGCCCAGCAGCACGGCGCCGAGCTGCTCAGGGCGCGGATCTTGGAGGCGGTCGACGAGGTCGAGGGCTGGCCGCAGCGGGTGGAGGTCGGCCTCGCCACCCTCCTCGCCGCGCTGGCCGAGCGACCGCCGCTGGGACGCCTCTGCATCGTCGAGGCCCTCTCGGTGGGCCCGGCGGCCGTCGAGCGCTACGAGCAGTCGCTGCAGGCCTTCGTCCCCTTCTTCCGCATCGGCCGCCAGGTCTCGCCGAACGGTCGCGACCTGCCGGAGACGTTGGAGGAGGCGCTGGTCGGCGGCATCTTCTGGATCGTCTACCAGCGGCTCATCCTCGGCGAGGCCGAGCAGCTCGAGAAGCTGCTTCCGGAGCTGCTGGAGTTCGCCCTGACCCCTTACCTGGGGGCGGATGCCGCGCACCGGATGGCGACGTCCGGAAGCTAGAATTTGCTCTACCGTTATCGTCGCCGGGGTGGCTGTAGACCCCGCTAAGACGTCAGTCGACCCAGCCGCCGACTATCCGCCGGAGCTTTCGCGGCTCCCTCCGGGCCGACATGGCCTCCCGCGCGAGTTCGTCGTCCACAACCAGCGCGAGCGGCTGATCGCCGGCCTCGCCGAGGCAGTCGCCGAAAACGGCTACGCCGGCACGACGATCGCCCACATCACCCGCCACGCGGCCGTCTCGCGCCGCACCTTCTACGAGCACTTCGCGAGCAAGGACGAGTGCTTCGTCGCCGCCTACGACACGGTGATGGAGCAGCTTCGCGAGCGGGTGGCGGAGGCCTTCGAGCACGAGGAGGAGTGGCCGCAGGCGGTCAGGGCGGGGATCGCGGCGATGCTCGAGTTCCTCGCCGCCGAGCCGAACCTCGCCCGCCTCAGCATGGTCGAGGCGCTGGTCGCCGGGCCGGTCGTGGTCGAGCGCTACGACGCGGCGATCCAGAGCCTCGTCCCCTACTTCGAAGCCGGCCGCGACGGCCGCACAGCCGCGGTGCTCGCCAATCTCTCCCCCAGCACCGAGGAGGCGCTGGTGGGCGGCATGGTCTCGTTGATCTCCCGCCGCATCTCCGCCGGTCGCACCGAGGAGCTGGAGTCGCTGCTCCCGGACCTGGTCGAGTTCACCCTCACGCCCTACCTCGGCAGCGCCGAGGCGGCCCGCGTCGCCCAGGGCGAGTAGCGCCCCGAGGTCCGCCGCGCCCGGCGCCAGTCGCCTTTGTCAACCAGTGGTTCGGAAAGGCGACTGGGCAAAAAGAGGGTTGAATTTCGTGAGCGAATCTACGAACATACGTTCGTATGGAGATCGTCTGCGTCATCGACAAGCGCCTGGCGGCTCCCGCGCGCTCGGGTCGTTCCGGGGGGCCTCGGCCCGGGCGCGCCGACCTTGCCGACCCGCTCGCGGCGGTGGAGGCGACCGAGGCGATGGTGCGGGCGCTGGAGGGGATCGGCGCCGCCGTGGAGAGCGAGCGGGCGGGGGAGGCGTTCTTCGCGGTGGACGGGCTGCGCGGCCTCTACGGGGGAACGTCCCCCAGCGTGCTTGCCGCAGCCGAACGCGCCGCGGGGAGGGGGTGGTGGATCGCCTCCGGGGCCACCCGGTTCGCCGCCTATAGGGCCGCAGCGGGGTGGCCGCGACCCGCGCCGGTCGCCGCCCTGGAGATGCGCCTCGGAGTGCCGGAGAGCGAGGCCCGGGAGCTGACCGAGGCCCTCGAGCGCCTCGGGATCCGGACCCTGAAGGCCTTCGCCCGCCTCTCTCCCGATCAAGTCGCCGACCGCTTCGGCCCCATCGGGCTGCGGGCGCTGCGGCTCTGCCGCGGCGAGGAGGAGCCGCTGCGCCCGCGCGCGCCGCACGAGGAGCTGGCCGAGCAGGTCGATCTGCCGGAAGGGACTGCGGGAAGCCAGCTCGACCGGGCCGTGGAGCTGCTCGTCGACCGCCTCCTCGCGGCGCCGCAGCGCAAGGGGCGGACCCTGCTCGGCCTCCGCTTCGGGGCCCTGCTGGCCGGCGGCGGCAGCTGGAGCGTCGAACAGGGCCTGGGCCGGCCGAGTGCCGCGCCGCGGGTCCTGCTCGGCGTCCTTCTCCCTCGCCTCACCGAGCTGCCGGGGCCGGCAGCGGCGCTGCGGCTGCGCGCCGTCGGCCTCGGGCCGCCGGCCCGCGACCAGCTCGAGCTGTCGGTCGGGGGAGCGGAGTCGCGCCGGCGCCGGCTCGGCGCCGCGGTCCGCGAGGTGCGGACGGCGGTGGGGTCGGAGGCGCTGCTGCGGATCCTCCCCGTCGACTCCGCCTCGCGCGTGCCGGAGCGATGGGGAATGTTGACCCCCTTTCCCGAATGAGCCCGGGCCTGCGGCGGCTCTACGCGCCCGAGCGGGTGACGGTCCGGGTCGACGACCGCGGCGTCCCGGTCGAGGTCGACGGGGCCGCCGTCGAGGCGGTGCGGGAGGAGTGGCTGGTCGAGGACCGCTGGTGGACGCCGAAGCCGCTGCGCCGCCACTACTTCGAGCTGGCGCTGGCCGACGGACGCTCCCTCGCCGTCTTCCGCCACGCCCGCGGGCAGCGCTGGTACCGGCAGCGGGCCTGAGGTCGTTTCGATGACTCCGCGCCATGCCAGGGGGCTCGGGTAGGGATGGCCGCGACCAGCCCGGCGGCCGCAGTCCCCTACGTCGAGCTGCACGCGCACTCCGCCTTCTCCTTCCTCGACGGCGCCTCGACCCCGCTGGAGCTCGCCGCCGCAGCGGCCGCCCACGGCTACCCGGCCTTCGCCCTCACCGACCACGACGGCCTCTGGGGCTCGATGGAGTTCGCCCACGCCTGCAAGGGCCTCGGCATCCGTCCGATCACCGGCGCCGAGCTGACCATCTCCGCCGAGTTGCCGAAAACTGTCGCGAAGAGGAACAAAACGGCAACTCGGCACCTGACGCTCCTCGTCGAAGACGTGACCGGCTACCGCAACCTCTGCCGCCTGCTGACCCTCGCCCACGCGCACACCCGCGGCTCCCGGTCGCGTGGTTCCTTTGTCGGCCAGGAGCCGACAAAGGAACCACGGAACTCGCCGGCGACGCCCCCCTGGGCGACGCTCGAGCAGGTGGAGGAGCACGCCGAGGGGCTGGTCTGCCTCTCGGGCTGCGCTCGCGACGGCGCCCTCGCCGGCGCCTGGGAGCGAGGAGAGACGGCCGCGGGGGAGCGGCTCGGCCGGCGCCTGCTCGCGGCCTTCGGCCGCGAGCACCTCCGGGTCGAGCTGCAGCGGCCCTACTGGCGGCGCGACCGCGCCCGCAACCGCTGGCTCGCCCTGCTCGCCGAGCGGCTCGGCGTCCCCTGTGTCGCCACCGGGGACGTCCACTCCCATGCCCGCGGCCGGGCGCCGCTGCAGGACGCGCTGGTGGCGATCGGCCGCGGCGAGACCCTGGAGGCCTCCGAGCCCTGGCGCCGCGGCAACTCGACCTCGTCCCTCACCTCGCCGGCGGCGATGGCGGCGCGGCTGGCCGAGCACCCCGAGGCCGTCGCCGAGACCGTGCGCCTGGCGGAGCGGCTGCGCTTCGACCTCACCGCCGAGCTCGGCTACCGCTACCCCGGCGCCGAGGACCCCGGCGCCGACCGCGAGCTGGCGCGGGCCTGCGCCGCCCGCCTCGGCGAGCGCTACGCCGGCAGCGCCCGCCTGCTGGAGGCCGAGCGCCGGCTCGAGGAGGAGCTGGCGACGATCCGCGCCCTCGGCCTCTCCGGCTTCTTCCTCCTCCACCGCGACCTGCTCGAGCTGGCGCGCGAGGTCGCGGTCGAGGTGCGCGGTCCCGAGTCGGCGCGGGCGATCCTGCCGCCGGGACGGGGCCGCGGCTCCAGCGTCAGCTCCATCGTCTGCTACCTGACCGGCCTCTCCCACGTCGACCCGGTCGAGGCGGATCTCTTCTCCGGCCGCTTCCTCAACGAGGAAACGACCTCGATGCCGGACATCGACCTCGACTTCCCCCGCGACGTGCGCGAGGCGCTGATCCCGCGCGTGCACGAGCGCTACGGCGCCGAGCGCTCCGCCCTCGTCGCCGCCTTCCCGACCTACCGCCCGCGCGGCGCCGTCCGCGACCTCGGCAAGGCGCTGGGCCTGCCGCCGGCCGAGATCGACCGGGTCGCGAAGACGGTCGGCTTCCACGAGGGCGCGGCCGAGATCGAGCGCGACCTGGAGGCGGCGCTGGGGCCCGAGCGGGCGGCCGAGCCGCGCTGGCGGGCGCTGCTGCCGCTCGCCGCCGAGATCATGGGCCTGCCCCGCCACCCCTCCCAGCACCCCGGCGGGATGGTGATCTCCACCCGGCCGCTGATCGACGTCTGCCCGGTCGTGCCGGCGGCGATGGCCGGCCGCCAGATCGTCCAGTGGGACAAGGACTCCTGCGCCGACGCCGGCTTTCTCAAGATCGACCTGCTCGGCCTCGGGATGCTCTCGGCGGTCGAGCGCTGCGTCGAGGAGATCGGCCGCGCCCGCGGCGAGCGCCTCGACCTCTCGCGGATCCCGCTCGACGACGAGGAGACCTTCGAATCGATCCGCGCCGCCGACACCACCGGGGTCTTCCAGATCGAGAGCCGGGCGCAGATGCAGATGCTGCCGCGCACCCGCCCGCGCGACCTCGACGACGTCATCGTCCAGGTGGCGCTGGTCCGCCCCGGCCCGATCCAGGGCGGCGCCGTCCACCCCTATATAGAGAGGCGCAAGCGGCTGCGGGAGGACCCCGGCTACGAGATCCCCTACGACCACCCGCTGCTGGAGCCGGTGCTGGAGGAGACGCTGGGGACGATCGTCTTCCAGGAGCAGGTGATCGAGGTGGCGATGGCGCTGGCCGGCTTCAGCTCCTCGGAGGCCGAGGGGCTGCGGCGGGCGATGAGCCGCAAGCGCTCCGAGGAGGCGCTCGCCGAGCACCGCCAACGCTTCCTCGCCGGCGTCGCCGCCAACGGCGTCCCGGAGGCGACGGCCGTGCGGGTCTGGGACCAGATCCGCGGCTTCTCCGGCTTCGGCTTCCCCAAGGCCCACTCCGCCGCCTTCGGGCTGCTCGCCTACCAGTCCGCCTGGCTGCGGATCCACTATGCGCCCGAGTTCCTCTGCTCGCTGCTGAACGAGCAGCCGATGGGCTTCTACCCGCCCGACTCGCTGGTCCACGAGGCCCGGCGCCGCGGCGTCCGCGTCGCTCCCCCCGACGCCAACCGCAGCCGCGTCCTCTGCCACGTCGAATCCCCCCGTGAGCCTCCGCCCCCGGCGCTGCGGGGTGGGCTGCAGGTGCGGATCGGCCTCGGCTACGTCAAGGGGGTGCGCGGGGAGGAGATGGAGGCGCTGGTGGCAGAGCGCGACCGCGGCGGGCCCTACGGCGGCGTCGCCGAGCTCGCCTCGCGCTCGGGCGCCGGCCTGCCGAGCCTGGAACGGCTCGCCTGGGCGGGGGCGCTGGACGGGATCCCCAGCGACGGCGACGGCGAGCGGCGCCAGGCGCTGTGGCGGGTGGGGGTCGCCGGCGGCGGCCGCGCCGCTCGCGGCGGCACCCAGCTGGCGCTGCCGCTCGAGCCGCCGCAGCCGCCCGAGCTGGAGCCGCTCGGCGACTGGGGCAAGCTGATCGCCGACTACCGCTCGACCGGGATGACCGTCGGCAGCCACCCGATGAAGCTGCTGCGGCCGGGCCTCGACCCGCGGATCCTGCGCAGCACCGACCTCGAGAGGATCGAGCACGGCGCCAGCGTGCAGCTGGCCGGCATGGTGACCGCCCGCCAGCGCCCGGAGACCGCCAACGGCATCACCTTCCTGCTGATCGAGGACGAGCGCGGCAACGTCAACCTGATCGTCACCCCGCCGGTCTACGACCGCCACCGCGCCCTCGTCCGCAGCGCCCCGCTGCTGCGCGTCCGTGGGCGACTCGAGAGGCGCGAAGGAATCGTCAACGTCCTCGTCGCCGACCTGGCGCCGCTGGAGCCGACCGAGCCGCCGCCGCAGCGCCCAGCGCGCGAGCTGGCCGTCGCCGAGCTTCGCGCCGTCGTCCCCGCCGGCCACAGCTTCGGCCGCCGCGGCCGCTGAGCCGAGTTGCCACTTTTGGTCGCTATGCGACGGAAACCGGCAACTCAGCCGACGCGCAGCACGATCTTGCCGCCGCCGTGGCGGCCTTCGGCCCGGCGGTGTGCCTCGGCGGCCTCCTCCAGCTCGAAGACCTCGTCGATGCAGATCTGCAACTGCCCCATCT
>Ga0308175_100000813_pt1 | contig 20596 bp, 15 predicted proteins | sample PhyCR1_3_FD_203893 | JGI IMG/M metagenome (GOLD analysis project Ga0308175, IMG submission 203893) | Soil microbial communities from UC Gill Tract Community Farm, Albany, California, United States - DLSLS.C.R1 | ecosystem: Environmental > Terrestrial > Soil > Agricultural land | place: USA...
GACAACTGCCCCTGGGAGCACGCCGCCGACAGCCAGCCAGCGGCCAACTCCTCTTGTAGAGCCGCCCTGACCGTCAACAGCGTCCCGATCACGCTCTCCCTCGCCTGATCCCCCATCTCGCGACCGCGCCGCCGCCGGGGTAACATCCCCGGCACCATGACCCCCATCACAGCCGCCCGCCGAACTCCTTGGATCGGTGTCGTGTTCGCGCTCTGCGCTTCGGTTGCATCCGCCGCCGAACCCACCCAATCATTCCAGTGGCAAACCGCCGACCCGCAGTCCCAGGGCATGGCCAAATCCAGGCTCGACGCCATCCGCGACGACCTGGAAAAGCACGCCACCAAGATCTTCCTCGTCGTCCGCAACGATCGTGTAGTCTACGAGTGGTACGCCAGCGACTTCTCCGCCGCCAAGCCCCACTACACCGCGTCGCTGGCCAAGGGCATGATCGCCGGCAACTCCCTCGTGCTGGCCATGCAGGACGGCAAGATCCGCCCCACGGACCTCGCCTCCAAATACGTCCCGCAATGGGCCTCCGACCCCCGCAAATCCAGAATCACCGTCGCCCAGCTCGCCACCCACACCTCCGGCCTCGACGACGCCAACGACAAGGCCCACGACCTCACCAAACACGAGCAACTTCCCGGCTGGATGGGCGCGTTCTGGCGTCAGGACCCCGACCCCTTTACCCTTTCGCGCGACCAATGCCCCGTCATCTACGAGCCCGGCGAGCGCGTCTCCTACAGCAACCCCGGCATCGCCATGCTCACCTACTGCGTCACCGCCGCCATCAAGGACGGCCCGCACAAGGACGTCCGCTCGCTCCTGCGCGACCGCCTCTTCCGCCCCATCGGCATCGGCGACAAGGAGTGGAGCTGCGGCTACGGCAAGACCTACGACATCGACGGCCTCAAACTCGTCGGAAGCTGGGGCGGCGCCGCCTTCACCGCCAGCGCCGCCGCCCGCGTCGGCCGACTCCTCCTCCACGACGGCAACTGGGACGGCAACCAGCTCCTCGACGCCAGGATCGTCCAGGAGTGCACCCATTACCCCGGCCCCGTCCCCCACAACCAGTGGGAAGGAACCGGCAGCCCCCGCCCCGGCTTCGGATGGTGGAACAACCTCGACAAAGGCTGGAACGGCGTCCCCCGCGACGCCTTCTGCGGCGCCGGCGCCGGCCAGCAATACCTCTTCGTCGTCCCCTCCCTCAACCTCGTCGTCGTCCGCAACGGCGGCAACATGGAAAAAACCGGCGGCAACTGGGCCTCCGCCGTCCAACACCTCTTCCGCCCCGTCGTCGAAGCGATCGTCCAGGAAAAAGCCGTCGCCGACCAGCCGCCCCCCTGCCCGCCCAGCCCCGTCATCCGGTCCATCACCTTCGCCCCCGTCGATTCCATCACTCGCAAGGCCATCGACAGCGACAACTGGCCCATCACCTGGGGCGACGACGACAACCTCTACACCAGCTACGGCGACGGCCGCGGCTTCGAACCCATCAAAGGTCCCAAACTCTCCATGGGCGTCGCCCGCGTCGAAGGCACTCCGCCCAACGACAAAGGCTTCAACATCCCCTCCCCCACCGCCGAGCGCAAAGGCGACGGCCCCAAGGGTCCCAAGGCCAGCGGCATGCTCATGGTCAACGGCCGCCTCTACATGTGGGTCCGCAACGCCGCCAACTCCACCCTCGCCTGGTCCGACGACCACGCCAAAACCTGGACCTGGGCCGACTGGAAATTCGAAAAGAGCTTCGGCTGCCCCACCTTCCTCAACTTCGGCAAGAACTACGCCGGCGCCCGCGACGAGTACGTCTACACTTATTCCCAGGACGGCCCCACCGCCTACGAGCCCTACGACGGCATCGTCCTCGCCCGCGTCCCCAAAGATAGAATCACCGACCGCGCCAGCTACGAGTTCTTCTCCGCCACCGACCTGCTCGGCAATCCCACCTGGCGCAAGGACCTTAAAGAGAAGGTCCACGTCTTCCACTACCCCAGCCACTGCGAGCGCCTCGACGCCGTCTACAACCCAGGCATCAAGCGCTACCTCCTCACCGTCTCTTACGGCCACGGCAAAGGCTGGGGCATCTTCGACGCCCCCGCCCCCTGGGGCCCCTGGACCACCGCCTTCCACACGACCGACTGGGGCCTCGGCCGCACCCACGACTACCGCCTCCCCACAAAGTGGATCTCCCCCGACGGCACCGACCTCTACCTCGTCTTCTCCGGCGTCAAGCTCCCCCACATCACCTACGACGCCTTCTGCGTCCGACACGCCAAAATCGAGCTGACTTCCACCCCCACGCCCTGAATCCGACTCCCCCCACGCAACAGCTCCCGCCCAACCCCGATAACTTCCCGCGCCAGTCGCGGCGGCACGGTGCCCCGCAGCCGGCGGCGCGCAGACCACCCAGGCGAAAGGAGCTCCCCCAATGTCCTTCCTCTCTGATGTTTGTGACGGCGTCGGCAATTTCGCAAAGTCCGTCGCCCACACCGCCGAGGACGTCGTCGACGTCGCCGAAAACGTCGCCGAAGACATGATCGACAACACCGTCAACGGCCTCAAGGACACCTTCGACAGCCCCGGCTCGGTCCTCAAGGCCGTCGCCTTCGCCACCATTCTTTCCCCCGTGAGTATCGCCCTCACCGCCTACGAGCTCGGCGATGACATCTACACCGAAACCGACAAGAAGCTGAAAGAAAAGAACGGGTAGACGGTTCTTCCTGGCGCAAGCGGGCGCGATCCGGGGCGCCCGGGATCGCCGCCGCGCCGCTCGCGTCTTCGCGATTTCTGCTAACCCACAATCCCCAATCGCAATTCGCCAATCCCCCAGTATCATTGCCGCACGATGCGAACCCCCCCAACGTTCCCTGCCGCCGCGCTCCTCTTTGCGCTCGTGATGACCGGCTGCACCCAGAACGCCCCGGTCATCTCCAAGTCCGACCGCCTCGTCCTCGACCAGACCGCCCGCATCCACGCCGGCCTCGCCCCGGCCGCCATGCTCGAGCAGGACCCTCTCCTCCGCGACTACTTCAAGGAAGTCTCCACCCGCCTCGTCGCCGTGGCCCGCCGCTGGGACTGGTCCAAGTTCGGCCCCGACGCCCACTTCCAGAAGCCCGCCGAGTGGATGTTCTCCGACGCCATGCAGTTCCACCTTATGGATGCCCACCCCGCCAACGCCTTCACCACCGGCGGCGAGCACGTTTACATCTACAACGACCTCTTCCAGCAGTGCCAGAACGAAGACGAGCTCGCCGCCGTCATGGCCCACGAATTCGCGCACGTGTACGCCCGCCACGTCCGCACGCTCGAGCCGCCGGTCCGCGAGGACCCCACCCTCTTCGAGCTCGGCGCCGTCTACTTCCAGCCCACCCGCCGCTACTCCCTCGCCGACGAGCAGCAGGCCGACGCCCTCGGCTACGAGTTCTACACCCTCGCCGGCTGGGATCCCGGCCGCTACGGCGCGATCTTCCAACGCTTCGACGCCACCCGCGCCCGCAGCTTCCCCCCCGCCCGCCCCAGCCTGCGCCAGCCAAAAGTTGCCGACGACCGCACCTTCGCCCGGCTCAAGCAAAAGGCCCTCACCATCGCCTCCAACCTCTCCTCCGCCCCCACCCCCCAGCTCACGGATGCCCAGTTGCTCCTGACCGCCTTCCCCAGTTGCTTCGCCCCCGACGGCTCGCCCGACCAGCAACAGGCCCAGGCCCGCGTCCGCGACCTCCTCCGCCCGCCACCCGATACGACCTACCGCGAAGGCCACGGCCCCCCCGCCCGCCGCCCCCCGCGATAGCCCCGGGCCTTCGCCGGCTTCTGACCACGAATTACGGAGCCATCCTCCCGGCTCCTCTGCTATAATCACAGGGACCGGACCTTCCCCCATCTGCGAGGTCAAAGACCATGAAAAAGCAGCACATCCGTCGTCGCAAACCCAACGCCCTCCTCGTCGCCGCCGCCGCCCTGCCGGCTGTCTTCCTCGCCGCGCCTCCCGCCCGCGCGCAGTACCAGATCGACAACACCCGCTCCAACGACGCCAACAACCGCCTCGACAGCAACGGCTACAACGGTAACGGCCCCGGCATTAACCGCCCCTACGGCGCCTTCAGCGGCGGAAACGGCAACCAGGTCGTCACCGGTAACCAGATCATCAACGGCAACGTCACCGCCGGCCGCGAGTTCCGCGGCTTCGTCCCCTACACCGACCCCCGCGCCTTCCGCGACGGCGCCGCCGGCAGCGGCCTCGATCGCTTCATCGCCGGCTCCGCGGGTGCCCCCATCGGCAACTCCGCCAACATTGACCTCACCCGGCCCATGCCCTTCTACGGCGAATCCCGCGGCGTCCCGCCACCCCCCGGCTTCGTCCGCGAAGGCTTCAACGGCGGCTACGTCCCACGCAACCCCAACGCCCCCATCACCAACCCCCTGGATACGGCCAACTACGCCAATCCCCTGCTCCCCAACGCCGACAACGCCCGCCTCGGCACCACCGAGCTCAATCCCAACGGCAACCTCCCCCGCCCCGGCCAACTCCTCGGTGCCGGACCCCTCGACCCCTCCGCCAACCCCACCCTCTACGCCGCCTCACCCCTGTTCGGCCTCAAACAGCTCAGCGCCGGCAACCCCCAGGACCAATACCTCCTCGGCACCCTCCGACAACAAAACTCCATCGACCGCCTCGGCCTCAGTGACGCCGCCATGCGCCAGATGGGCAGCGAATTGCTCCAACCCAACAACTCCCTCAATAACAACCTCGCCAATCCGTCCCTAAACAACCAGCCCAACCAGAACCTCGACGCCAACAATCCCAATAACCCAAACAACCCCAACCCGCAGGCCCCCGGCGCCGGCCCCAACGCCCCGCGGCCCGGCCTCAACAGCCCCAACGTCCAGAACATTCCCGGCCAGAATAACCCCACGGAGCGCCGTGCCGAACCCAACGTCCCGCTGGGCGCTGCCGACGCAGTGTCGAATCCCAACCTCGCCGCAGGTCCCTATACCGACCGCCTTCAGACATCGCGTCTCGGCGCCGACGTCCGCACCGGCGAAGGGACGCGCCAGCAATTGCTCATCCCGCCATCCCAGCAGAGCACCGTTTACAAGGACCTCCGCCGCAAGCTCGAACAGTACAACTCCCAGCGCTACCGCAGCGACGAGGAGGCCAACCGCGACTTCCGCGCACTCCTCCGCGCCAAGCAGGAGGCTGACAAGAAAGCCCAGCCCGCAGAAGCCCAACGCCCCAACGAAGCCTTCCGCCCCGGCGTCACCCGCGGCGGAGCCCCCGAGATCGACGCCGTCCCCCCACCCGTCGTCCCCGGCCACGTGAGCGCCGAGCAGCCCACCACCACCCCACCGGCCCCCGCCGTCAAGCCCGAGCCGATGAAGGTCGAAAGCCTCGCCGAAGGCGTCAAAGCCGAAGGCCTCCGCAACCTCCTCACCAAGGCCGAGGACCTCATGCGCCAGGGCAAGTACACCTCCGCCCTCGACCAGTACGATGCCGCCGAGCAGCTCGTCCCCAACAACCCCCTCGTCAGCCTTGGCAAAGGCGTCGCCGAGCTCGGCGCCGGAAACTACGTCCGCGCCGACACCCAGATCCGCGCCGCACTCGCCGGCGATCCCGCCCTACTCCTCGGCCAGTACGACCTCCGCAAGCTCCTCGGCGAAGACCGCGTGCAGTTCCTCGTCGGCGACCTCAAACAGATCGCCAACACCCAGAAGGATCAGGAGCTTCCGATTTTCCTGATCGCCTTCATCGCCTACAACACCGGCAACGCCGAATCCGCCGCCAACTACCTCGACATGGCCGACAAACGCGCCCGCGGCGGCGACACCCTCATCCGCGTCCTCCGCGATTACTGGAAACTCCCAGACAACAAGCCCGAATCCGCCCCCACCACCAAACCGACCACCCCCGAAATGAACAAATAGCGATCACCCCAACCGCTCTTCAAAACCGCGAGCCAACCGCTCGCGGTTCTTTTTGCGCGGCGTGGTCAGCTCCGCTGACGACGTACCGTAACCACCGGACCTCCTCCGCGCAAAAAAAGAGCCGCGGACGGGGAGATCCGCGGCTGAGGATCCCGCGTTGAAGCGGGATTGGGCCGGGAGGGGGGGACCGGCCCGATGAAGATAGATGTCGGGGGTTTGGAGAAGGAGGGGGGGAACCTTCTCCGGGGAGTACCCCCGACAAAAAAAGCTCCGACACTTTTTCAGCGGCGGAGCCCTCATGGCTCAATTCAGCCCCCTGACAGTCATCGGCAAGGAGCGTAACGACTATGCCGGTAATATATCCAGCACTTTCAGCCTGTCAAGCAATGTTTACTAAGATTTTTTGCACGAGGCCTCCGCCACTCCCGACCCCTCCTTCCCGACGTGGCGTGCCGCGGTACAATCCCCCCCGCTCACCTTCACACAGGACCTCTATGAAACTCAGCTTTTTGGCAGGACTCGTCCTCCTCTCCCCGCTGGTCGTAGGAGCCTCGGATTCCGTCTCATCGATCACCCTCTCCGCGGGCCCCGGCTCTTCCGACTTCCCCGGCTCCGACAACGCCACCCTCCAGCGCGCCGCCGACGAACTCGCCCGCCGCGCACCCGATGGCACCGGCGTTCTCCTCATCCAACCCGGCACCTACACCATGTACGACTCCCTCCACCTCCGCGCCCCCATGACCGTCCGCGGCCACGGCCGTGACACCGTCCTGCTCAAGTGCCCGCAGTTCCGCACCAAACTCCTCCAGGACTTCGACCTCAGCGAATACACCGTCAAAGTGGAAGATCCCACCGGCCTCCGCGTCGGCATGGGCGTCACCATCAAGGACCAGCAGCAGCAGTCCGGCTGGGACCCCACCGTCCGCACCATCGTCGCCATCGACGGCCACGACGTCCGCCTCGACCGCCGCCCCGAACGCGACTACGCCTTCGCCCACAAGGCCTGGCTCCAGAACTCCTTCCCCGTCGTCGAAGGCAGCGGCGTCCACGACCTCACGATCGAAGACCTCGTCACCGACGGCAACCTCGACCAAAACCGCGACATCGGCATCGACGGCTGCCGCGGCGGCGGCATCTACCTCCACGAAGCCCGCAACTGCACCATCCGCCGCTGCCTCTCCCGAAACTACAACGGCGACGGCATCAGTTGGCAGACCACCGACAACGTCCTCGTCGAAGACTGCGAATCCACCGGCCATACCGGCCTCGGACTCCACCCCGGCACCGGCTCCCCCAACACCACCGTCCGTAACTGCCACGCCCACCACAACGGCCAGATCGGCCTCTTCCTCTGCTGGGGCGTCCGCCACGGCCGCTTCGAAAACAACCTCCTCGAAGACAACGGCATGTACGGCATCTCCATCGGCCACAAGGACACCGACAACCTCTTCCAGAACAACACCGTCCGCCGCAACGGCAAGGCCGGCGTCTACTTCCGCAACGAACCCACCCAAAACGCTGGCCACCGCTGCACGCTGGTCTCCAACACCATCGAAGACAACGGCACCCCCACCCACCCCGGCGCCGGCGTCCGCATCGACGGCGCCACGACCCACACCACCCTCCAGTCCAACACCATCCGGGACACCCGCCCGCAAAGCGACCGCACCCAAACCATCGCCGTCGAAGTAGGCGAACAAGCTGGCGCCGTCACCCTCACCCCCGACAACCACCTCGAAGGCGCGGTCAAGAATCAGCCCCGCCAGACCAATGCGCAGTAAGCGCCTGCACTTCGCCGAACCGCCGCCGCCAAGGCTTGCCCGTCGCGTCGCATTTCAGCAAAACCGCCCCGGTGGACAAACACCACGGACAGCTTCCGCGGCCCCTTTTTTTCCCGTCCGCCTTACAAGGCCCGCAGCTACACCGCCACGGACTCGGGGATCTCGGCATTGTGAGAAACGTTCTGAACGTCGTCGTTATCTTCCAGTGCGTCGATTAACCTCAACACCTTCTGACCGATTTCCGTGTCCACCGCGATCGTGCTGTTGGGAACGTTCGTGATCTCCGCCGCTTCGGTCGTAATGTTGGCCGCCGTGAGCGCGTCCTTGACCTTCATGAACATCGTCGGCGCGGTGATGACCTCAAAGACTTCGCCTTCATTGCGCACGTCTTCGGCGCCGGCATCAAGCGCCAGCTCCAGCAGCCGGTCTTCCTCGACCGCGTCGGACTTGATGGCGATGATCCCCTGTTTGGTGAACTGAAAGGCCACCGAGCCGGAGGTGCCAAGGTTCCCGCCAACGTTTTCAAAGATTTTACGCAGCTCCGGCGCGGTGCGGGCCCGGTTGTTGGTCAGCGCGTCCACGATGACCGCCACGCCGCCCGGACCGTAGCCTTCGTACGTAGCCGCCTCGTAGTTTTCCCCGCCCAGCTCGCCCGTGCCCTTTTTGATCGCCTTCTCGATGGTGTCCCGCGGCATGTTGGCGGCCTTGGCCTCGTCGATCGTGTACCGGAGGTTCAAGTTGTCGCGCGGGTCGCCGCCATTCTTGGCCGCGATGATGATCTTGCGGGCGATCTTGCTCCAGATTTTCCCGCGCTTGGCGTCGTTCGCGCCCTTGGCACGCTTGATTTTCGCCCAGTGACTGTGGCCGGCCATGGTTACCTCGGAGTTGCTGGTTGATAGTTGCTCATTGCTGATTGCTAGTTGCTGGTCGTTGCAATAGGCGCCACCGTGACGGGTTGGCCCTTCTGGTCCTGTTGGAGTTTCTGCCGGAGCTGCAGCCGCAGTTCCTTGAGGTCGTCGCGCTCCGCCGGGTCGGTTTCGCCGAGACGCTCGAGCGAGCGCTGCCATTGCTTGCTCGCTTCGATCTTCTCCGACAGGCGGTAAAGGGCGTCGCCGAGGTGGTCGAGGACGACCGGGTCCGGCCGATTGCCGGCGCCAATCGCCTGCTGGAGGTACTGGCGCGCCTCGTCGAACTTGCCGCGCTTGTAAAGCACCCACCCCAGGCTGTCCAGGAACGACTGATTGTCCGGCTCCTCCTTCACCGCAACGCGAATGAGCGATTCGGCCCGGTCCAGGTTCCGCCCCTGGTCGGCCCAAGTGTACCCCAGGTCGTTGGCGGCGGCCGCATGACGCGGATCGATCCGCACCACCTCCTCCAGCACCTGCTCCGACGTCCGCTTCTGGTCGATCCGGTCGTACAGGTGCGCGATGTAGTACAGCAGGTCCGGGTCCTTGCCGACCGCCGCCCGGGTCGCGTCGAGCACGCGCGAGGCTTCGGCAAAACGCTTCCCCGAGGAATACAGGTCCACCAGCGCTTCGACCACGGTCTGGTTGTCCGGGTGGCGCGATCGCTCGTCTTCGAACTTGGCGATCAGTTCATCGACCTTGCCCGTCTGACCGTACAACCCCTCCATCGCCGAGACGACCTGGGCGTTGTCGGGCTGCTCCTTGAAAAGCTCCAGCAGCGTCTTCTCGGCGGCGTCGGTGTGACGCGCCTGCGCCTGCACCGTGGCAAAGAGCAGCCGGCCGTTGATCGTGTCCGGCTGCGCGGCCAACCAATCCGTAAGCACCTTGAACGCCTTGGCGCCTTCGTTCCGGTTGAGGTAGTGCTGGAACAGCATGGCCCAGGCGTCCTCGTAGCTGGGGCGCGTGTTCACGATCCTGCGCAGCGCGTCCTCGGCCCGGGCCGATTGGTTCTGCGCCTGGAGCACCGTGGCGTACGTGAACAGAAGGTCCGGCGAAGGGTCCTTGGTCTTTCCCAGCGCCTCGGCCAAGGCCTCCAGGGCGCGCTGCGGCTGGTTTTGCCGCAGCAGTGTCAGGCCCGTCAGCTCGGCCGCAAGCGAGGCGTCCCCCCCGGCGCCGGCCGCGTCGGCCAGTTTCCGCGACGCATCGGCCTTTTGCGCGTCGTCCCAGTCCGCCCGATTCCAGTATTGCAGCAACACCGCGCGGTAAGCCGGCGGAAACGGCGGCGAAAGCTTGGCCGCCTGCTCCATCGTGCCCAGCGCCAGCGCGTCCCGCCGCCAGATGTCCGCCACCCGCGAGACCCAGAAAAGCTTCGCCGCCTTCGCGCTCGGTGACACTTCAATCCCCTGAATCGCCGGCAGGCGCAGGCGGTTGCGGCGGCCGGGCCTCAGCAGGTCCGCCCACAGTGGCCCCAGTTCCCGCACCGAATCCGGCCGCCGGGCGGCGGATTCGATCAGCAGTCGCGCCGCCGCCTCCGAGTCGTCACGCTGGTCGTACAGCCGGAACAGCCGCTGCACCACCTCCGGATCCGCACCCGTGTAACCGGCGGCGGCGACCAGAAGCCGCTCGGCCTCGGCCGACCGCCCCGCCGCCCGCTGCAGGTCCGTCAGCGCGAACAGCACCGCCTTGTCCTGGGGGCGCGCTTCGTGCAGCCGCGTCAATTCGGCAAAAACGTCCTGCTCGCGGCCAAGCTGCCGGTACACGTCGCGCAGAAGATTGACCGACTCGTTGCTGGCGTGAAACCGCGACACCAGGTCCGCCGCGCGGTTCACCGCGTCCCGCGCGCGGCCGGCGGCGAGGAGCGTCCGCACCGGGCGGGCCTGGAGGTCGAAATTGCCCGGCTCGTGCTCGGCGGCTTCGGAGTAGGCTTCCAGCGCCGGGTCGTATTGCCCGTGCTTTTCGTACAGCTCGGCCATCTGCACGAGGATGGTCTCGGGGCGGCCGAGGAGGAACGCCAGCTCGGGGTCGCCGTGCATCCCGTGGCTCTGGCGATTGAGCCGGTCGAGCAGCGACTCGTACTCCTCCAGCGCCGCCCGGTCGTAGCCCTTCTGCTGCAGCGCGCGGGCGAGGAACAGGTCCACGATGATCGCGCGGTCGTCGTCGCGACGGTAGTCGGTCGTGAGGCGCGCCAGTCGAAGCTCAACCAGCGCCTTGTCGAGCTCGTTGCGGGCCAGGTACTGGCGCCCAAGCTCGGCGCGCGTCTCCAGGTCATCCGGCCGGATGGCCGCGGCTTTCTCGAGCGCGTCGATCGCCTTCTCGTTGGCGTTGCTGTTGCCCAGGTACGCGCGGGCAAGGTCGTGGTAAAGCTCGAAGCTGTCCGGGTCCAGTGCGATCGCCTTCTCAAGGTACATGATCGCCGCGAACCGTTGGCCGTCGAGCATGGCGGTGCGGGCGCGGGCGTAATCCTCGATCGCATCGAGCGGGGCCGGCTGGGTCGAAGGGCGCGTGGCGGGCTTGGGCGCGGGGAGCGACAGCGGGGGTGGAATCTGCTCGAGGGTCAGCACGGATTCGGGCCTCTCGGCGGGGCCCGTGGCCGGACGCGTCGCGGCCGTCACGCCGGGAGCCGACGCGCGGCGCGTCGCGCATCCGGCGACGAAACCGGCAACGGAGCCTGCGACGGCGGCGAAGAGGACGGCCGGGATGGCAATGCGGCGGGTCATTCGGTTCGGATTATATTCCGGCGCCCCCCTCTTACGTGAGTGCGGGACTACCCCGCCTACGGGATCACCTTGTTGAGCGGGTAGGTGATGATCCCCGTCGCGCCGGCGCGCTTGAGGCGGGGGATCAGCTCGCGCTCCTGCTTCTCTTCTAGAATCACCTCGACCGCGACCCACGCCGAATCGGCGAGCCGGCTCACCGTCGGGCTCTTTTCGGCCGGCAGAAAGCCGACGACCTCCGCCAACCGCTCCTCCGGCACGTTCATCTTCAGCCCGACCTTCGCCCGCGCCTCAATCGCACCCCGCAGGAGCATCGCGATATTCTCCATCTTCTCGCGTTTCCACGGCGTGTCCCACGCCGCCCGGTTTGCAATGAAACGGGTCGTGCTGGTGAGGATCGTGTCCACGACGCGCAGGTTGTTGGCGCGAATGGACGAGCCGGTCTCGGTGATGTCCACGATCCCGTCGAGTAGCCGGGCCTTGATCTCGGTCGTGCCCCAGGAGAATTCAACCGTGACCTTGATGCCGCGCTTCTCGAAGTATTTCCGCGTGGTGTTGACCAGTTCCGTCGCGATGATTCCGCCGCCCAGGTCCTCCGGCTTTTGAACCGCGCTCTCCTCCGGCACCGCCAGCACCCAACGGGCGGGGTTCGCCGACGCCCGCGAGTATTCCAGCTCGCAGACCTCGATCACGTCCCCTTCGTTGCCGTTTTCGACCACCCAGTCGTGCCCGGTCAGCCCGCAGTCCACGATGTTGTCGTTAACGTACCGGCTGATCTCCTGCGCGCGGAATAGGACCGAAGAAATCTGCGGGTCGTCAAACTGCGGAAACACCGACCGGTCCGCGATGCGCACGCGATAGCCGGCCCGCGCAAAAAGCTCCACGGTGGCATTCTGCAGGCTGCCGCTCGGCATTCCAATGCGGAGTGTGGAGGGGGGAAGGGTCATGAATACTCGCCAGGCACTTGCCGCTTGTTAGCTCAATCCGGCCGCCGTGCCCCACTAGCAACTAGCAACCAGCAACTAGCAACTTATTTCCTCAACTCATTTCCGTTTCTTCGCCTTCCCGTCCCCCGCGGCGTGCTCGTGCGCGGCGCGGCGGGCGAGGACGAAAAAGTCATGGCACTCCTCCGCCTTGAGGTGGTGCTCGACGAACCGCTGCGCCTCGTCCAGCGGGACCTTCTCGTCCAGAATCTCCTCGGCGCGCAGCAACCCGACCATCTCCTCGTCCAGCGGGACCGCGTGCCCTTCGAACGAGTAAAGCATCACGTACCCCTCGACGAACGGGTGGATGTCCGGCAATTCCCGCAGGAACTGCCGGGCGTCGCGCTTGGAAATGTCGTTCAGCCGCTGGAGGCTCATCGTGTGCTCGCGCTCGAAGATGTTATTCAGCGCCTGCGTGATCATCGCCACCCGGCGCTCGATGTCCGGGTAGCGCACCCCGAGCAGCTCCTGGATCTCCAGTTCCGTCGCGACGCGCAGCTCGTTCAGGTCCACGAACTCGCGGTCGATCAGCTTCATCGCCTCTTCGGCGCGGCCGTCGCTGACGTCGTACGACATCGCCCCGCGCACCAGCGCCTTCAGCGGCTCCTGCTTCTGCAACGGAGGCGGCTTGCCTTCCTTGAGCAGACGCTTGAACAGCGACCTTAACTCTTCTGCGTGTTTACCTGCGTTCTTCATGTGTGGTTCGTGTGGTCGTTCCCCGGTGCTTCCCCCCCGCCCTGCCGTGCGGAATGCGGGGCGCTCGGCTCATCGCTTTGCCCCGCGTCCTGCTCGGCGCGGCGGCGGTCGGCTTCCTCGTTCTCCTCCTGTACCTTGCGCAGGAGGTCGAGGACGGCCAGTTCCTTCTTGAGGTTCTCGTCGATGTGGAATTTGAGGAACGGCGCCTGCCGCAGCGTCAGTGACTTGGTGAGCTTGGTGCGCATCACGCCGGCGGAGTGGCGGAGGGCGTTCAGGGCGGCGCTCTGCTGGCCTTCGGTGCCCATGACGGTGACGTACACGTCGGCGATCGAGAGGTCCGTGCTGACCTTCACGCGGGTGATGGTGGGCATGCCGGTGAGGCGCGGGTCGTTGAGCTCGCGCATGATGACGTCCATCAGCTCACGCTGAATGGTGCTGGCCAGCATTTCGGTTCTGCGGGACATTCGAATGTGACCGCGTGGCGGCGGTTAAACGTTACTGCTACAGCAGGTCGATCTGGTAATCGATCAGGTTCACCTGCGGGACCATTTTCACGAAATCCACCAGCTTGCTCAGCGCGCCTTCGACGTACCGGCTGTCGTTGCCGACCATCGCCATCCCCAGGATGGCCCGGCGGTGCTCGTCGAGGGCGCCGACCTCGGCGACCGAGACGTTGCGGCCGTGCGCGATGCGGTCCTTGAGGCTCTTCACCACCCGCCGCTTGTCCTTAAGCGACATGGCATCCGGCACCGCAATCTCAACCTGGAGCACGCCGACAACCATAGGGATTAGCGGTCAGGGGCCAGGGGTCAGAAGCTGCCTTTACTGACCCCTGACCCCTAACCCCTGACCCCTCTTACAGTGTCCTCTGGAACGTCTCCCGCACGTACGCCTCCAGGATGTCGCCGACCTTGATGTCGTCGTACCCGGCCAGCTTGATGCCGCACTCCAGGCCCGCCTTGACCTCGCGCACGTCGTCCTTGAGCCGCTTGAGCGACTCGATCGACAGGTCCTCGGTAATAATGCGGCCCTCGCGGGTAAGGCGGATCTTGCTCCCGCGCTGGATGTGCCCGTCCGTGACGAAACACCCCGCAATGACGCCGACCCGGCTGACCTTGAACGTCTGGCGCACTTCCGCGTGACCGTGCAGCTTCTCGCGGATTTCCGGCTCCAGCATCCCGCTGAGCGCCTTCTTCAGGTCGTCGAAAATCTCGTAGATCACGCGGTACGTCCGGATCTCCACGTGCCGCTGCTCCGCCATCGCGCGGGCGGTCTCGTCGGGAACCACGTTGAACCCGATGATGACCGCGTTCGACGCGTCGGCCAGCTCCACGTCGCTCTCCGTGATCCCCCCGACCGCGGCGTGGATCACCCGGACCCGGACCTCGCTCGTGTTCTGGTCGGTGACCGTCTTCTGGAGCGTCTCGACCGAGCCCTGGACGTCCCCCTTGATGATCAGGTTGATGGTCTTGATCTCGCCGGCCTTCATCTGCGCGAAGACGCTGTCCAGCGTGACCGCGGTCTTCTGCGCCAATTGCTGCTGGCGGGCCAGTGCCTGCCGTTCCTCGGCGATGGCGCGGGCGCCTTCGACGTCGTCGAGGACGAAGAACTTGTCCCCGGCGTTGGGCAGCGCGTCCAGGCCGCTGATGATCACCGGCATCGCCGGCCCAGCCTCCTGGACCATCTCCCCGCGGTCGTTCAGAAGGCTGCGGACGCGCCCGTAGCTCGTGCCGGTGAGGACGACGTCCCCGACGTGCAGCGTCCCGTCCTGCACGAGCGCGGTCGCGACATTGCCCAGGCCCGGGTCCACGCGCGATTCAATCACCGCCCCGCGGGCCGGCGCGTTAGGATCGGCTTTGAGCTCGAGCAGCTCGGCCTGGTAGTCGAGCGTCTCGATCAGCGTCTCGATCCCCTCGCCGGTCGTGGCGCTGGTTCGGACGACTTCGGTGTCGCCGCCCCAGTCCACCGGGTTCAACCCTTCCTTGGCAAGCTGGCCGAGCACCATCTCGGGGTTGGCATCCGGCCGGTCGATCTTGTTGAGCGCGACCACGATCGGCACGCCGGCGGCGCGGGCGTGGTTGATCGACTCCACCGTCTGCGGCTGCACGCCTTCGGCGGCGGAAACCACCAGCACCACCACGTCCGTCATGTTCGCCCCGCGGGCACGCATCGACGTAAACGCCTGGTGACCCGGCGTGTCGATGAACGTCACCCGCTTTTTCCCGTCGCCCTTGGCCAGCTCCACCATCCACGCCGCCGTGTGCTGCGTGATCCCCCCCGCCTCGCCCGCGGCGACGTTCGCATGCCGGATCTTGTCCAGCAGGCTCGTCTTGCCGTGGTCCACGTGCCCCAGGATCGTGACCACCGGCGGCCGCGGGACCACGTCCTCCGGCTTGGCCGTGGCGGTCCGCTCCTCGAACTCCTGCTCCAACTGCTCTTCCAGCGTCTGCTCGCGCCTGAACCGCAGCTCGATGCCATACTCCAGCGCCACCATCTCCGCCAGCTCGCGCGTCAGCGCCTGGTTTATACCGACCGGCATCCCCTGCTTCAGCAGCCTGGACTGGATGTCGTTGCTCTTCACGCCCAGCGCCGCGGAAAGCTCCTTCACCGTGATCGGCTCGGAAACTTCCACCGGCTCCCCGCGTTGCACCGCCGTCTTGGCCTGCACGTGCTGCCCGCGGCTGGTGCTCTGCTTCAGGTGCGTGTTGAAGCCGCTGACGTAGTCGCGGGCGGCGTTGAGCCGGTCCTTGCGCTCGATCAGGTCCGCCTCGGTGAACTCGCGCAGCTTCTCCATCGCCTCGCCGCGGCGCCCGTCGGGACCCCGGCGACGGCTCGACAGGCTCCCCGCCCCCTTCTTGGCGGCGGCCTTCTTCTTGTCCTCCTCCTCATCGTCCACCGTCGCGCGCACGCCGCGGCCCGCCTGCGGCCTCGCCTGCGTGAACGACGGCGTCTCGTTCGTCTGCCCCATCGGACGCCGCGCGCGCGGCGTCGGCACCACCTCGGGCGCCTCCTCCCGCACGATGCGCGGGCCTTGGATCTTCGCGGCCTCGGGTTTGACCAGTTGCGGGGCCGGCGTCACCGGCTTGCGCTCCACCGGCGGCGCAATGCCGCCGCGATTGGCCAGCGTGATCGTCGGACGAGCCGGCGCGGGGCGCAGCGGGTCCGGCGGAGCCCCGTGTGCTGCGGCTGCGGGAGGCGCAGCCGCGGACGGCGTCCTGGCGACCGGCGCGGCGGGTGCCGCCGGAGTGCCCGGCGCCGCCGGGGCCGCGGGCGCGGGCTTGGCGGCCTCCGCCGCAATCGCCGGCGGCGCCTCCGGCACCATCGGCGCTACCGGTTCGGTCGGCGCGGAGGGGAGTTCCACCACGAGTGGCCCGCCGGCATCGCTTTCGTCGCTCACGATCTTTGCCGCAGGCGCGGCGGGCTCCACCTTCCGAGCCGACGTCGGCTTCCTGTCCTTCGGGATCGGCTTGTCGTGCTCGGCCAGCACGGGGGACGCCGGCTCCTCCTCCGTCGTCGGCGGCGCTTCCTCCACCGCCACCCCGCCGGACTCATCGCCCGCCCCGCCCGGCGCTTCGGCGGCGTCGGCCTTCTTGCGCGTCGTCTTGCGCGCCGTCTTCGGCTTGGTCTCCACCGCCACCGGCGGCGCAGTCTCCACCGCCGTCCCACCGCCGTTGCTCGAGTGGAACCACTCGCGCACCGACTCGGCCAACCCCAGCGGCAGCACGCTCATGTGGTTGGGCGCCTTTTCCCCCAGACCTTCATCGCGCAGCTTGTCCAGGATCGCCTTGCTGGGGACCGCAAGCTCCTTGGCCAACTGATTGACTCGAATGCCTTTTGCCAAACCGAATCTCCGCTAAAACTTCATTGCAGTTCTACGCTCACACCGCAGTATCGGATCATTGATTCACACGCCAAGCCCAGGGCTTCAGCCCTGGGACGCCTTCGCGATGAACCCGCTCTACTTCGGCTCCTCCGAATACGTCTTCGGCGGCTCCGCCCGACCTTCCGCCAGCGCGGCCGTGTCGGCGTCCTCGTCCGCATACTCCTTGCGTTCCTCGTCGCCGCTCTGGGCGCCTTCCCCAACGCCCTGGATCGCCCTTTCCTCCGGCGACAGTTCCTCTGCAGGCGAGAGGCCCTCTTCCTTGTGAACCGTGACCTCCGGCGCCGCCCCCGTCGCCGATTCCATCGGACCGGGCATGTGCCCGTCGGTCTCGGGAACCTCGGTCTCCGTCGGCGCCTGCCCGCCGGGCTCTCCCAGAGGCGTCTCGTCCACCGCCCGCGGCGCCGGAGTGGTCCCGGTATCGGCCGACGCATCCACACCGCGCAGCCCCGCCAGGAAATTCGCCGCCTCCGCCTTGGCTTTGGCCTCGGCCGCCTTCTTGGCTTCCTGTTCCGTCGCCACGATCTTGGCCTCCACGCTGCAGCGGTCCACGACGCGCTGCGCCGTGGCCTCGTCCAGGCCGAGTTCCTCCATCAGCGGGCCGGTGCCGACCTCTTCGATGTCCCGCACGTCGATCAGCCCCAGCGCGATCACCTTGTCCACGTGCTCCTGCGCCACCCCTTCCACGCTCTTGAGCGTCTGGTCCAATCGCTGCGTGCCGTTCTGGAACTCCGGCGGCGTCAGAATGTCGATGTCCCACCCCGTCAGCCGCGCCGCCAATCGTACGTTCTGCCCGCGCTTCCCGATCGCCAGGCTCAACTGGTCATCATTCACCACGACGGTCGCGCGCCCCAGCTCAAAGCACAGCGACACCTCGGCGACCTCAGCCGGCTTCAGCGCGTTGGCGATCAGAATCTGCGACGACTCGTTCCACCTCACGATGTCGATCTTCTCCCCGCCGAGCTCGTCCACGATGTTCTTAATGCGCGAGCCGCGCACCCCCACGCACGCCCCCACCGCGTCCACCTTTGTGTCGATCGACGACACCGCGATCTTCGTCCGATGCCCCGGCTCGCGCGCCAATGCCTTCAGCTCGATCGTCCGCTCCCCCACTTCCGGCACCTCCCGCTCGAACAGCCGCCGGATCAACTCCGGATGGCTCCGGCTCAGGATGATCTTCACGGCCGCCGGCGTATCCCGCACCTCCAGGATCAGCGCCTGGATGCGCTCGCCCACCTGGTGCTGCTCCCCGGGAATCTGCTCCGACCGCGGCATGATCCCCTCGGCCCGCCCCAGGTTGACGATCATGCTCCCCCCTTCAAATCGCGCAATGGTCCCCGTGACGATCGTCCCGACCCGGTCCTTGTACTCGTCGTAGATGCTGCCGCGCTCGTCCTGCCGGATGAGCTGGATCATGACCTGCTTGGCCGTCTGTGCCGCAATGCGGCCCAGGACGTTTAGCGGAATCTCCTGGTTGTTCCGCCACGCGCGGATGTCCCCCGTGCCGCGTTCGAGGGTCACCTTGAACTCGGTGGTATCTTCGGTGTTGAACTGTTTCCGCAGCGCCGACGCGATCGACTGCTCGATGTCCGTGTAGATCTGCTCGCGCTCGATGTTCTTGTCTCGGGCGATTCCGTCAACGATGCGGATAAGGTCCTGGTTGGCCATGATGCTGCTCCTTTGCTCCGGTATTCAGTTGTGTATGAAGTTTTGCTTATTCACTTGTCCGAACGTCCCGACTACGACCATGCCGTGCTCCAAATAAATCGGGCCACCCACGCAAGGGGCGGCCCACTTCGTCCGACGCCGAACCTGAAAAGCGTCAACCCCTCATCCGGAGCACCTCCGGGTGAGGGTCGAAGCGGCCCTGAAGTTGGTCCCATGCTTATGCATTGTTATGCGACTGCATGGGCCGACTCGCTTTGCGGGCTCGCACCCGCGGGGCTGCTGCCTGTAAGGCTGTTGCCTGTGAGGCTCAGGTTCATCCCGGTCTCTCCGGGTTCGAAAAAGTGGATCTTCCGCAAATCCGCGAACACCGCGGCCTGCGCTTCCGTCTGGAAGCCGCTCCGGGCTTCCACCCGCGCCACCACGTGGGCGTGCAGCGCGGTGTCCATGTACAAATCCATGTCGTTGCCCAACGGCTCGACGACGTTAATTCTAACATCCAGCGGGCAGCAATCACCATCGCCGCCCGTCGGCGACAGGTGGAAATGCTCGGGACGAATCCCCAGCACCAACTGCTGCCCGACCTTCCCAGCCAGCGCCTCGCGGAGCCGGGCCGGGACCCGTAGTTTAAACCCATTTCCCGGCAATGTCACCTCCCCTACCATCACCGCGGCATTTTCCGGACCGGCACCGGCCCGCACCGCCGATTCGCCATTTCCCGCCGAAATCCCGCCATTTTCCAGCCGCCCCTCCTCGAAAATCAGCTCGCCCCCCTCATTTTTCACCAGTCCATTAAAAAAATTCATCGGCGGCATCCCGATAAATCCCGCCACAAACCGATTGGCCGGCTGATTATACGTCCGCAGCGGCGTATCCGCCTGCTGAATGCGACCGTCCTTCATCACCACGATCCGGTCCCCCAGCGTCATCGCCTCTTCCTGGTCGTGCGTGACGTAAATCGTCGTGGTGCGCAGCCGGTGGTGCAGCCGCTTCAGCTCCGCCCGCGTGGTAACCCGCAGCTTCGCGTCAAGGTTACTCAACGGCTCATCAAACAAAAACGCCGCCGGCTCCCGCACGATCGCCCTCCCCACCGCCACCCGCTGCCGCTGCCCCCCCGACAACGCCTTGGGCTTACGATCGAGCAGATGCTCAATGTCCAGAATCTTGGCCGCCTCCGTCACCCGCGCATGAATCTCTTTCCGCGGCATCTTGCGGAGTTTGAGGCCAAACGCCATGTTCTTATAAACCGTCATGTGCGGGTACAGCGCGTAGTTCTGAAACACCATCGCAATGTCCCGATTCTTCGGCGGCACGTCATTGACGACCCGCTCCCCAATCCGAATCACGCCGTCAGTAATCTCCTCCAACCCCGCCACCATCCGCAGCGTCGTACTCTTCCCACACCCCGACGGCCCCACCAGCACAACAAACTCCTGGTCCCGAATGGAAAGGTCCAGCGCCGCGACGGCGGTAACGCCGCCAGGATAGATTTTGGTGACTTTTTCGAGGTCTACGCGGGCCATGGGGGGCGGTCCGCGGCAACCGGAGATCGGCGCAGCGCGGCGAAGAGAATTATACGAAGGGAGGGTTAGGGGTCAAAGAAGTCCTTGTCGGCCGGGTCGAACTAATCGTGTCGTTGTCAACTACCGATCTTCTCTGCAATCAAAATTGGAATAATGCAAATTCCCATCATTGTCCGCCGAGGGCTGGAATCGTCCACGAATTCACCCACCCCCCCTTTCCCCCTCCCCCCCGCCGTGCTACCGTACCCCCATCATGATCCACGAGAACCTCTCCCAATCCATCCAAGACCTTTCATCCCGGATGCTCGCCATCCGGGACTCTCTTTGACCTCCCCGCCAAACTCGCCCGCCGCAAGGAATTAGAGACCAAGATGGGGGAGACCGGCTTCTGGGACCACCAGGAGACCGCCAAGGCGACCGTAGCCGAGATGAAGGCGATCAAGGTCGCGATCGAGCCCGTCGAGACGATGTTGCGCGGCATCGATGACGTCCGCGCGCTCTACGAACTCGGCGCAGAAGCCGGCGACACG
>Ga0308175_100000814_pt1 | contig 20589 bp, 17 predicted proteins | sample PhyCR1_3_FD_203893 | JGI IMG/M metagenome (GOLD analysis project Ga0308175, IMG submission 203893) | Soil microbial communities from UC Gill Tract Community Farm, Albany, California, United States - DLSLS.C.R1 | ecosystem: Environmental > Terrestrial > Soil > Agricultural land | place: USA...
GTGGGTGCGGCCGTTGTCCATCAGGACGACGTGGACGTCCTGCGGCCCGTCGCCCTCGTGCACGCCGGTCCACATGGAGGTGTACGGGTTCATCCGCTCGCCGGTGCTGCTGCGCGGGAGCAGCTGGAGAAACGTGCCGAGGTCCTCGAACGTCGGCAGGACCTTCTCGATCCCCACGACCGAGATGAGGGTCTCGGGCAGGGTCAGGCACATCCGGCCGTTGCCCTCGGACTCGACGACGACGAGGGTGCCGGTGTCGGCGATGGCGAAGTTGGCTCCGCTGACGGCCACCTTGGCCCGCAGGAACTTCTCGCGCAGGTGCAGCCGGGCCGCCTCCGCGAGCCGTCGCGGCTCATCGGTCAGGTCGTCCGGCGCCGGCCGGCCGACCGCACCCATCTCACGCCGGAAGATCTCGCGGATCTCGCTGCGGTTGCGGTGGATCGCGGGCACGAGGATGTGGCTGGGCAGGTCGTGGCCGAGCTGCACGATCAGCTCTGCGAGGTCGGTCTCCCAGGCATGGATGCCATGCGCCGCGAGCGACTCGTTGAGCTCGATCTCCTGGGTCGCCATCGACTTGACCTTGACGACCTCGTCGACTCCCTTGGCGCGGACGATGTCGAGGACGATGCGGTTCGCCTCGGCGGCATCCCGGGCCCAGTGCACCGTGGCGCCGTTGGCCACGAGGTTGGCCTCGAGCTGTTCGAGGTATGCCGCGAGGTCGCCCAGGGTGTCGTCCTTCGCGTCCGCGCCCGCTTGCCTCAGTTCCTCCCACCGGTCGAGCTCGCCGACCACCTTGGCCCGCTTGGCGCGAATAGTGCTGGTGGCGTGGGCGAGGTTACGACGCTGCTGGGTGTTCGACAGCGCGGTGCGGGCCGCCTTGGGGAACTTGGGCATGCCGACGAAGACTGGCGTCGTCTCCTGCAAAGGTACGCTCACGGCATACTCCTCGCGACGCTGTCGGGCACGACACGGTCGGTCGCCGCGAGCACCTCGGCGAGGTGCATGGTCCGCACCCCCGCACGCTGGCGACCGAGGATGCCGCCGATGTGCGCGAGGCACGAGTTGTCGCCCGCGACAAGCACTTCCGCGCCGGTCTCGCGCACGTGCCGGGCCTTGTCGGACCCCATCGCGACGGACACGTCGGCGTTCTTCATGGCGAACGTCCCGCCGAAGCCGCAGCACTCCTCGGCGTCGGGCAGCTCGACCAGGTCGATCCCACGCACCGCGCGCAGCAGGCGCAATGGTCGGTCACCGACCCGCAGCAGGCGCAGCGAGTGGCAGGTGGGGTGGTAGGTCACGCGGTGGGGGAAGTAGGCGTCCACGTCGGTCACCCCGAGGACGTCGACGAGGAACTCCGAGAGCTCGTGGACGCGCGGCGTCAGCTGCTCCACCGCCCGCACCAGCCCGGCGTCGCCCGTGCGCCGCGCCAGCATCGGGTGCTGGTCGCGCACCGAGCCGACGCACGAGCCCGACGGCGCCACAACCGCGTCGTAGTCGCCGAACACGTCCACGAACCGGGGCACGAGCGGCGCGGCATCGTCGGCGTACCCGGTGTTGGTGAACATCTGGCCACAGCAGGTCTGGGCCTCGGGGAACTCCACGGTGCAGCCGAGCCGCTCGAGGAGCTGGACAGTCGCCTTGGGGGCCTCGGGGAACATCGTGTCGTTGAAGCACGTGGCGAACAGCGCCACCCGGAGCCCGCGAGCATCGACCACCCGACCACCCTATGGAAGATGTGGCTCCGCGGACAGACGTACGGATGAGGCGGCCGGGGGGCCGTTCGGCCGCGGGAGGAGCGTGCCGCCCGCCGGATTGCGCCCGGTTTGCCCGAAAGGCGCCCGGACTTTACCGAGTCTTTAATATCTTTACCCGCAATTTGCCATACGCAGGTTGTGGGTTTGCGATTCCCTTCGTGATGCAGGGGTTTGCATCGGTGTTCGTGTCCACGAACGCACCGAAGAGAGAGCGCAGGTCTATGTCGAACGAGTTGGCGGTCCTGATCGAGGACCGGATGGCAGTCAAGGGTTGGTCGGTGGCGGACCTGGTCCGCGAGACCGGGCTGGACACCGGAGCGCTCGCCGCTCTGCTCGGGCCGGAGGAGCTGCCGGGCATGCCGGACGGCGACACCGTCAGCAGGCTTGCCGAAGGCCTGGGCGTGCCCCCGCTGCGCGTGGTGCTCGGAGCCGCCGAGGCCTGCGGCCTGGCCACCACACCTCTGGGCGACCGCGAGCGCGCACTGCGGGCAGCCTCCGACGAGGACCTGATGCGCGAGCTGCGCCGGCGCCTGGTCGCCGGACGGAACAGCGCAGACGTGCGGCGCCGCCGGATGTCCCACCTGGCGCTGATCCGGGGGGCCTTGACCGGGTGAGCCACCAAGGCCCCTTCCCACGGTGTGGGAAGGGGCCTCGAGGCAGCCGGCAGGCAGGGGGATGGAGCCGCCGGACGGAGCAAGCCTAGGTACGTGCCCAAGCCGCCGTGGGGGACTTGACCAAGTCTTGACCAACCGTTGCCAGCGCGTGCGGTGGAGCGATCAGCCTTGTCGCACAGCGTCCCTGGCCGCCTGTGCTGCGCGGCTTATGCCCAGCTCCAGGACGCGGTGCGGTTCGCGCCAGTAGGCGTCGGTGAGGTAGAGGATCTTGCCGGCCGGGTCGCCGAGCCACAGGTTGTCGAAGTCCGCCGGCGGCGTGTAGGCCACGACGAACTGCGGTGCGTAGACCAGGGCCGCCGCGAAAGCGAGGTTCCAGTTCGGGCTGTCGCCCTCGGGCTCGAAGCGCACGTAGACGGGCGACCGCGTGAGGTTGACCGTGTCGAGCGGGAACCCCTTGCGTGGGTCGTTGAACTGCGGGTCCGTGACGTGCGTCTGGGGCGGCGGCAGCGGATTCACCGGCCCCTGCCCGAGGACGTACTCGCGCCAGGAGCCGCGTTCGTAGTCGTCGGCCCTGGAGTCCAGGCGGAACTCCCGAGCGCCCAGACCGAGGTAGACCCGCCCATCGGTGCCGGCATTGTCGACGTCGCCGGTGATGATCTGGCACAGGATGCCCGTCACATGAGCCATCTGACTCTCCCCATTCCCCCCTGCACCTCGACGTTAACAGCGCCAAAGGTGGGGAACCTCGGGCAAAGGGATGAGGTCGGTATGCCGGGTGGTCGCCTTCCCGCGGCGCCTCAGCCGCGTGGGGCGTAGGCGAGGCGGGGAAGGTGGTACGCCAGGTCCACCGCGGTCTCGATGGCCTCGTCCTCACGTAGCCGGTGCTCGACGACCAGCCGGGCGAGGTACCCGGCGTCGATGCGGCGGGCGAGGTCGTGTCGCGCGGGGATCGAGGCGAAGGCCCGGGTGTCGTCGACGAAGCCCGAGGTGTTGTAGAAGCCCGCGGTCTCGGTCACCAGCTCGCGGAACCGGCGCATGCCGTCCGGGCTGTCGAGGAACCACCAGGGCGCGCCGAGACGGACCGAGGGGTACACCCCGGCCAACGGTGCCAGCTCGCGGCTGTAGACGGTCTCGTCGACGGTGAACAGGATCACCCGGAACCCCGGGTCCCGCCCGTAGCTCTCGAGCAGCGGTCGCAGGCTCCTGGTGAACTCGGTCGCCACCGGGATGTCGAACCCGCGGTCCGCACCAACCGACTGGAACGTCGCGCTGTGGTGGTCCCGCAGGACGCCCGGGTGGATCTGCATGACCAGCCCGTCGTCCCGGGACATGCCCGCCATGACGTGCAACATGTGACCGCTGAACGCGGTGGCGTCCTCCGCACCGACCTCGCCGGACCAGGCTGCGTCGTAGATGCGCGTGGCATCCGCCTCGGCCAGCGGGGCGCTGTTCGCGGAGAAGTGGCCGTGGTCGGTGGCCAGTGCTCCGGCGGCGACGAACGCCTCCCGGCGCGCGCGCAGGGCGGCGAGGTAGCCGGCATACGTCGAGATGTCGGCATCGGCGACATCGCCGAGTGCGGCGACCTCCTGCTTCCAGCTCGGACTCGCGAGGTGGACCACGGCGTCGGGGCGGAAGGTGGGCAGGACGCGCTCGCCCAGGCCCAGTTCTGCGAGCCGGGCGTGCTCCGCCAACGCGCTCGTGGCGGCGTCGGTCGTGGAGATCAGCTCGATGTTGAACCGGTCGAGCAGCTGGCGCGGCCTGAAGTCGGGCTCGCCGAGCCTCGCCGCGATGGCGTCGTAGATGCGGTCCGCGCTCTCCACGGACGGCACCTCGTCCACCCCGAAGACCTCCACCAGCTCGTGCTCGAGCCAGTAGCGCGACGGGGTGCCCCGGTAGTAGCGCCAGCCGGCGCAGAACCGTCGCCAGATGGCCCGTGGGTCGGTCTCCACGGGAGTTCCGTCGAGACGGGGAACGCCCAGGTCCTCGAGCGCGACGCCCTGCGAGACGAGCATGCGGGTGACGTAGTGGTCGGGCGTGATGAGCAGGCTCGCCGGGTCGGCGAAGGGCGCGTTGTCGGCGAAGACCGATGCGTCGACGTGCCCGTGCATGCAGACCAGCGGCAGATCGCGAGTCGCGTCGTAGACGCGCCGGGCCACCTCCCTGGTGGAGGGGTCCGCGGGCAGCGCCCGGTCGGGGTTGAGGGTCAACGGCTCGGCCATGGGTCTCCTTCGCGACGGCTCGTCGTGCCGCACCGGCGCGGCCACGACGACCCAATGTGCGCAAAGGATTGCACGCGATCCAGGCGGTGGCAACACATCGTCGATGCCGACGGACTAGCGCAAGAGGCATTGCTGTCAAACGACTTCAGCAACCACAGCAGCCCGACTACCGCGGTTTGAGAAGAATCGACCCAGGGTCTTGACATCACCTGCAAACGGTTTCAGACTTCCCGAAACCACTCGACGAGGAGGGCAGGGCATGGCGGTGACGATCCGCGACGTGGCTCGCGCGGCCGGCGTGTCCGCCTCCACGGTGTCGCGCGCGCTGTCGAACCCGGGCATGGTCGACGCCGCCACCCGCGAGCGGGTCACGGCGATGGCGGAGCACCTCGGCTACCGCCCGAACCGAGCCGCTCGAGGGCTCATCACCGGGCGTACCGGCAACCTCGGTCTCATCCTCCCCGACCTCGCCAACCCGTTCTTCCCCTCGATCGTGAAGGGCATCCAGCAGCAGGCGCACGACTCCGACTACCAGGTCTTCGTGGCCGACACCGACGAGCAGCCGGACGCCGAGATCGGCCTGGTGCGCGCCCTCGCCAAGCAGGTCGACGGGATCATCCTGTGCTCGCCGCGCATGAGCACCTCGGACCTGCGCGAGGCTGCCGGCCTCACCCCACTGATCCTGCTGAACCGCAGAGCCGCCTCGATCCCGGCCGTCACCATCGACAACTCCGCTGGCACCGCGCAGATCGTCGACCACCTGGCGGCGCTCGGCCACACCCGCATTGGCTGGGTGGCCGGTCCTCGCACCTCGTGGTCGTCCAAGGAGCGCGTGCGCGGCCTGCGCAGCGCTTGCACGGCACAGTCGGTGGAGCTGGTGGAGCTGGGGAACTTCGCCCCCACGTTCGAGGGCGGCCGGGACTCCGCCGAGGCAGTGGTGCTCTCCGGCGTCACCGCCGTCGTGGGCTACAACGACCTCGTCGCGCTCGGGCTGGTCGGGGCGCTGCGCCAACGTGGCCTCGAGGTCCCGACCCAGCTCAGCGTCGTCGGCATCGACGACATCCCGACCTCCACCATGGTCGAGCCGGCCCTGACGACGCTCGCCGTCCCCAAGGAGAAGTCCGGGCGGGCGGCCGTCGACCTGCTCCTCACCGTCATGAACGACCCGGAACGGCGTACCCCGGCCACCCGGGTCATGCCGCTCGAGCTGGTCGTCCGCCAGACCACCGGCCCCGCCCCGACCCCAACCACCACGACCAAGACCCGCTCCACCACCACGACCACCCGCCGTCCACGGCGTTGAAGAAGGGAAACCCCATGCGCATCACCCGGCGCAGCACCATCCTCGCCACCGGCGCGATCCTGCTCGGCCTCACCGCCGCCTGTGGCGCGCCCGACAGTGGCAACAGCTCGACGGCAGGAGGTGGCTCCTCGGGCGACGTGCCCGCCAAGCCCTCCAAGCCCGTGGTCCTCAACGTGCTCGACGTCGCGGGCAACCTGCAGCTCACCCAGGGCATGATCGACGAGTTCGTCCAGAAGCACCCGGACGTGATCTCGCGCGTCACCTACTCGAAGGCCCCGGCGCCCGACCTCGTGGGCAAGATCAAGGCCCAGCAGGGTGCCGGCCGGGTCGACATCGGCCTCGTCCTCACCGGCACCGACGGCCTGTCGGCCGGCGCCGAGCAGGGCCTGTGGCAGCCGATCCTGCCGAAGTACAAGGACCGGCTCAGCAACATGGACAACTACCTCGAGCCGGCCGCCAAGATGCAGGAGCTCGGAGGCGACTTCGGCGTGACCGTGACCTACTACCCCTCGGGCCCGCTCCTGGAGTACATGCCCGACAAGGTCTCGAACCCCCCGACCACTGCTGAGGAGCTGCTCGCCTGGGCCAAGGCGCACCCCGGCAAGTTCGAGTACGCCCGCCCGGCCAACTCCGGCCCCGGTCGCACCTTCCTGATGGGCCTGCCGTACATCCTCGGTGACAAGGACCCCAAGGACCCGATCAACGGCTGGGACAAGACCTGGGCCTACCTCAAGGACCTCGGCCAGTACATCAACACCTACCAGAGCGGCACGACCGCGACGATGAAGGACCTCGGCAACGGCACGGTCGACATGCTCGCCTCGACGACCGGCTGGGACATCAACCCGCGGGTCCTGGGCACCGTGCCCGAGTCGGCGAAGGTCGGCACCCTCAAGGGCTTCCACTGGGTGACCGACGCCCACTATGCCGTGATCCCCAAGGGCGCCTCGGCCGACCAGCAGGCGGCGGTGCTGCAGCTCGTGCAGTTCATGCTCACCAAGGAGCAGCAGGCCAAGGCCTACGACGACGGCTACTTCTACCCGGGTCCTGCCGTGAAGGACGTCGACATCTCCATGGCCCCGCAGAAGAGCCAGGACGCCATCAACAAGTTCGGCCGCCCGGAGTACGACAAGCTCATCGAGGACAACCCGAAGGAGGTTCCGCTGGACAACAAGGCGCTGGTGGCCGCGTTCGACAAGTGGGACCGTGAGATCGGCGGATCGAAGGTCAAGAAGTCGTGACACAGCAGAACGCACGTTTTGAGGAGCTGCGGCTCGACGGGGTCGGACGCCAGTTCGGCGGCCAGGACGCGCTGCAGGACCTCAACCTGACGATCCGGGCGGGCGAGTTCATCGCCCTGCTCGGGCCGTCGGGGTGCGGCAAGTCCACCGCGCTCAACTGCCTGGCCGGCCTGCTGCCCCTGACGGCAGGCAGCATCTGGCAGGACCAGACCAGGGTCGACACGCTCCCGCCGGAGCGGCGCGGCTTCGGCATGGTCTTCCAGAACTACGCGCTGTTCCCGCACATGAGCGTTCGCAAGAACATCGCGTTCGGCCTGCAGATGCGCCACCTCCCGAAGGCGGACATCACCCGACGCACCGACGAGGCGATCCGGCTGGTCCAGCTCGAGGAGCACGCGAGCAAGCTCCCGGGGCAGCTGTCCGGTGGCCAGCAGCAGCGGGTGGCCATCGCCAGGGCGGTGGTCCTCGAGCCGTCCCTCGTGCTCATGGACGAGCCGCTGAGCAACCTCGACGCCAAGCTGCGACTGGAGATGCGCACCGAGATCCGCAGGCTGCACCAGAGCCTGGGCCTCACCACCGTCTACGTCACCCACGACCAGGAGGAGGCCTTGTCGCTGGCCGACCGCCTCGTGGTGCTGCGCAAGGGACGGGTGCAGCAGGTCGGTACGCCGGAGGAGCTGCACACCACGCCGGCCAACTGGCACGTGGCCGACTTCATGGGCTTCCGCAACCTGCTGCAGGCCGACGTCGTCGAGGTGCGGAGGGATGGCGTGGTGGTCGACACGGGCGGGCTGCGGCTGGTCGGGACCCCCGTGGGCGCTGTCGCGCAGGGTGACCGCGTCGTGGCCGCCGTCCGGCCCACCGAGTTCGAGATCTCCGAGCCCGGCGCGCCGGACGGGATCCGCGCGGTCGTCGAGGTGGTGGAGTACCAGGGCCGGGAGCAGGCGGCCGAGGCGCGCACGGAGACCGGTGGGCGGCTGCACCTGCGGACCGACCGACGGCTCGCTCCTGGCGACGCGGTGTCCCTGTCGGTGCCGACCGACCGGCTGCTGCTGTACCCGATGGGCGACGAGGCGCCACCCTCGTCCTCGCCGATACTCGGTGAGACCTCTGGGGCAGGCGCCGCACCGGCGCTGGCCGGGCGGGGCTGACATGAGTGCCCAGGCCGCCCACCCGGGCCTGAGCCGGCGCCACCGGCTCGCCGAGCGGGGCATCGACGGCCAGCTGCTCCTGCTCGTGCCCGCAGTCGTCTTCGTCATCGGGTTGTTCATCTACCCGTTCCTCTACGGGCTGGGCCTGTCGTTCCAGCCGGCCAAGGGCGGTGGTCCGTTCGCGGACTACCAGCGCTTCTTCACCGACGCCTTCCAGCGCGACACCATCTGGAAGACGTTGCGGCTCTCGATTCCGGCGGCGTTGTTCAACGTGCTGGCCTCGGTCCCGATCGCCTACCGCATGCGTGGGCGGTTCCGGGGCAAGCGGCTCGTGACGACGCTGCTCGTCATCCCGATCACCCTGGGCACGGTGCTGACGGCCGAGGGCCTGATCAACTTTCTCGGCCCTGCGGGCTGGTTCAACCGGATCCTCAAGACGCTGCACCTGCGAGAGGATCCGCTCGGCCTCATCAACAACTACTGGGGCGTGTTCTTCTCGCTCGTCATCACCGGGTTCCCGTTCGCGTTCCTGCTGATCCTGTCCTACCTGTCCGGCATCGACCCGACGCTGGAGCGGGCGGCCGCCACCCTGGGCGCCAGTGCCCGGCAGCGTTTCCGGCAGATCACCCTGCCGCTGCTGGCTCCCGGGCTGGCGACGACGTTCTGCCTCACCTTCGTCCTCGCGTTCAGCGTGTTCCCGTCGGCGATCCTCGTCGGCAACCCGACGGGTTCGACGAGGGTGCTGTCCATCGCGGCCTACCAGGCCGCCTACGAGCAGTACGACTACCCGTTCGCCTCGACCATCGCGATGATCATGGGCGCGGTCGAGCTGATCGTGCTCGGCTTCGTCCTGTTGTGGCGCAGCAGGTTCTACGTCGGGTCGACAGGAGGCAAGGGCTGATGTCCACCGCAGTGGAGGCACCCCGCAGGCGCATCGTCGCCAGCCCGAGCGGCTGGGCGGTCTGGGGCTCCGTCGTGATCTTCATGCTGCTCGTCGCCGGCGTGGTCTGCTCGGTGCTGGTCAACTCGTTCGGCACCCGCTGGTTCGGCACCTGGCTGCCCCAGGGCTTCACGACCCGGTGGTACGCCGAGGCGTGGCGTGACTTCGGCCTGTTCCAGGTCATCGTGGTCACCCTCGAGGTGGCCGTCGCAGTGGTGGTGCTCTCGGTCCTCATTGGTGTCCCGGCGTCCTACGTCCTGGCGCGGCGCACGTTCCCGGGCAAGAAGCTCGTGTACTTCGCGTTCCTGTTGCCGATCATGATGCCGCCGATCACCTACGGCATCCCGTTGGCCACCGTGCTCTACAAGTTCCACCTCGCCGGCAACCTCAGCGGCGTCATCCTCGCGAACCTCGTGCCGTGCGTACCGTTCGTGATCCTGACCATGACGCCGTTCATCGAGCAGATCGACCCCACGATCGAGAGGGCCGCCCGGATGTCGGGCGCCAGGACGCTGTCGGTCTTCACCAGGATCCTCGCGCCGTTGCTGGTGCCCGGGATCCTCGCCTCGTGCATCCTCGTGCTCGTCCGCACCGTGGGCATGTTCGAGCTCACCTTCCTCACTGCGGGACCGGACTCCAACACCCTCGTCGTGGCCCTGTTCAACTCGATGAACGCCGCGGGCATCCGGGCGCAGCAGTCGGTGGACTCGATGGCGGTGATCTACATGACGGTCATGCTCGTCCTGCTGGTGGTGGCCCTGCGGTTCGTCAACCCGACGCAGCTGGTCGCCCAGGTGCGCGAGGAGCCGGAGCCGTGACGGACCGGTGCCCATGACAGGTATGCCGGGTGCTCACCTCGACGTCGTCGTGCTCGGCGAGGTGCTGGTCGAGTTCTCCTCGCTGATGCCGCTCGCCGACGGCGCGCCGGTGCGTCTGGGCTTCTCCGGTGACGCCCTCAACGCCGCTGCCGCCGCTGCCGCCGCGGGCGCCCACACCGCCCTGGTGGCACGGGTTCCCGACGACGACCTCGGCGAGGCGCTGGTTGCGCGGGTCGCCGAACTCGGCGTCGACACCCGGTGGATCCGCCGGCTCCCCGGCGGGCACGGGGTCTACGTCACGCACGCCGACCCGCAGGGCCGTCGGGAGTTCGCCTACGCCCGGTCCGGAAGCGTGGGGTCCACGCTGGCACCCGAGGACCTCGACGAGGACGCGCTTGCCGCCGCGGGCGTCGTCGTCGCCAGCGGGGTGGCCGCCGCAGTGTCGGACACCGCTGCGGCCACGGTCAGGCGAGCCGCGCAGGTGGCCCGCCGGTTCGTGTACGACCCCAACTTCAGACCACGGCTCACCACGGCCGCGCAGGCGGCCGAGGTGCTGCGCGAGCTCGCGCCGCACGCCGAGCTGGTCACGCCGTCCTGGCCCGACGAGACGTCGGCCCTGCTCGGCATCCCGGCCGATGCGCCGGCATCCGTTGCCGCGCGACGTGTCCTGGACGTTGGATGCGTATCGGTCGCACTGACGTGTGGACCGCGCGGCGTCGTCCTCGCGAACGCGGACGGCACCACAGAGATCCCGGGCGTCGCCGCGCCGCGGGTGGTCGACCAGACCGGCGCCGGCGACTGCCTCACCGGCACCATCGCGGCCCGGCTCTCGCTCGGCGACCCGCTCGAGGTGGCTGCCCAGCTCGGGGTCGCCGCAGCCGCCCTGTCCGTGCAGGGGCAGGGTGGGACGGGGCACCTGGCGAGCGTCGAGGAGATGCGGGCCGCGCTGAGCAGGCCCCAGGAGGAGGTGGGCACGAGATGAGCGAGGAGCTGCTCGTGTTGTCAGACGGGGACGACGTCGCGATCACGTTGGGCGAGGTCCCCGCGGGCGCGACCCTGGACGCACCTGGAGGCGCGCCACTCACGGCACCCCGCGGCATACCGCGGGGGCACAAGGTGGCACTGCGCGACCTGGCCAAGGGCACCCTGGTGACCAAGTACGGCCACGTCATCGGGGTCGCCACCGCTGACGTCGCGGCTGGGGAGCACGTCCACGTCCACAACCTCGCCATGCCACAGGACGCCGCGACCCTGTCCTCCGGCGGCGCCGGGCACGGGGCAACGGCCGAGCTGCCGACCGACCTGCGCCGCACCTTCCAGGGGTACCGGCGCCGAACCGGCCGGGTCGGCACCCGCAACTACGTCGGCGTGCTGACCACTGTGAACTGCTCGGCCACGGTGGCCCGGCAGGTGGTGCGCCGCACCGAGGACGAGATCGCCGCCATGCACGCCGAGGGCGTCGACGGCGTCGTCGCCCTCACGCACGGCACCGGCTGCGGCATGGCCAACCGGGGTGAGGGCTGGGAGGTCTTCCAGCGCACCCTGCGCGGCTACGCACGGCACCCGAACATCGGTGGTCTGGTGGTCCTCGGCCTCGGGTGCGAGGTCAACGCCGTCAGCGACCTGGTCGCGAGCCTCGGCGTCGACGGCGACCTGCCGGTGGAGTCGTTCACGATCCAGGAGGCCGGCGGCACCGCCGCGGCAATTGCCCACGGGGAGAAGCTGGTCCGCGGTCTGGCCGAGCAGATGCGCGGCACGCCGCGGGTCGAGGTCGGCGTCGAGCACCTCGTCCTCGGGCTGCAGTGCGGCGGGTCGGACGCGTTCTCCGGGCTGACCGCCAACCCCTCGCTCGGAGTCGCCAGCGACCTGCTCGTGGCCGCGGGCGGGACCAGCGTGCTGGGTGAGACGCCCGAGGTCTACGGCGCCGAGCAGATGCTGGCCGAGCGGGCCACCGACCCCGCCGTCGGGCAGGCGCTGCTCGACCGGATCGCGTGGTGGGAGGACTACACCAGCGGTCAGGGCACCACCCTCGACGGCAATCCGTCGCCGGGCAACAAGGAGGGCGGCATCACCACCATCCTCGAGAAGTCGCTCGGCGCCGTCGCCAAGGGCGGGCACAGCCCGCTCGCCGCCGTGTGCCAGTACGCCGAGCCGGTGCCCGGGCCGGGGCTGGTCTTCATGGACACCCCGGGCTACGACCCGGTGTCCGTGACCGGCATGGTGGCCGGCGGCGCCAACCTCATCTGCTTCACGACGGGCAGAGGGTCCGTCTTCGGCAGCAGGCCGGTGCCCACGGTCAAGCTTGCGACGAACTCTGGTGTGGCACTGCGGATGTCGGGCGACATGGACCTCGACTGCTCCGGCGTCGTCGAGGCCGGCGTCCCTCTCGAGCAGATGGGTCGCCGGGTCTACGACCTCCTCCTCGACACCGCGTCGGGCCGCAGGACCCTCAGCGAGGAGCTGGGCCTGGGCGGCGAGGAGTTCGTCCCGTGGCAGCTCGGGGCGGTGCTGTGACACGGCTGTCCCTCGCCGCGCTCGGCGGCCTCGGGTCGACCCGTGCCACCCTTCCCCCATCGCGGTCGCGCGATGACCAGGTCGGCATCGTCCACCTGGGCATCGGGGCGTTCCACCGTGCGCACCAGGCCGTCTTCACCGAGGACGCCGCAGTGGCGACGGGCGAGGACGGGTGGGGGATCTGCGGTGCCACGCAGCGGTCCGCGGCGGTGCTCGAGCAGCTGCGTCCCCAGGACTGCCTGTACTCCGTGCTCGAGCGTGGCGTGGGCGAGCCGACGCTGCGGGTGGTCGGCCAGGTGCGGGACGTGCTGTTCGCGGCCGAGGAGCCGGAGCGGCTGCGGTCACGGCTCGCCGACCCGGCCACCCGGGTGGTCACGCTGACCGTGACGGAGAAGGGCTATCGACGCGCGCCGGCTGGTGGCCTGGACCTGGGCGACCCGACGGTGAAGGCGGACCTCGCCGGCGACGCGGGCACCGCGGTCGGGCAGCTGGTCTGGGGGCTGGAGGCCCGGGCCCGAGCCAGCGGTGCGCCCGTGTCCGTGCTGTCGTGCGACAACCTCACCGACAACGGCCACGTGCTCCAGCACCTGGTGCTCGACTTCTGCAACGCCCTGCCATCACCGCGGGGCGACCGGCTCGCGTCGTGGGTCGAGGAGCACGTGTCGTTCCCCTGCTCGATGGTCGACCGGATCGTGCCGTCGACCACCGAGGCCGACCGTGTCGAGGCCGCTGCCCTCCTCGGGCTGACCGACGAGGCCCTCGTGGTCGCCGAGCCCTTTCGTCAGTGGGTCGTGCAGGACCGGTTCGCCGCGGGCCGACCCGCCTGGGAGAGGGCCGGTGCCGACCTCGTCGAGGACGTTCGTCCCTACGAGGCGCTGAAGCTGCGCATGCTCAACGGCACCCACTCCCTGCTCGCCTACCTCGGAGCCCTGCGCGGCCACGACACGATCGCCGAGGCGGTGGCGGACGACGAGCTCGCCTCTGCCGCAACGAGCTACCTCAGCGAGGACGCCGCCCCCACACTGGAGGCGCCCCCGGGGCAGGACCCCGCGGCATACGGCAAGCAGGTCCTGGACCGGTTCGCCAACCCGGCCCTCCGGCACCGCACTCGACAGGTCGGCATGGACGGCTCCCAGAAGCTCCCGGTGCGGCTGCTGCCCACCATCGCCGAGCGGCTCGCCGTGGGCGCCGAACCGCGCTGGGCGACCCTCGCCGTCGCGGCGTGGATGACGTGCCTGGTGGCCGACAGCGACGCCCGGGGACGACCGCTCGCCCTCGAGGACCCGCTGGCGGACCAGCTCAGGGCGGCGGTGGGCGGCGCGTCCGACCCCGCCGCGGTGGTCGACCGGCTGCTCGGCGTCCGTGAGGTCTTCGACGCCGACCTCGCGGGCTCCGAGGTGTTCCGGACGATGCTCACCGAGGACGTCGCGATGCTCCTCGCGGGAAGGGTGCCACGGTGAGGATCGCCTCCGTCGACGTCGTGGTGACCAGTCCCGGCCGCAACTTCGTGACGCTCAAGGTCGTCACCGAGGACGGTCTGGTCGGGCTCGGGGACGCGACCCTCAACGGCCGTGAGCTGGCGGTGGCGTCCTACCTGAGGGACCACGTCGCACCGCTGCTGCTGGGCCGGGACGCGCACCGGGTCGAGGACACCTGGCAGTTCCTGTACCGCTCGGCGTACTGGCGCCGCGGTCCGGTGACGATGTCCGCGATCGCCGCGGTCGACGTGGCGCTGTGGGACCTGAAGGCCAAGGCTGCGGGGATGCCGCTGTACCAGCTGCTCGGCGGTGCCTCCCGCGACGGCATCACGGCTTACGGCCACGCGTCCGGTCGGGACACCGAGGAGCTGTTCGACTCGATCCGCCACCACCTGCAGCTCGGCTTCCGCGCCATCCGGGTGCAGACCGCTGTGCCCGGCATCAACGCCGTCTACGGCGTCCCCACCGCGTCGGCCACCCCTGGCGGCCGCCACGACGACTACGAGCCGGCGCAACGCACGCCGTTGCCGGCCGAGGAGGACTGGGACACCCGCGCCTACCTGCGGCACATCCCCGCCGTGTTCGAGGCGGTGCGGTCCGAGTTCGGTCCGGAGCTGCCGTTGCTGCACGACGGGCACCACCGGATGACGCCGATCCAGGCCGCTCGGCTGGGCAGGGCGCTGGAGCCCTACGACCTGTTCTGGCTCGAGGACTGCACCCCGGTGGAGAACCAGGAGTCGCTGCGGCTGGTGCGCCAGCACACCACGACACCGCTGGCGATCGGTGAGGTGCTCAACACCGTCTGGGACTACCAGACGTTGATCGGCGAGCAGCTGATCGACTACGTCCGCTCCTCGGTCACGCACACCGGCGGGATCACCGCGATGCGCAAGCTGCTCGACTTCGCCGCGCAGCACCAGGTCAAGTCCGGCATCCACGGACCGACCGACATCTCGCCGGTCGGCATGGCCGCCGCCCTCCACCTCGACCTCGCCGTGCACAACTTCGGGATCCAGGAGTACATGCCGCACGGCCCCCTGGTCGGCGAGGTGTTCCACACCTCCTACCGGTTCGAGGACGGCTACCTGCACCCGGGGGAAGGCCCCGGGCTGGGCGTGGACCTCGACGAGGCGGCGGCCGCCCGCTTCCCGTACCACCCGGCATACCTGCCGTTCAACCGACTCAAGGACGGGACCGTGCATGACTGGTGAGCCGCACCCCTTCACGGCTGTGGGACCGGTCGTGCCCGTCGTCGTCCTCGACGACGCGGCCCAGGCGGTGCCACTGGCCCGGGCGCTCGCCGCCGGCGGGGTGCGGGTCATGGAGGTGACGCTGCGCACCGCGGCCGGGGTAGCGGCGATCGCACGGGTGGCGGCCGAGGTGCCGGAGGTGCTCGTGGGCGCCGGGAGCGTGCGGACGCCCCAGGAGCTGGATGACGTGTGCCGCGTGGGCGCCGCGTTCGTCGTCCTCCCGGGTGCGCCGCCCCGGCTGCTGGACGCGGCGCTCGACTCGGGGGTGCCCGTGGTCCCCGGCGCGAGCACGGTGACCGAGATGATGGCCCTGGCCGAGCGGGGGATCGAGCTGATGAAGTTCTTCCCGGCCGAGGCGTGCGGGGGAGCGCGCTTCCTGTCCTCGGTTGCGGGGCCGCTGCCCGACCTGCGGTTCTGCCCCACGGGCGGAGTCACGGCGGCCGGCGCGTCGAGCTACCTGTCGCTGCCCAGCGTGGTGTGCGTCGGCGGCTCCTGGCTCACGCCGCCCCAGGTGATCGCCGCCGGGGACTGGGGCAAGGTCACCGACCTCGCCGCGGCCGCCGCCGCCCTCAGGCCGACTTCGCCGTGATGGCGGGCGCCCGGCCCTGACGCGGGCGGGGCGCGCCGGTGGAGCCGCGCACGACCAGCGCGGCGGGCAGGACCACGGGCTCGGTGGAGCCGGTCCGGGCGCCGTTGAGCCGGGCGACGAGGTTCTGCACACCGGTCGCGCCGAGTGCCCGAAGCGGCGCGGACACCGTGGTCAGGCCGGGCTCGACCAGCTCGGCCACCAGGGTGTTGTCGAAGCCCACCACGCTGACGTCGTCCGGGACGGTGACCCTTGTCGACCGCAGGCCGCGCATCAGGCCCACGGCCAGGATGTCGTTGTAGCACAACGCCGCCGTGGCACGAGAGGCCAGGAAGCCCTCGACTGCCTGGGCGCCGCCGACGAGGGTCGGTTGGTGGGGTCCCACCCGACGGACGCGGAGGCCGACCTCGGCAGCCGCATCGCGCAGCGCGAGCCAGCGGCTCGCGTCAGCCCAGGAGGCCTCGGGCCCGGCGACGTAGGTCACGCTGCGGTGGCCCAGACCTGCCAGGTGCTCGGCCGCCCGGCGCGTGCCGAGGTGGTTGTCGGTCACCACGCTGGGCGTGTCGGCGACCGCGCGGTTCAGGACGAGCAGCGGCTTCTGCTTTGCGTGCGTACGGATGCCCGCGTCCGTCATCCGGGTGCTGGCCAGCAGCACGCCGTCGACCATGGGCAGGGTGCGCTCGAGCGCGAGGCGCTCGAGTCGTGCCGACTCCTGGGTGTCCGACAGGACCAGGGTGTAGCCCGCCTCGGCGGCCGCGCTCTCTGCGCCGCGGATGATCTCGAAGAAGAACGGGTTGGTGATGTCCGGCACCACGATGGCCAGCAGGTTGTTGCGTGAGGTCGACAGCCCCCTGGCGAAGGGGTTGGTGTGGTAGCCCAGGTCCATCGCCACCGCGCGGATGTGTTCGGCGGTGCGGACGTTGACCCGGCCGGGCCGCGAGAACGCGCGTGACACGGTCGACGGCGCGACGCCTGCCGCGCGGGCCACGTCGTAGATCGTCGGGGGCCGCTGCACCCGAGCCAAGGTAGGTGTCCTGCGGCCGACAGTGCGACCGGTTGCCATCAGTTGTCTCGCGCCCGGTGTCGTGGTGGTCGACAACGGGTCGAGCGACGGCTCGTGCCGTCTCCCAACTGGGCGATCCGGTCGCCCGGAGGAGGCGCGCGAGCGTCGGGGCGGTTGCGGTGCGACGCCGGCGGGTAGGTCCCTGCCGCTACCGACGCTGAAGGGATGAGGTCCATGACGCAGATCGAGCAGGAGCTGACAGAGATCCTCGAGGAGCAGCACGAGCGGATCAGGGCCCAGCTGCAGCTGGTGCAGGACACGCAGGGCGCCGCCCGTGCGGAGGCCTTCCTGGCGCTGCGCCGCTTCCTCGCCGCGCACGAGACGATCGAGCAGACGGTCATGCACCCGACGGCCCGCGAGGGCCGGAACACCGCCGACGTGGTCGAGCAACGCGTGGCCGAGGAGGGCAAGGCGACCTCCGCGATCGAGGTCCTGGAGCAGTTCGACGTGGACAGCGCGCAGTTCTCCGACCAGTTCGCATCCCTCGCCGAGAACGTCGTCGCGCACGCCGAGGCCGAGGAGCACGTGGAGCTGCCGGCCTACTTGGCAAGTGCGAGCCACGACGACGTGGCGGAGGTGGTGTCCGCGCTTCGGCAGGTCGATGCGGTCGCCGCCCAGCTGGGCAGGGGTGGCGTCGAGGGTCAGGCTGGGTTCGCGGCAATGCTCCAGCAGGCGAAGAGCAAGCTGGCGAGTCCCTCGCGCTGAGTGGGCGCCGGGGTCAGCGGCTGCCCTCCACGTCCAGCTCGGCCATGGTGGCCCACGGCTGACCGGTGAGCTGGGAAACCGCGACGACCTTGACGAACCTGGCCGACCGTGGCGCGAAGGTGGCACGTTGCGCGGCCAGGTCGGACGTGAACTGCCCGGTGGTGGCCGGCCCGCCCCACGTCACGCCGTCCTCGCTCGTGTAGATCTCGTAGCCGCCGATTGCACCGTTGGCGCTGTTCTGGCGTCGCGTGTACTGGATCCCGGAGACCTCGTGGGGGCCGCCGAGGTCGACGGTGACGTGGTGCGGGTAACCCGCAGCCGAGGGGGCCGACCACTGGGTGTGCCAGTAGGTCGAGCGTTTCCCATCGAGGATGTTGGCGGCGCGCCCGTCCTCGCCGGCCGTCTCCTCGCTGTCGGTGTCGACGACCTTCATGGCGCTCTGGTCGAGCAGGCCCACGGTCACGGTGATCGTCGTCGAGGAGCGCCCGAACTCGCTCTCGAGCACCACCGGGACCCGATAGTGCCCCGGCGTCTCGTCGGCCGGGACGTCCATCCGTACCGAGCCCTTCGCGGTCCCGCCGGGCAGCAGCGCACCGATCGAGCCTTCCTGCGACCACCCGGCTGGGACCTGCGCCGACAGCCTCGGTGAGGGCACGGCATACCCGCTCTGGTTGTCGACGCTCACCGGCACGGTGACCGAGCCGCCCGCGTCCACGGCCACGTCGGACGCGCTCAGCGGTGCGCAGATGCCGCCCAGCCACGCAAGGTTGAAGTTGGCGTACCGGATGCCGCTGCCCGGCTCGTACAGCAGGCCGTAGGTGCCGTCGGGCAGGGCGGCGAGGGTGGAGTACGACATCGAGCCCGGCTGGAACACCTTCGACACCGGCCACGTCCTCCCGTCGTCGCACGACATCCGGATGGTGCCGTTGCGGCGCGAGGACTGGTCTGCGGCGTTGGAGAAGAGCAGGACCTTGGCGCGCGCCGATCCCTTCGGGGCCTGGGGGAACGCGCGGATGATCGAGGCGTTGTTGGCCGGGTCCGGCTGGGCTCGCTCCAGGGAGACCGGCCCGTAGGTCTGGCCCCCGTCGGTGGAGATGGCCACCTTGCGGTAGCCGCTTCGCGCGGAGTCGCGGCTGTTGAGCATGACCCGCCCGTCGGAGAGCTCCACGGTCTTGTTCTCGTCCATGCCCGTGCCGACGGCCTGACCGGCCCGCCAGGTCGCACCGTGGTCGTCGCTGAAGACGCTGACTGCTTGGAACACCCCTGCGCCGTTGATGATCGTGTACTGCTGGATGAGCCGTCCGGCGTGCGGGCCGTAGCGGAGCTGGATGCCCTGGCCGGAGGCGGCGAAGCGGCTGCGCCAGCCGGGGTCGGGGGTGATGTCGGCCGTGATCGTGCGTTGGGTCCAGCTGTGGCCACCGTCGGTCGACGTGGAGACGTTGGCATGCAGGACGTCCGGGTCCTCAGGGTCGGTGCCCGGCCGGCTGCCGATGAAGCCCTGCTTCTGGGAGTAGACGTGGAAGTTGAAGATGGTGCCCGTCTCGCGGTCCACGACGTAGCTCGGGTCGGAGTAGCCCTTGACGGGCGCGGTGGTCTTGCCGGCCGCAACCACCGTCTGCTCAGCCCAGGTGTGGCCACCGTCGGTGCTGCGACGCTGGAGGATCGAGTTGGGCCCGGGTGCGTCGATCGCGGTCGGGCGTCCGTCGTAGGCGGCGAGCACGTCGCCCTGGGGCGAAACGGTGAGCGCCGGGATGCGGTAGTTCGGGAAGCCGCCCTGGCCGTTGACGGCCAGGTCCTGCTCGACGTAGAGCGCCTCGCCGCCGGGCGGGACGGGGACCCCGTCCCCGGCGGCCCCAGCTGCCGACGCGCTGGCTGCGGTGGCCAGACCCACGGCGACCGCCGGGACCAGGGCGAGGGCGAGAAGTCGCACGGTGGGGGCGCGGTGCAGCCCGCGTCTGCGGATACCGGTGGTCATTGGGAGGCCTTTCGTGGGGAATGGTCTCCGGCGAACGTAAGACATCAGATGTCTGCTGTCGAGACCTGAACCGCTTCCTTGACCAACTCCTGACCCTCGCCGACCGCTGAAGCGGGGTCAGGGCCGGGCGCGCAGCCAGTCGATCTGGCGCTCGTCGTGGTGCAGGCCCCCGCCCTCGTGCATGTTGTACGGGTAGACCTCCAGCTCCTTGGGCCCGGCGTAGTGGTTGTACGCGGCGTACACGGTGGACGGCGGGCAGACGTCGTCCATCAGCGCGACGGAGAAGAGGGCGGGCGCGCCGGCGTGCGCCGCCATCGTCATCCCGTCGAAGTAGGCGAGGGTGGTGAAGGCGCGGCTCGCCCCCTCGCGGTGGGTGCGCACGAAACCGAGCAGCTCGGCATACGGCGTGGTGTCCGTGACCTCCAGAGCGCGCCGGAAGTGGCACAGGAACGGCACGTTCACCATCGCTGCCGCCACACCGTCGGCGAGCGCGGCCGCAGCCAAGGCGATCCCTCCGCCCTGGCTGGTGCCCTGCACCGCGACGCGGTCCGGGTCGACGCCGGGCAGCGACCGCACGACGTCGACGGCGCGCACGGCGTCGGTGAACACGCGCCGGTAGTAGTAGTCGGCGGGGTCGAGGATGCCCTTGGTGAGGAACCCCTCGACGTGCGGCGAGGCGCTGCCACCCTCGTCGCCCGTGCGTCCCGCACGGCGTGCGCGAGCGCCCTGCCCGCGGGTGTCCATGACGAGCGTGGCGTACCCCGCCGCCGGCCACGCCAACCAGTCCAACGGACTGCCTGTGCCGTCGCCGTAGCCGAGGTACTGCACGACGGCCGGCAACGGCTCGAGGTTTCCCTTGGGGCGCAAGAGGATTCCGCCCACGCTTTGGCCCCCGAAGCCGGCGAAGTCGAGCCAGTGCGCCTCGACGAGCTCGAGCGCCATCGGGTGCGGCCGGCTCGTGACGTCGAGCGGATGCCG
>Ga0308175_100000815_pt1 | contig 20579 bp, 19 predicted proteins | sample PhyCR1_3_FD_203893 | JGI IMG/M metagenome (GOLD analysis project Ga0308175, IMG submission 203893) | Soil microbial communities from UC Gill Tract Community Farm, Albany, California, United States - DLSLS.C.R1 | ecosystem: Environmental > Terrestrial > Soil > Agricultural land | place: USA...
CAGCTGGCCTTCGGCGCCGACGATGTCGCCGACGTCCCAGCCCTTGAAGGCCTCGTACGCCTCGCCCACCGTGCCGGCATGGATGAACAACTGGATGCGGCCGGTGAAGTCCTGCATCTGCACGAAGCTGACCTTGCCCTGCACGCGCTTGAGCACGATGCGCCCGGCCACTTTCACGCGCCGCTGCGCCGCTTCGATCGCCTCGGCCGTCTGGGCGTCCTTGTCCGCGAACTCCGCCTGCAGGTCGCCGGCAAAGCTGTCCACCTTGAAGTCGTTGGGGAACGCGGTGCCCTGCCCGCGCAGCGCCGTGAGTTTCTCGCGGCGTTCGGCGATCAGCTTGTTTTCGTCGACGGGCAGGCTATCGGTGGTTTCGCTCATGGATGTTTCCGTTGCCGCCGGCGTGGCCGGGCGGCGAATGTCTCGAGGGGGTGTCGTTGGATAAGGCAGGACGCGCGTTCAGTCGTCCTTGCCGAACACGTGCTTGACCGCGTGCCTGGTGGCGTCCCAGCCCTCGCGTGCGCCGTGACCGATGGCGATGCCGGCCTTCTTCGCGCCATGGCCGATACCGGTTCCGGCCTCCTTGGCGCCGTGGCCGATCTTCGTGGCCACATGCTTGGTGGCGTGGCCGACATCGCGGGCGCCGTCGGCGACCCCATGGCCGACAGCCTTGGCGTCCTGCTTGATGGACTGCCCCGCGCCCTCCTGCGCAGCGGCATGGGTGCAAGCCAGCGCGGCGCAGGCGGTCAGGATGGCGAAGACGTTCCTGCTGTTCATCGGGTCACCTCGTCGACAAATCGTGGATCGAAAATGCTGGGGTCAGGCGTCGCTGCGCTTGGCGCCGGCTTCCAGGCCCGATTTGAGGCTGGCCTCGATGAACTCGTCCAGGTCGCCGTCCAGCACTTTTTGCGTATCGGTGCGTTCCACGCCGGTACGCAGGTCCTTGATGCGGCTCTGGTCGAGCACGTAGTTGCGGATCTGGCTGCCCCAGCCGATGTCGGACTTGGTCGCTTCCAGCGCGTCCTTCTCGGCGTTGCGCTTCTGGATTTCCAGTTCGTACAGTTTGGCGGCCAGCATCTTCATCGCGGTATCGCGGTTCTGGTGCTGGCTGCGCCCAGTCTGGCAGGCCACCACGGTGTTGGTCGGGATGTGCGTGATGCGCACCGCCGACTCGGTCTTGTTGACGTGCTGGCCACCGGCGCCGGACGAGCGGTAGACGTCGGTCCTGAGGTCCGCCGGGTTGATCTCGATGTCGATGTCGTCGTCGACTTCGGGCGAGACGAACACGGAGGTGAAGCTGGTATGGCGGCGGTTGTCGGAGTCGAACGGGCTCTTGCGCACCAGCCGGTGCACGCCGATCTCGGTCTTCAGCCAGCCGTAGGCGTAGTCGCCCTCGACGCGAAAGGTGGCCGACTTGATGCCGGCCACTTCGCCGCCGGAGACTTCCATCAATTCGGCCTTCCAACCACGCGATTCGCACCAGCGCAGATACATGCGCAGCAGCATCTCGGCCCAGTCCTGCGCCTCGGTGCCGCCGGCGCCGGCCTGGATGTCGACGAAGGCGTTGGTGGCGTCCATCTTGCCGGAGAACATGCGCTGGAATTCCAGCTTGGCCACCTTGGCCTCGAGCTTGGCCAGGTCGTCGATCACCGCCTGGGCGGTGTCGTCGTCGCTGTCGGCAATGGCCATGTCGAGCAGCTCACGGGCGTCGGTGAGCGCGGCGGCCAACGTGTCGATGCCGCTGACGATGGTGTCCAGGCGGGCGCGTTCGCGGCCGAGTTCCTGCGCGCGCGGCGGATCATCCCAGACGTTGGGGTTCTCCAGCTCGCGGCTTACTTCTTCCAGACGCTCACGCTTGGTGGCGTAGTCAAAGATACCCCCTAAGCGACTCGACGCGGTCCGTGAGGTCCGCGATCTGCGCAAGGATCGGATTGGTCTCGATCATGAAACGTATGGCCATGGTGAGGGCGCCCGGATGGGCGCTGGCGAGGAACCGCAAAGGATAGCAAAGCGCCGCCGCGGTCGGATATGCGGCGGTGCGTCCTGCCGGGGAAGGTTATGCGCCCTGCACGAACCAGCGCGACATCACGTCGCGGCCAAGCAGTTCGTTCAACCCGTCCAGCTCCCGCTCGAAATAATCGTCGAGCAGGCGACGGGTGGATGGCTTCATCGCGGGCGGTTTGGCCCTGAGCAGCGGGTTGATCCGGCGGTGGGCCAGGTTGATCAAGCGGGAGAAGTTGATGTGCCCGCTCGCCGAAGCCGGGCATACGGGCAGCCGCGAGCGGTAGGTCACGCTGCCGCCGGCCCGGAAGAACCGGTTCTTGGCCGCCTCGAATCCCGGGTGGCGCGAAACCCGTGAGCCGTTCATGTGCGTCGTGGCCGCCTCCGGTGGGAGCTGGTCGTAATCGAGGCCGATGTGGCCGCAAATGCTGCGCAGCACGCCCTGCTTGTCGGCCATGAACTCCTCGAAAGTCACCACCATCGCCTGCTCGGGCGATACGTGCCGGAAGAAGTTCTTCAGCTGGTCCAGGTACAGACTGCGCTGCAACACCGAGAACGGGTCGTAGCGCAGCGTGTCTTCGAAGCTGTAGGTGGCGCGGCCGGTGCGCAGCATGTGCCAGTACTGCGAGTAGGCTCGCTCGGTCGGATGGCGCAGGACGATCAGCAGCTTCAGCTGCTTGCTCTGCATCGCGATGCGCTTGGCGGCGATCTCGGAGGAGATATAAGTGGTCGAATCCTCGCCGACCAGCTGATCCTGCCCCGCCCTTTCGAAGTGCGCGGCATACCAGTTCCAGAAGCGCTCCGGGTCGTCGTCGAGGCGCTGGCTGACCCAGTTGGCGCCATCGAAATAGTTGAAGTCCGGGTGTTGGAACAGGTTGTCGATGTCGAAGAAATTGACTTCCTCGTCCGGGATGAACACCCGCGGGTGCTGGCCCAGGATGTAGTGCAGGGTCGTCGTGCCCGACTTCATGGCGCCGCAGATGATGAAATCCGGCGTCCTGAGGCGATCCGGCAGGACCCAGTTGCTCATCGTTGAGCTCATGACTCGCCCTCCATGCGTGCCGTTCTGGCGATGCCGCGGGAATCACGGCACGTCGGTACGCGGCAACCGCCTGCCAGCCGATCTGTCACACCCGTGTTTCAGGCTCGGCGCAGGTTCATGCGATTGGCGCAGGCACTTGATCAAGGCAGCGGCTAGAAAGAGTCACGCCGTCGTGAAATCCGCAAATAGCCACGCCTGTCAGTAGAACAGGCGGGCGCTGAGCTGCAGCTGGGTGCCCCGTACGCGGGGTGGCAAGCCGTAATCGACGCGCACCGTGCGGGTGCTGTCGATGTGCAACGCCTCGACGGTCAGCCGCAGCCAGTCGTGCGGGCGCCAGTTGAGGGCGGCGGTGATCGCATTGCCGTGTTCGCCGGCATGCAGGCCCGGCGTTTCGGGCAGTTCGCGGGTGCTGAAGTGATCCAGCCGCAATGTCGGGCGCCAGGCGCCGCGGTTCCAGCCGGCGAGCAGGAAGGCGGCTCGGTAGCGGGTGGTGAAGGACAGGTTGGCGACCGGTTCGATGACGGTGTCGCCATCCATCGCCTGGGCGATCCAGGTGATCGGCCCGGTGTCCGTCGTCGCGCCCAGGCTCCAGAAGCGGGTGCGCCAGGCGTACAGGCGGTCGCCGCCTTCGTAAGACACCCAGGCGGTAGGGTCGGCATGGTTGTCGTAGTGCATCAGGCTGACCCGGCCCTGGCCTGGCGCGCGCCAGGTGAGCTGGGCGTACGCGCCCCAGTGCTGGCCGATGCGGCGGAACGGGTCGTAGCGACGTGGCGGCTCCTCGCCCTCATCGCGCAGATAGGCGTCGGGCTCGCGCAGGCGGCTGCCAAGGCCGTAGGTGAGATCGCTGAGCGACCAGCCGCGAATCGCCAGCAGATTGCCGGCCGGATCGTTGCGCTGGAACAGCGCGCCACGCAGTTCCCAGGTAGCCCATCCGCCGCGCCGCTCGATGCGCCCCTCCACGCCCACCGCGCGCAACTCCTCACCGACCCAGCTGTTGATCGCCGAGGGCGTGAGTGTCCACGGACTGGTCCAGCCGATTGCATCGTTTTCCAGCGAGACCGGGGGAAAGAAGGCGCCAGCCAGCACCGACCCGCGCCAGCGCGAAGTCGATACCGGACGCCAGCGCAGATAAGCCTCCAGCACATCGATGCCTGCACGGTCGTGGTCCTGCAACTGCACGCCGGCGAAGGCGAGCAGCGACGGCGTGAGCTGGGCGGTGCCCACCAGCGCGGCGCCGCCGAAGCGGACCGCGGTCCCGCCGTCGCCGAAGCGGCTCTTGCCAAGCCCGCCCTCGACCCAACTGCGCTCGGCCGGCGCTGTCACCAGTCGCCCATCCAGATACCCGTGCAGGCCCAGATCCTGCGCCCTGCCGCCGAACGGCAGTGCGGCCAGGCAGGCCAATCCAAGTCGGGCAAGGCAGATACCACGACTCACGTCGCGCCAACCCATTCCACCGCCAATCCGGACAGTGCGGCCGCCGGCAACGGCCGGGCGATGAAGAAGCCCTGCGCATGGTCGCAGCCGATCGCGGCCAGGTGTTCCAGCGCGCCTTCGTCCTCGACGCCTTCGGCAGTGACGCGGTAACCCAACCGGTGCCCCAGTTCGACGATGGAACGCACGATGATCTGGTCGCTGGCGTCCTGCGCCAGGTGCCTGACGAAGGTCTGGTCGATCTTCAGTTCGCTTACCGGGAGGTAGCGCAGGTAGGCGAAGGCAGACTGGCCAACGCCGAAGTCGTCCACCGCGATGCCCACGCCCATGTCGGCCAGGCCCTTGAGCACGCGGATCGCCGCTTCCGGTTCGCCGATCACCGCGCGTTCGGTGATCTCGGCGGTCAGGCGTTCCGGCGGCAGACCGTGGATCGCCAGCAGGCGCGCGATGCGGCCCGGCAGTTCGGCTTCTTCCAGATCCCGCGCGGACAGGTTCACCGCGACATTCAGGGCCAGTCCCTTCGCATGCCAGCGGCTGGCTTGCGCGATGCCCGCGGCGAGTGCCCAGCGGGTAAGCCGCTGGATATTGCCGGTGTCCTCCGCCAGGCCGATGAAGTCCTGCGGTGGCACCGCGCCGCGGCGCGGGTGGTGCCAGCGCACCAGCGCCTCGACGCCATCGATGCGACGGCCGGCGAGTGCCAGCTTGGGCTGGTAGTGCAGCAGCAGGCGATCGTGGTCGAGCGCCTCGCGCAGCTCGCCCATCAGCGACAGTCGTTCAGCGCGGTGCGGATCGGTGGCCGCGTCGTAGAACGCCAGCGGGCGGGTCGAACCGGTCGCCGTGAACTGCGCCACCTCGGCGTGGCGAAGCAGCACCGAGGCCAGCGCGCCGTCCTCCGGATGCATCGCGATGCCGACGGCCGGCAGCGTGTCGATGCTCACGTCGGCTTCGGCGTAGGGCGCATTGAGCGCATCCAGAATCCGCAGCGCCGCGGCGGCCGCTTCGGTGCGGTCCGCCTCGGGCAGCCAGGCAACGAACTGGGTATCGGTGGCGCGTGCCAGGTAGGCGTTGGCGGCGACCCGGCCCAACCGGGCGCCGACCTCGCGCATCAGCCGGTCGTACAGGCCGTGGCCCATGGTCTTGATGATGTCGGGTACGCGGGTGAGGCCGACCATCAGCAGCGCGCCATGGGCGGTGCCGGCGTCGCGGGCACGGTCGATCGCGGTTTCGGCAGCGACCCGGTTGGGCAGGTCGGTGACCTGGTCGTGCAGCGCCTGCTGGCGGATGCGCTCTTCGCGCTGGCGCACGGCATCGGCCATGGTGCCGAAGGCAGCGGCGAGCTGGCCCAGTTCGTCGCGCCGGTCCAGGCTGGGAAGCGCGCGGTAATCGCCCGCCTCGATGCGCCGCGCCGCGCCCGCGAGCGACTCCACCGGACGCGACACGCTGCGTGCGGTCAACCATGCGCCGATCAGCCCGACCACCAGCCCCAGCGCGAGCAACATCGCCCAGGCGATCACCACCGAATGGAACGGCCGCAGGGCATCGCCCAGCGAGTAGCCCAACACCGCCACCACCGGCGTGCTGCTGTGAGGCTGGCTGAGCGGTTGCGCCAGCACCAGGTACTCGTGGCCGTCGACCAGCCGCATTGCCGGCCGCATCGGCAGTCCCTGCCCGGCCTGGCTGGCGACCAGGCCGGTATGCGCCAGGCCCTGCGCGGCGGCGACCCACCCCGAGGCGTCCGATCGCACGGCCAGCTCGATGTCACCCGGCAGCGCGGAGAGCTGGCGCAGATGCGCGAGCAGTTTGTCGTCCAGCGGCACGTACACCACCACCAGGCCGACCGGCTGCGGCGCGTAGATCGGCACCACCACCAGCCAGTACGCCTTCGCCTGCAGTGCCACCACCGCTGCGGTGCGCCGCTCGAACGCATGCTCGGCCAGGTCGGGAAAGGCGAATCGTTGCCCGCTGGCGTGAACGTCGGCGGTGTCCACCTCAACCAGACCGTCCAGGCCGACCAGTTGCAGGCGCGAGGCACCCACGCGGCGGCCGTGGTTGCGCAACACCGAGTACACGGTGCCGTGGTCGCGTTCGGCAATCGCCGAGCGCAGCGCATAGTCCAGCGCCATCACCTCGACGTTGCCGGCCACGCGCGCCGACAAGTCGTCCATCTGCGCCACAAAGGCCTGCGCGTTGACCGCCAGCTGGCGCTCGCCCTCGCTGACCAGCGCCCGCCGCGTCACGCCATAGACCAGCGCGGCGGTGAGCAGTTGAACCGTCACGAGCGTCGCGACGAAGAACAGCGCGAGGCGGAGGCGGAAGCCGACGGCGGCACGCATGGGTCAGTAATCCAGGTGCTCGCGATCGGCAAACCCGCGCGGGTCGGGAACCAGCGACAGGCTGAAGTCGGCGCGTTGCGCATCGGCCCCTGCGCCGACGGTCGCGACCGCGCTCGGCTGGGTTTGCCCGGGTCGCAGTTGCGGGTGCCACACCGTCACCGTATAGCGCCCCGGCGGCAGGTGTTCGAACACCACCTGGCCCTGCGACGGCGTCACCTGTGCCGGCGCGGGCGAGATCAGCAGGTAGGCGATCATGTGGTCGTGGATATTGCAGCCGACCGCAACCAACCCCGCCTGGTCCAGCGTCACCGGCGGCGAGCTCTCGCCGGGCCGCAGCAGGAATTCGAAGGCCTTGGCCTCGGAGAAGGAATAGACATGGTGGCGGGTGCCGTCGCTGTTGCGGAACACCACGCGATCGCCCGGGCGCAGCACCTGCACGTACGGAATGAAGGTCTCATCGCGCTGGTCGACGTAGCGCGTCACCGGCTCGGGAGCCGCCGCGGCCGGCGGGCTTTCCGGCGTCAGGGTGACCACCGCATTGCCCACGGCATGCCCGCCCGCGTCGCTGACCCGTACCAGCAATTGGCCCGCCCACAGCGGGCCTGCGCTGCCGGCCAGCAGCCAAGCCACCACGACTCGCCAGCGCATGAGGCGCACTCCCCTGGATTATCCCCGGCGCTAGCCTACCCCATGCATCCGCGCCACGGTCAATGGGTGCGGGTTGGCGAACGATACGTTCAATCCACGCGCATTCTGTTGGGATCGGCGCGACCTTACGTTGGATGCTTCGCCGAAACCCGGCGCACGCAGGAGACATCCCATGATCGATCGCAGGTCTTTCGCCAGCCTGGGTGGCGCAAACCACGGCTGGCTCGACGCGAAGCACCACTTCTCCTTCGCCGGCTACCACGATCCGGCACGCATGGGTTGGGGTGCATTGCGGGTGTGGAACGACGACACCATCGCCCCCCGTAGCGGCTTTCCGCCCCATCCGCACGCGGACATGGAGATCATTACCTACGTGCGCGAAGGCGCGATCAGCCATCGCGACAGCCTCGGCAACGAAGGCCGCACGGTCGCCGGCGACGTGCAGGTGATGAGCGCCGGTAGCGGCATCACCCACGCCGAGTACAACCTCGAAGCGGAAACCACGCGCATCTTCCAGATATGGATCATTCCCGACCGTGCCGGCGGCGCACCGGCCTGGGGCGCGCGTCCCTTCCCGCGTGGCGATCGCGCCGGACGCTTCGTGCCACTGGCCAGCGGCTTTCCTGATGAGACCGACGCCCTGCCCCTGCGCACACGTGCCCGCGTGCTGGGAGCGACCTTGCGTGCGGGTGAGCATGCGGACTACCCGTTGGGCGAGGGCCGGCTTGCCTATCTGGTGGCGGCCAAGGGCGCGATCGAACTCAACGGCGTCAGGCTGGAGACGCGCGACGGCGCGGCCATCCGCGACGAGTCGGTACTGAAGGTCAGCGCGCTGGAGGACGCCGAACTGGTGCTGGTCGACATTCCGGCCTGAGAGGCCACGCGACGCATACGCCGCGGGCCGTAGCGTGGCGACTACGTCCAGAGGAGCGCAGCGATGCACGAATCGACCGGGCGCCCGCGTGGCGCCGCCGCGGAGGATCCGAACGAAGCCGACGCGCGCGACGGCTTCTCGCTCTCGCGCAAGGAACAGGGCGAAGTCGAACAGAAGCGCCCGCCGCGAGTGGCGGTGCTGCACGAGACCATTCGCCTGGAAGGCGAGGAGGAACTCAGCCGCGGCCTGCTCGCGCTGAGCCTGTCTGCGATCGCCGCCGGACTGTCGATGGGCTTTTCGATGCTGGCCCGTGGCCTGTTGCACCGGCACCTGGAGGGTGTGCCCGGCAGCTTTCTGATCGAGAGCCTCGGCTACCCGTTCGGCTTCCTGGTGGTGATCCTTGCACGCCAGCAACTGTTCACCGAGAACACCATGACCGCGGTGCTGCCGCTGATGACGCATCCGAGCCTGCGCAAGCTCGGCTCGTTGCTGCGGCTGTGGTCAGTGGTATTTCTGGGCAATCTGGTCGGTACCGCGTTGTTCTCTTACGGCATCCTGCACATGCGGCTGTTCGATGAAGCCACGCAGGCCGCGTTGCGCGGCATCGGCGCCGAGGTGATGGGCAATTCGCCGCTGCAGATGTTCACCAAGGGCATTGTCGCCGGCTGGCTGATCGCCACCATGGTGTGGCTGGTGCCGGCGGCCGAACACGCCAGGATCACGGTGATCGTACTGACCACCTACCTGATCGCGCTCGGTGGCTTTACCCACATCATCGTCGGCTCGGTCGAAACGTTTTATCTGATGTTCGCCGGCGGGTTGTCCATGGGCGGCTTCGTACTGCATTTCGTACTGCCCACGCTGGCCGGCAACATCGTCGGCGGCAGCTGCATCTTCGCGCTGATCAGCCACGCCCAGGTTCGCAGTGACGAGGCGGAGGAGCATTGAACGGCGGCGCGATAAATGGAGCGGGGCCTGCACTCGTGTGCGGCAAGATCACAGGCTGGTTGCAAGCGGTATCGTGCGCGGCCTTTTGTGGAATTCGAACGGCCGTTGTCGTGGCGCGACCGTTTCCGGAGTGAAATTCATTGGCGTCGATTCGCGTTCGGCGCACGGTTTGCAGCGCGTGCTGACATGCGTCGTTCGACTGGATCTACGTAGAGATTTCGTGGCGCGAACGACATCGTCACACTGCGCTTCACGGAACAGATTGTGCGCAAATGGCCACGCGCATGCGTCGCGAGCGACCCGTCAACGCGTGTGCGAGCAACGACATTCACTTGCACCAGACGTGCTGTGGATGAACGTGAGTCGAATATAAATCGCACTGATGCGGCACTTGCCAGCAGACGTCACCGCCACTACGCTCCCGCCGACTTTCGATGATGCCCATTGCCAACGGGCATCTGCACGCGACGAACCGGAGGGGTCCGGATCGGCGCGACCCGGCAGACCATCGCCGGATGGAACAACCGCCATCGCGGAACAATCAAGGCAGCAGCCGCCATCCGCCGATTCTTCGGTTGCGATCCGCAGTGCGCGCACCCCCTACGCCGGCATTGGATTCGCCGGCCGAACGCCACAGTCCCGTGGCAAAGCATCACGACTCAAGTTTCGGTCGTGGCGCCCCATCCAGGTGGTAACGGCCTGCCCGCCCGTCCACCGCAACGGCGCACGAGATGGATGTTTCATCCCGTGCGTACAGCACGTTGGAGGCAGAATGAAACTTTCCATGCTGTTGTGGCTGACGTCCGTAATGCCCCAGCCGATCGCCGACCAGGCCTGCCTGGCCACGACCGTTTACCTGGAGGCGCGCAGCGAATCGACCATCGGCCAGCTCGCCGTCGCCGAAGTCGCCCTGCGACGCCGCGATCGCGGCCGCTGGGGCAACACTGTCTGCAAGGTGGTCGCGGCACCTCATCAGTTTGCGATCACCGCGACGCCGGGCTCCTACGACATCGCCAATTTCAAGGCCTTTGCGAAGGCCTGGAGGATCGCCGGCTCCTCGATGGAAAACTGGGCACTCCCGCTCGCGCAGCGACAACTGCTGGTGCCGCACGCCGATCACTTCGCTACGGTCGCGATCGCGCCGATCTGGTCGCTCAACCATGCGAGCACCACTATTGGCGAACACCGCTTCTACGCCGTCAACTGAGCCAACCCGAAACCAACAAAAAGGCCCTCGCAAGGGGGCCTTTTTTATTTTCCATTTGGACGTATGGGCGTCTATTTATCTGGCGTAGACGTGATCGCCGCGGACCTCCGCGTAATCGCCCACGCGTAATCCGGGATCCTCGCGCTGGGTGACGGTCGCCATCTGCCCGTTGTCCAGCCGCACCGTGATGCGCCAGGCCGGTGTTTCGCCATTGCCCGAACGCTTGCCGACCTGGTTGCCGACCACACCACCGGCAACCGCGCCGGCGACCGTCGCCGCCTTGCGTCCGTTGCCCCTGCCGACCTGGTTGCCCAGCACGCCGCCGGCGACCGCGCCGATCACCGCGCCCAGCGTGCCGTGGCCGTTGTCCTGCACATCGACCTGTTCGACGTCCTGCACCACGCCGCACGACTGGCAACGCGAGGAGCCGTAGCTGGATCCCTGGTAGCCGTTGTTGTTGCGGTAGCCGCCGTTGTCGGTGGCGCACCCGGAAAGGGCGAGACTGCCCGCCAATGCGGCGGCCAGGACGAGGTTGCGGGATCGAACGATCATGACGCGACTCCTCTTTGGGTCAGGCGGTCCGCAGGACGATCCGTCCATGGATCGCGCCCTGCCCGTCAGTGGGTGTCGGATACGGCGACGACACCCTCCTGTACCTGGACCCTATCGCCCGGGTCGTGGTCCATGCGTACCGTGCGGGTGACGCCGTTGTATTCGTAATGCACGTCGTAGCCGACCACCTTGGTGCTCGAATCGTTGACCGTCTCGCACTTGCGCTCGGTCGACGTAGTGACGGTGGCGTGCTGGCGCTTTTCCTGGACCTTCTTGCCGGCATAACCGCCGGCCACGGCACCGGCCACGGTGGCCAGGGTCTTGCCCTTGCCGCCGCCGACCTGATGGCCTAGAAGGCCACCGGCCACCGCACCGATCGCGGTACCGGCGATCTGGTGCTGGTCTTTCGGCGGCTCGCTGTTGCTGACCACCTCGTCATGGCACACCTGGTGCGGCTTGTTCACCGTCTTGCGCACCGGATCGACACTGACCACGCGCGCATACTTGGCGCCGGCATCGCCGGTGGTACCCGCTTCGGCACTGGACGATCCGTTGGCCAGGCCTGCATCGGCGCTGGCGTCGCGGTTGCAAGCCGAAATGCCCATCGCGAGTGCCGCCGCGATCCCCACATGTAGCGCATTGACCATCAACCTGTTCATGACATCGATCTCCTTCGTTCATCGCGGTGCGACGGACGCGGCATGCGCCCACCTTCACCTGCCGGGACATTGAACCTTCGTCATACTGAATCCGGCCTAGACATCCAGCCCTATACGCCAGCAAGGTGATGCCTGCGTGACGGACCGCTCAAACACGCCGACCGGCGACTTCCGCACAGCCCCTTCGCTGGTCGACAGTCACGTGCATATTGATGACCCAGTCTTCGATGCCGATCGCACGGAGGTGCTCAGTCGGGCCAACACGGCGGGCGTGCGCCAGATGGTGCTGCCAGGCATCGATGCAGCCAGCTGGCCGCGCATCGCGGCGCTTTGCGAACGCCACGCGGGCATCTTTCCCGCTTACGGCCTGCACCCGCTTTTCCTGGTGCGGCATCGACCGACGCACCTGGATGCCCTGCGCGATCGCCTGAGCAGCCACGCCGCGGTTGCGCTGGGCGAAATCGGGCTCGACTTCTATGTCGAGGAGCTCGATCGCGACCTGCAGCAGTTCTACTTCGAGGCACAGCTAGCGCTCGCCAGCGAACTCGACCTGCCGGTGATCGTGCACGCCCGCCGCGCGGTGGAAGAAGTGTTGCTGGCCCTGCGACGCGTTCCGGGATTGCGCGGTGTGGTGCACAGCTTTGCCGGCAGCGAACAGCAGGCGCAACGGCTGTACGAGATCGGCTTCTACCTTGGCATCGGCGGCCCGATCACCTACCCGCGGGCCAAGCGGCTGCGCGAGCTAATCGCGCACATGCCGATCGATCACCTGTTGCTGGAAACGGATGCCCCCGACCAGCCCAATGCCGGGCATCAGGGCGCGCGCAACGAGCCGGCACGCATGCTCGAAACCCTGCACGTGATCGCCCAGCTGCGTGGCGAGTCTCCGGAGTCGGTCGCGGCCGCAACCACAGCCAACGCCCGCCGCCTGTTCGGCCTGCCATCGTCGACCTGAGGCGAATCCCGCGGACCCACAGAAGCGTGCCTTGTGCGCGACCGCGAGCCACGTGGCGCCGATGGCGACATACGGTCGCTCCAGGTCGACGTCGATCTCGACAAAAACGGCACTTGCTCCCGATCGCAGCATCGCGCTAAATTTGTTCACTGGTGAACTATCAGCTGATGAAATGGCGCGCCTGGGCAATTGCATCGCAATGATGGACGAAGGGATCGGCCGGGTGGGCCAGGTCATTCCTGCTCTGCCGGCAGCCGAAGCCCGGCTCACCCGCCTGCTGCTGATGGTCGGCGCGACGCTGGACGAGGCGGTCGAACGCGAGCTCAAGCCCAGCAAGATCAACCACAGCGATTTCCTCACCCTGATGATCCTGTACAGCCGTCCGGATGGCAGCTCCACCCCCGGCGAGCTGTGCGAATACACCTCGCAGGGCGCAACCAACATGACCCGGATCGCCAACGCGCTGGTCAAGCGCGGGCTGATCACCCGCGGGGCCAGCAAGGAGGACCGCCGCCGCGTGGTCATCCGCATCACCGCAGCCGGGCGCCGCTTCGTGCAGAAGTTGCTGCCGCCGCTGTTTCCCCGCGTGAGCGCGGCTTTCGCCGGATTCAGCGAGACCGACAAGCGCAGCTTCAGCCGGCTGTTGCGCAAGCTTGCCGACAACCTCGACCGCCTGGACGAGGCTCCCACCCCGTGAAGGACGCTCCCATGAAGCCTGCCCTGCTCCGCCTTCGCGCCGCGCTGGCGGCGACGATCGCGTTGGCGCTGGCCGCCTGCGCCACACCGCCTTCGAAGATGTCACCGCCATCCTTGCCTGACGATGTGCCGCTGGCGGGACTGGCGAGCGCCACCCGCGCTGGCTGGCCCGATGCGCAATGGTGGCGCGCCTATGGCGATCCCCAGCTCGACGACTTGATGGGGCGGGCCATGCGCCAGGCGCCGGATCTCGAACTTGCGCGCAGCCGCGTGCAGGGCGCCGAACAATCCGCGCGGCTGGCCGCTGCGCAGATGGGCCTGACCATCAACGGCAGCGCGCAATACTCACGCCAGCGGATGAGCGAGCACGGGCTGATCCCCAGCCAGTTCCTTGGCTTCACCTGGTACAGCCAGGCCGACCTCGGCGTGCAGCTGAAGTACGACTTCGACTGGTGGGGCAAGAAGCGCGCGACGGTGGAAGCGGCACTGGACCAGGCGCACGCGGCCGAAGCGCAACACAGCGCCGCCGCGCTGGCCTTGCAGTACGCCGTCGCCAGCACTTGGTTCGGCTGGCAGGCGGACCAGTCGCGGCTTGCGCTTGCGGATCGTTCGCTTGCCGCCGGCCAGCAGCTCTTGCACATCGCCCGATTGCGCGTACGCCAGGGCGTGGATCTGCCCGACACCGCCGACCAGGCGCAGGCGCAGCTGGCCGCGCTAAGGCAGATGCACACGGCGATCCAGGGCTCGGCGAGGGTGCGGCGCGTGGTGCTCGCCTCGCTTTTGGGCATGGCACCGGCCGACCTTCCCGAACTCCAGGCGCGACCACTGCCGGCCGTCGAAACCGGCCTGCCGGCAAACGCCAGTCTCGACCTGATCGCCCGCCGCCCGGACATCGCTGCCAGCCGCTGGCAGGTCGAGGCCGCGCTCAAGCAGACCGACGTGGCGCGCGCGCAGTTCTTCCCGGACCTGAGCCTGAGCGCGCTGGCCGGTCTTTCCAGCATCGACATGGGCAAGCTGTTCACCGCCGGCAGCCGCACCTTCGCGGTGACGCCCGCGTTGCACCTGCCGATCTTCGAAGGCGGCGCCCTGGAGGCGAATTACGGTCTCAGCCGTGCCCAGCTCGACAGCGCGGTGGCGCAGTACCGCGGCAGCGTGCTGGAAGCCGCGCGCGATGTCGCCACCCAGGCGCTCGGCGCCGAACAACTGGCCGATCTGCGCGAACAACAGCAGACCCAGGTTGCCGCTGACAAACGGTTGCTCGCCAACGCCCAGGCGCGCCTGCACCAGGGCGTGCGCGATGCCCGCGAAAGCCTCGCCGCACAGCTTGCGCTGTTGCAGCAGCGCGATGCCGCCGTCCAGTTGCACGCGCAGGCGCTGGCCACCGACCTGGCGCTGATCAAGGCGCTTGGCGGCGGCTACCGCAGCGAATCCCCTGCGCAGACCGCTTCCTCCACCGCTTCTCTTTCCATTGCCCCAGCCGGAGTCGCCGACCATGAGCGCCACTGAGTCCGCCAAGCCCGCCGACAACGACAGCGGCCTGGCCGCGAAGAATCCGGCCAAGCGCCGCCGCGCGTTGTTGATCGTGGCGGCGGTGTTTATCCTCGCCGCGCTGCTCTGGGTTTTGCTGTGGCTGTTCGTGTTCTCGCACCGCGAGAAGACCGACAACGCCTACGTCGGCGGCAACCAGGTGACGATCTCCGCGCAGGTGCCCGGCACCGTGGTGGCGATCATGGCCGACGACACCCAGCGCGTGGAAGCCGGCCAGGTGCTGGTCAAGCTCGATCCGACCGACGCGCAGGTGCGTCTGGCGCAGGCGCGCAGCGCGCTGGCGCAGGCGGTGCGCGGCGTACGCCAGCAGACCAGTTCGGCCAGCGGCGCCGATGCGCAGCTGGCTTCCAGCAAGCTGGAACTGGCGAAGGTGGAGGCGGATCTGAAACGCCACCTGCCGCTGCTCGCCGCCCATGCCGAATCGCCCGAAATCGTGCAGCACCTGCGCGACGGCGTGGCGCAGGCCCGCGCCGCGGTCAACGCCGCCGACGCACAGGCGGCCGCCGCCCATGCGGCGATCGAAGGCACCGATCTGGCGCAGAACCCCACCGTGCTGCAGGCGCGCGCCAATTTCCGTGCCGCCTGGATCGCCGCACAGCGCAACGCGATCCTGGCGCCGGTATCAGGCTACGTCGCCCAGCGCAGCGTGCAGCTGGGCAACAGCGTGCAACCGGGCCAGCAACTGATGACCGTGGTGCCGCTGCATGATCTGTGGATCGACGCCAACTTCAAGGAAGGCCAGCTGCGCCACATCCGCATCGGCCAGCCGGCCACCATCGAGGCCGATGTCTACGGTGGCGATGTCGAGTTCCACGGCAAGGTCGTAGGCCTGGGCGCCGGCACCGGCAGCGCGTTCTCGCTGCTGCCTGCGCAGAACGCCACCGGCAACTGGATCAAAGTCGTGCAGCGCGTACCCGTACGCATCGCGCTGGATGACCGGGAACTGGACAAGCATCCCCTGCGCGTGGGCCTGTCGACCGACGTCAAGGTCGACATTACCGATGACAAGGGTTCGGTGCTGGCGCCGGCAACAGCGCTGCAGCCGGTCGCCGAAACCTCCGTGTACGACCGCATGATGGGCACGGCCGACGACGAGGCCCTGCGCGTCATTCAGGCCAACCTGCCCCGCGCCGCCCGCTGACCCGAAGGCGCTTTCCCATGGCCGCGAACTCCAACGACACCCAGCCGCTGCCGCCCCTGCAGGGCGCGGCGCTGGTGCTGCTCACCATCGCCGTCGCGTTCAGCACGTTCATGGAAGTGCTGGACATGACGATCGTCAACGTGGCGGTGCCGCACATCGCCGGCAGCCTCGGCGTGAGCCCGAGCGAGGGCACCTGGACGATCAGCTCCTACGCGCTGGCCAGCGCGATCATGCAGCCGTTGACCGGCTGGATCGCACGGCGCTTCGGCGAGGTGCGCAGCTTCGTGGTTTCGGTGCTGCTATTCGTCCTCTTTTCGATGCTGTGCGGCCTGGCCACGTCGATGCCGCTGCTTGTCATCGCACGCCTGCTGCAGGGCGCCGGATCCGGCCCGATGGTGGCGCTGTCGCTGACTCTGCTGCTGTCGAGTTACCCCAAGACCAAGCAAGGCATTGCACTGGCGTTGTGGGCGATGACGGTGGTGGTGGCGCCGATCTTCGGCCCGATCCTGGGTGGCTGGTTGACCGACAACTTCTCATGGCCGTGGATCTTCTACATCAACCTGCCGGTGGGCGTGGCCGCGGCGGTGATCACCTGGGGCCTGCTGCACAAGCGCGAGACGAAGACGGCCAGGACGCCGATCGACGCCGTCGGCCTGACACTGCTGGTGGTCGGCGTCGGCGCGCTGCAATTCATGCTGGACAACGGCAACGACCACGACTGGTTCGCCTCGCCGATGATCGCCACGCTGGGGATCGTGGCGCTGGTGTGCCTGACGTTCCTAATCGTGTGGGAGCTGCACGCCAAGCACCCGATAGTCGACCTGGCGCTGTTCAAGGAGCGCAACTTCACCGTCGGCGTGCTGGCGTTGTCGCTGGGCATGTTCGCGTTCTTCGGCATCAACGTGGTGTTCCCGCTGTGGCTGCAGGTGACACTTAACTACACCGCGACGTGGGCGGGCCTGGCCACTGCGCCGGTGGGCGTGCTGGCGTTCCTGATGGCGCCGATACTCGGGCGCAACCTGCATCGGCTGGAACTGCGTGGGGTGGTCACGTTCTCCTTCATCGTGTTCGCGATCACCTCGTACTGGTTCTCCACCTTCACCAGCACCGCCTCGTTCTCCTCGCTGGTGCTGCCGCGCTTCGTGATGGGCATCGCGATCCCCTGCTTCTTCATTCCGCTCAACCAGATCTACCTCTCCGGGCTGCCGCCGGAACAGATCGCCAGCGCGACCGGGCTTTCAAATTTCTGCCGCACGATCGGCTCGAGCATTTCCACTGCGGTCATGGTGACGTTGTGGCAGCACCGCGGCGAGACCCACCACGCCACCTTGACCGAGAACATCGACGCCACGCATCCGGCGGCCACCCAGTTCCTGCAACAGGGATCGCACCTGGGCCTGTCGCACACGCAGAGCCTGGGGCTGCTCGATCAACTGGTCACGCGCGAATCGCTGACGTTGGCGGTCAACGACGTGTTCCTCGCCTGCGCGGTCTTGTTCGTGGTGCTGATCCCGATCTTGTGGTTCGCCCGGCCACCGTTCGGCAGTGCAGGTGGCGCAGTCGGACATTGACGCGCAGCCGCATGGATTTCTTTGCTGCACCGACCGGTGCAGCATGCCTAACTGGTGCAGCGCAATACGTTCTGCTAGCGTGGCCGCATGGCACAAAAACTGCGCATCATCAAGAAGTATCCGAACCGCCGGCTGTATGACACGGAGATCTCCAGCTACATCACGCTGGAAGAGGTCCGGCAGCTCGTGCTGGACAACGAATCCTTCGAGGTCCGCGATGCCAAGAGCGGAGAGGACCTGACCCGCTCGGTGCTGCTGCAGATCATCTCCGAGCACGAGGAGAAGGGGCAGCCGATGCTTTCGCCGCAGCTGCTCAGCCAGATCATCCGCTTCTATGGCGATTCGCTGCAGGGCTTCATGGGCCCCTACCTGGAACGCAGCCTGCAGGTGTTCCTCGACCAGCAGCAGCAGTTCCGCACCCAGCTCAACAGCCTGATGGGACAGACGCCCTGGTCGATGGTCAACGAGTTGACCGAGCGCAACCTGGATGCCTGGAAGACCATGCAGCGCGGCTTCCTCGACGCCGCCGCGCAGACGCCACCGGGCAAGACCCGCAAGGGTTGATCGGCCGGACGCGTCGGGAAGAACCGGTTCGGCGAATCCTCGTGTAGGAGCCCGCTAGCGGGCGATGCTCCGGTTCCGAGGCGGATCAGAGCAGGAGCATCGCCCGCGAGCGGGCTCCTACATGAGCGTTGACGGGCGATGCCATTCGGCGCGGCGGCCCGTTACAGTTCGGCGATGCCCGCAACGGATCGCCCATGAGCAGCAAACCCTCCCTGACTTTGATTGGTGGCGGCCTGGTCGGCGCCTTGCTGGCGCAGCAAATGGCACGGCACGGCTTCGCCGTTGACGTGTTCGAGAAACGTCCAGATCCTCGCGTGGCCGGTTTCGCTGGCGGACGTTCGATCAACCTGGCATTGGCCGAGCGCGGCCTGCAGGCGCTACGCAGTGCGGGACTGGCCGAGGCCGTCCTGCGCCACGCAGTGATGATGCGCGGTCGCATGGTGCACACGACCGATGGCCGCAGTGGTTTGCAGCGCTATGGCGTCGACGATAGCGAGGTGATCTGGTCGGTTTCGCGCGGCGGCCTCAATACCTTGCTGCTGGATGCGGCCGAAGCGGCTGGCGTTCGCCTGCATTTCGGTCAGGCGCTGGTGGATGCCGATTTCGAGGCCGGTCGCATGCGCGTAGTGGCTGCCGACGGGGTCGAACGCGAGCACGACGCGGCCGTGCTGATAGGTACCGATGGCGCAGGCTCCACGTTGCGCTCGGCGATGAACGCGTATCGCCCGCTTGGCGAACGGACCGAGTGGCTGGGGCACGGCTACAAGGAGTTGGAGATCCCACCGGCCGCCCGGCTTCCCGCTGAAGCCCAGCAAGCCAGCGGCGGCCATGACCAGTACGCCATCGAGCCGCATGCGCTGCACATCTGGCCACGCGGCGGCTACATGTGCATCGCCCTGCCCAACACCGAGGGCAGTTTCACCGTCACGTTGTTCCTGCCCGCACAGGGCGCGCAGCCGAGCTTCGCCACCCTGTCCGATGCACCTGCGGCTGAAGCGTTCTTCCGCGATCAATTCACCGACCTGCTGCCGCTGTTGCCGGGCTTCGTCCAGGACTATGACGCCCACCCGGTCGGCACGCTGGCCACGTTGTATCTCGAGCGCTGGCACCTGGACGGCCGAGCGCTGCTGGTCGGCGATGCCGCGCACGCGATCGTGCCGTTCCACGGCCAGGGCATGAATTGCGGCTTCGAGGACACCGTGGTGCTGGCCGAGCTGCTGGCCGGCAGCGATACCGCCGAAGCCTTCGCCGAATTCCAGCGCATCCGCCAGCCCAACGCGGACGCGATCGCCACCATGGCCGTCGAAAACTACGTAGAGATGCGCGATTCGGTGGCCGACCCACGCTACCTGGCCAAACGCGAATTGGGCGCGCGCCTGGCCGAGCGGGCACCGGAGCATTTCATGGCGCGCTACCGCATGGTCACCTTCACCCACCTGCCCTACTCCTATGCGCTCGAGCGCGGGCGCGCGCAGGATGTGCTGCTGGAGCAGTTGCTGCGCGATGCCGACGATCCGGCGGCGATCGATCTGGACGCGGCCGTGGCCAGGCTCAAAGCGACGCTGCCGCCGTTGCCGCCGCTGCGCCATGAATGAGGAACTGCTCACGGCCTACTGCCGCAGCGCCTACCGCGTGCGCCTGCGTTCGGGCGGCGCCGCCACCATCCGCATCGGCGAGCCGTTGCCGGTCGCACTGCGGCCAATCGCCGGCAACCACGACTGGGGCTTCTTCACCGCCTGGAATCCGCGCTCGCAGCCGCAGCCGCCCACGGCCAACCGCAAGGCACAGCGGCGCCTGCTGGCGGATCTGCGGGCCCAGGCGTCGCTGGTTGTCCATCCGGCGCTTGGCAAGGGAACCTACGGCTGGCGCGAACCGAGCTTCTGGATCGTGGGGATCGGGCCGGAGGCGCTGGAGCGGCTGGGCGATCGCTACGGGCAGAACGCCTGGCTGTTCGGGCACGGCGCGGGCGCGGCGGAGTTGCGGTTGCGCTGAGGGTTGGCTCCCCGCAAGGCTTCCCCCATCCGCCTGTCGGCACCTTCCCCCGCGGCGCGGGGGAAGGCTCGGTAGGCGGCATCTGGGCCCTTCCTCCGTTTACGGGGATGGCGCCCGTGCGGATGGGGGAAGTCTTGCGTGGAAGCCCAAAGGTGCGCCCCCACACCACATGGACAACCCGCGCACGCATTGCGGACAATCCCCGGATGACTTCCGTCCATGCCATCCCGCTGCTGCAGGCGCGGGGCCTGTCCTTCCTGCGCGCCGACGAGCCGGTGTTCGGGCCGCTGGACTTCGCCCTGCACGCGGGCGAGCTGGCGCTGGTCGAAGGCGACAACGGCAGCGGCAAGACCACCTTGCTGCGCCTGCTCGCCGGTTTGCTGCACGTCGGCGAGGGCGAGTTGCACTGGCGCGGTCAAC
>Ga0308175_100000816_pt1 | contig 20567 bp, 19 predicted proteins | sample PhyCR1_3_FD_203893 | JGI IMG/M metagenome (GOLD analysis project Ga0308175, IMG submission 203893) | Soil microbial communities from UC Gill Tract Community Farm, Albany, California, United States - DLSLS.C.R1 | ecosystem: Environmental > Terrestrial > Soil > Agricultural land | place: USA...
CATGTAGTGCAGCGACGTGCCCGGGGGCATGAGCCGCGGCATGTTCTCCACGAACTCGCCGAGCACGCCCGCCGCGCGGGCCTGGTACTTCTTCGCCTGCTCGATCTCGGCGTGCTCGCGCTCGGTGAGGTCGTAGGAGACGACGATCCCGGGCAGGCCGTTCTCGTCGGGCGTGCTCTCGTCGAACGTCAGCCGGTCCTCGGGCCGGGGGAACTTGCGCACCCCGTAGCCGACCATCGCGTACCCGGCCGGGTTGTCCCGGTGGGGGCTCCCCTCGGGCAGCGGCACCGGGCAGACGGGTGAGTACATGAGCTGGGCGTGGAAGGGGTGGTTCTCGCCGAAGACGACGGAGACGACACCGCGGATCGGGTCGGTCTGCAGCCGGCTGTCCCGGTCCGGCGGGGGCAGCACGCCCTCGCGGACGGCCACGATGCCGAAGATCAGCGGGTGCTCGGTCAGGTAGCGGCCGAGCGCCTCGGGGCGGATACCGGAGGTCCAGAGCAACTGCGGCGTACCGAACGCGTTCGCCGCGACCACCACGGCGTCGGCGCGCACCTCCTCCTCGGCGCCCGTGCGCTGGTCGCGCAGCACGGCACCGACGACGCGGTCGCCCTCGCGGAGCAGCCGGACGGCGAGCGTCTCGGGCTGCAGCTCGAACCGGTCGCCGTGCGCCCCCTCGGCCAGCGGGCCGAGGACGACGTCCGTGCCGCCCCAGCGCAGCGTCCCGTCGGGGCGTGGGTCGGCCGCCACCGGCAGCGGGCGCACGGTGAGCCCGTCGGCGGCGAACTCCGCGCCGACGCGTTCCATGATGGCGGCCGCCTGCGGCGAGTCCCCGAAGGCGCCGCCGGTGACGTGCAGCAGCGCCGACGCCTCGTCGAGCAGCTCGTCGAGGTCGGGCAGGAAGTCGATCCGCTCGCTGCCCTCCGGGCGCGGGGTGGCGCAGGTCCAGTGCACGCCCTGACCGCCGACGCAGGCGGACACGGCGGCCGCGGGCAGGCCGCCGGAGCCCTCGGCCGGCCGGCCGACGAGATACGTGCCGAAGCGGGCGGTGACCGTCCCCTCCGCCGCGGTTCCGCCGGGCAGCCCCGCGGTGCCCGCGGAGTGCTCGCCCCGGCCCTGGGAGGCCTCCCGGGCACGGCTCTGCTCGGCCGGGTCGTCGATGTTCTTGGCGTTCATACCCGGCGGGGTCGAGACGACCGGCCCCGCCTCCACCATGAGCACCGATACGTCGGAGGTCTGCTCGAGCAGCCGGCGGGCGTAGGTGGCGCCCGTGGGACCGCTGCCGATGATCAGGACGCGGCTCATCGGGCACCCACCGGCTGCGACTCGAGCAGGCCCTTGAGCATGTCGTGCTGGGCCCTGATCTGGTCGAAGGGGTCATACCGGTCGGAGTAGGCGTGCGCCTCGTACTCGCTGGAGATGAAGCCGGTGTATCCCTGCTCCACCAGCACCCGGGCCACGGCCGGCCAGTCGATGGAGGGGTCCTGCCCGTCGACGATGCCGTAGAACTTGCCGTGCACGTGCACCACGTGCGGGAAGAAGTCGGCCCACCGCTCGGGGGCCATCTTCCCGTGCATGGTGAACAGCATCTTGAGGTTGCCGACCTGCGGCGGGGTGGCGCCGGCCTCGGCCGCCCGGCGCTCCAGTTCGGGGAACTTCGCCATGGTCGGGCCGTCCTCGGCCCACAGCGCCTTGGTGAGCGTGGTGAGCTCCGGGGAGATGCCGGCCGCCCGGTGGGCGTCGTCCACGGCGTCCGGGATGGCCCGCATGCTCGAGCTCATGTCGGGGATGAAGCCCAGCCACGGCGTGTCCAGCCGGGTGAACAGCTCCTTGAGGGCGGCGACCGGCGGCGCCTCGATGGTCAACGGTGCGTGGATCTCCACGCCGATCTTCACCCCGAGCTCCTCCGCCAGCGGCAGCAGCCGCTCGAGGATGACCGGCGAGGTCTCCACGCCGACCCGGGTGACCGGGAAGCCGAGCGCCGCGGCGCCGCGGACCTGGACGGCGACGTACTCGTAGGACTCGTCGTCGGTCAGCAGGCGACCCGGGTACAGGCCGAGGTCGTTGTTGATCGCCAGGCAGGAGGGGGTGAGCCCCGAGGCCTCGACCACACCGCGGACCTCGCGGACGGCGGCGTCGGACAGCCGCGGCCAGCCGCGCAGGCTCTGGAACGCGACCATCTCCAGCCCGGGCCCGAGGTCGCGCGCGGCGACCTCGTTCACCAGGGAGGCGAAGTCGCGCCCGGGCTTGCGCTGCTCCAGCGACAGGCTGAACAGGGTGGTGCCCAGCCGGGGAAGGCCGGGCGCGGTGTCGGTCACGAGGAGGCTCCCGCCGCGGTGAGGGTCTTGTCGGTCGCACTGGGCGCGACGAGCGGCACCCGGTCCGGCCCGGTGAGGATGTAGGGGATGGAGAGGCCCAGCAGCAGCTGCACCCGGTGCTCCCGACCGGGGGCTGACTCGACCGGCACGTGCAGCACGGCGGGGTCGGTGGTGAACCAGTACTCGTCGCCGGCCTCGGCCAGCGCGCCGAACGGGTGGCGCGAGCCGTTCACCGTCACCGAGAGCACGTCGGGATCGATCCGCTGCCCGTCGACGGTCAGCTCGACGCGAGCGAGCGAGGGCAGGGGAAGCGCGCGGTACCAGTGCGAGTAGATCGCGATGTCCAGCCCGTCGGGCGTCGCCGTCAACGAGTCGGCGCGCACGACCTGGTCGTCCAGGGGTCCCATGGATCATTGCCTTTCAGGCTGCGAGGGTGAGGCGTTTGCGGTCCCGGCCACCGCCGGGCACGGGCATGTACGAGATGCGCAGCCGCACGGACACGGCGACGTCATGCTCGCCCGGCGCGAGCGGCTCATCGGTCTCGAAGGCGAGCTGCGCCCGCTCCCCCATCTCCCAGCGGTCGTCGAACGTCGTCCGGAGCTGGTCGAAGGTGTAGGTGTTGCCGTGCACCGTGAAGGTGGTGCGAGACGGCGGCACGGGCCGACCGTCCAGCGTGAGGTCGACCGCCTCGACCATCGAGAGGCCCAGGCCGCGGTAGTACGGCATCCGCACCTCGACGATCCCCCCGGTGACGCCGTCCTCGCGGGCCCGGAAACCCTCCTCGCAGACGATGTACTGGTCGTACATCAGATCTCCTCCCCCAAGAGCCGCGCGAACAGGGCGTGCTGACGGCGCACCTGCTCGACGCTGTCCACCGGGAACGCGTCCTGGATGTGCCGGTTGCCCTCGTACTCGCTGGACAGGTAGCCGTCGAAGCCGCCCTCGACCAGCACCGGGACGATCTCGTCGTAGGGGATCGAGTACTCGACACCCTGGTCGGTCATCTCGTAGAACTTCGCCTGGATGTGCCCGATCAGTGGCATGTGCTCGAGCATCGAGCGCGGATCGGTCCAGATGTAGTGCGTCGCCTGGCGGGCGAGCCCGACCTCGACCGGGCCTCCGTGGCGGTAGTTCATGATGTCCATCAGGGCGTGGGTGTCGCCGTGGTCGTCGTAGGTCTTGACGATGTAGTCGACGAGCTTCGGGTCGGCACCGTCGCGGACGGCCCGGTCGCTGACCACCCGCGGGAACCGCTTCACGAAGGTGCCCATGTCGGGCATCAGCCCGAGCGCCGGCGACTGGGTCCGGTGCATCACCTCGAGGTGCTCGAGGATCCACGGGTGCCCGTAGTGGAACGGCGCGTGCACCTCGAGCAGCAGGCGGACGTCCTTCTCCTCGGCGTAGGGCGCCGCGCCCTCCATGACCTCGGGCGGGGTGTTGATGATCGCCCGGATGATCCGCGCGCCCAGGCGCACGGCGATGTCGATGTCGCGGTGCACCGAGGCGATCTGCTCGTCGAGCGTCAGCCAGCGGTCGGCGTAGAGCTTCGTGTCGAGGAACAGGTCGGTGGCGACCGGCGTCGTCCCGTACTTCTCCATCCAGCCGAACCAGTCCTCCACGAACTCGTCGGTCAGGCGCGGGAAGCCCGGGATCGACTGCTCGGGGATGATCTCGATCCCCCGGGCGCCGAAGGCGGCGGATTCCCGGATGCAGTCCTCGAGCGACAGCGTGCGCAGGAAGTACTCGTCCTGGAAGGAGTACAGGCTGACGCCGCGCTTGATGCGGTGGGCCGGGGCGGTCACGACGCGGAGGCCCGCACGCCGACCTCGCGCGGTGCCGCGGCGGTGCGAGTCATGGCGTCACCGGTCGCGGGGTCGAAGAAGTAGAGCGACGACGGCGCGACGGCGAACTCGTGGCGGGTGCCCTCGCGGACGGCGGCGCTGCTGGCCAGCCGGGCGTTGAGCACCGAGCCCTTCCGCAGCGAGCGCAGCTCGTCCACGGCCGCCGCGTCGACGTCCTTTGCGATCTCCAGGGTGGCGTCGGTGACCACGGGCTCGGCGTCGATCCGGACGTGCACCAGCTTCTCCGGCGGGATGTTCTCGACCAGCTCCACGTCGGCGACCAGTCGCGGCCACGACGGGTCGGCGGTAGCGGCGTCGCGCAGGCTCTCCGGGCGGAGCCCCAGGGCGACCGGCACGGAGTCGGCCCCGGCAAGGGAGGCGAAGCCGTCCAGGGCACCCGGGGGCAGCGGGAGCCGCTGGGAGCCGACGACGAGCTCGGACCCCCGCACGACGGTCGCGCTGATGACGTTCATCGGCGGGGACCCGATGAACTCGGCGACGAACAGGTTCGCCGGAGCGTCGTACAGCTCCTCCGGTGTGCCGAGCTGCTGCAGCAGGCCCTTGCGCAGCACGGCGATGCGGTCGCCCATCGTCATGGCCTCGACCTGGTCGTGGGTGACGTAGAGCGTCGTCGTCTCGTACTCGCGCTGCAGCGACCGGATCTCCGCGCGCATCTGGCCGCGGAGCTTGGCGTCGAGGTTGGACAGGGGTTCGTCCATGAGGAACGCCCGCGGCTTGCGGACGATGGCGCGGCCCATCGCGACGCGCTGCCGCTGGCCGCCGGAGAGCGCCTTGGGCTTGCGGTGCAGGTACTCGGTGAGGTCGAGGGACTCGGCCGCCCGCTCGACGCGCGACTTGATCTCGTCCTTGGGCAGGCCGGCGCAGGTCAGGGGGAAGGCGATGTTGTCCCGCACGGTCATGTGCGGGTAGAGCGCGTAGTTCTGGAAGACCATCGCGATGTCGCGGTCGGCCGGGGCCACGTGGTTGACGACCCGGTCGCCGATGAGCAGCCGGCCGCCCGAGATCTCCTCGAGGCCCGCGGCCATGCGGAGCGCGGTGGTCTTGCCGCAGCCCGACGGCCCGACGAGGACGAGGAACTCGCCGTCGCGGATGGCGAGGTCGAGGTCCGAGACCGCAATCGTGCCGTCGGGGTAGCGCTTGACGATGCGTTCGTAGGTGATCGACGCCATCAGGACTCCTGCTGCTTCGAGGGTTTACGGGGGTCCACCCAGCCGGGCAGGTCCCATGGACGGGCGAGCGCGCCGCGCAGGCGCTCAGCGAGGTCGGCGGCGCCGGGCAGCGGTGAGCTGCGTCCATCGCGTTCGTACACCCGGCAGGTGAGCGCGGAGACCGCCTCGACCGGGAAGAGATCACGCCGGCCGACCGTGAACGTGGGCGAGCCGGGGAAGCCCAGCTGCTGCGCCTCCTCGCGGGTGCGCACCTCGCGCTCGACGACGTGCACGTCGCCCCGGCCCAGCTCGCCGAGGGTGTCGCGCAGGAGGTCCGCGGCCTGCCCGTGCGACGGGCAGCCGTCCCACCAGAGCAGCTCGACCCGCCACTTCATCGAGCACCCGGCCGGCGAGGTCGAGGGCCTGCGGACGTCGCGGCCGGCGAGCACGTCGTCCAGCGCCGCCCGCAGCCAGGCGGCGTCCTGCGCCGGGTCGTCGTGGTCGGCGTCGGGCGCGCCGTGGTATCGCACGATCCCCGCCCGGTCGACGACGAAGACCTCCGGGGTGGCCGTGGCGCCGTAGGCCTGGGCCGCGGCCTGCTCGGCGTCGCGCAGGAACGGCCCGGCGAGCTCCCCGGCTGCGACCCGCTTCGCCATCGCGCCCACCGAGTCGTCGGGGTGATCGGTGTCGTCGTTGCTGACGAGCTGGAGGACGACGACGCCGCGGTCGGCGTAGTCCTGGGCGACCCGCTGGATGCGGTCGTGCCAGGCCCGGGCGAAGGGGCAGCCATTGGCCGTGAAGACGACGACCGAGGCGGCGTGCTCCTGAGGCTCGAGCCGGACCGGCGTCCCGTCGACGTCGGGCAGCTCGAATCCCGGCGCGGCGTCGCCGACGGTCAGCCGGGTGGCGGTCATGTGGGGGTCCCTCTCAGAACATCGGGTGGTCGTTGGCGGCGGTGGCCGGCCACGGCTGGAGCACGTCCCAGTGCTCGACGACGAAGCCCTCGGAGAAGCCGGGGCGGTCGGGGGCGGCGCTCACGGCTCGACCTCCACCCAGGCCTGCTTCTGCGCCGACTGCAGCACCGCGGCGGTGATCTGGGTGGCTCGCAGTCCGTCGGCGAAGGTGGGCAGGCCGTCGGGGGCATTCCCCGCGAGCGCGGCGTAGGTGTCGGCGACGAACGCGTCGAAGCAGTCCTGGTAGCCCTGCGGGTGACCGGCCGGGACCGTCACGTAGCGGGCGGCGGCGGGCGACTCGCTGGTGCCGCGCAGCAGCTGCTGGTTGACCTCGCGGCCGCCGATCCACAGCGAGTCGGGGTTCTCCTGGTCGAAGGTGAGGCTCTCGCGAGCGCCGTCGACGGAGAACCAGAGTCGATTCTTCCGGCCGGGGCTGATCTGGCTGATCGTCACGTTGCCCGCCGCACCGCGGTCGGTCTCGAAGAGGACGACGGCGGCATCCTCGGTCTCCACCCGGCGACCGCCCCGGCTGGGCACCGCGATGACGGTCTGGGCGGCGACCCGGGTGATCCGGTGCCCGGACACGAACTCGACGAGGTCGCACCAGTGCACGCCGATGTCGGCGAAGGCGCGCGACGGTCCGCCTGCCGCGGCGTCCACGCGCCAGTTGTTATCGGTGTCCTGGGCCAGCCAGTCCTGCAGGTACGAGCCGTGCAGCAGCCGGACCGGACCGGTGCTGCCGTCGGCCACGCGCGCCCGGGCCTCGCGGACCGTCGGGTAGAAGCGGTAGACGAACGGCACGGTGGCGGTCACGCCGGCCTTCTGCGCGAGCCGGAGCAGGTCCTCGGCCTCGGTCGGGTCGACCGCGAGCGGCTTCTCGCACACGACGTGCTTGCCGGCGGCGAGGACGGCCCGGACCAGCGGCGCGTGGGTGGCGTTCGGCGTGCAGATGTGGATGACGTCGATGTCGTCGGCGTGGAGGAGGTCATCGACGGTCTGCGCCGGGCGCTCGGTGCCGAGCTCGTCGGCGGCCGTGCGGGAGGACTCCGGGGTCGCGCCCACGGCGGCGACCACCACTCCGCCGGCCCGGCGAACGGCTCGCGCGTGCACCGTCCCCATGAACCGGACGCCGACGATGCCGGCGCGGACGCGAGCGGTCACGGGGCCTCCTGGGATCGGTGTGGCCGCGGCCACATCAGTGCTTCCCCATACTTCTGTCGCTGTCCGGAGGAAGTCAACGCGCAGCGTGCATATCAATCCTGATGCCGGTCATAGGCGCCGATGATGTGCGCGATCCGCGCCGCCCGGTCTCTCGTCTTTTTGTTGCTTTTCAGCAGAAGTGGGGGGTAGAAACAGCGCCACCCGTGCGGACGACCGCGCCGGGGCCGCTCCCGGAGGTGGGTCCTGTTCGCCCGACACCTGGTCGAGTCCGCCCAGCTCCGGGACGCCGCGCTGGTGCTCGGCGTCCGGCTCAACTGGTACCGCTCGGTGCCGCTGTCCTGCATCGAGCGGCTGGAGATCGCCCTGGACGGCGTCCCCCTGGACCCGGAGCGGACGAGTCTGGAGCTCGACGGCGTCCGGTCCCCGGTACGGGAGCTCGCCGCCCTCGACGAGCGGTGGTGGCACGTCCTCGACACCGCGACCGTCCGGATCGATCTCGAGGACCGGCCGCCCGAGGGCCCGCACGCCGTCGATCTCGTGATCGGGACGCGGATCCCCTACCTGGTGAGCCCGAGCGGCGACGCCGCCGTCATCGTCGACCGGGCGCGGGCCGAGGTGACGCAGTGACCGCGCCGGGGCTGGGCGTCATGCTGTTCAGCCTGGGCGGGCTGTTCTGGCAACGCCGGCTGACCCTTTCCGGCTGCCTGGCGCAGGTGGCCGCGCTGGGGCCGGACCAGGGCATCGAACTCGTCGGGGCGCAGAGCCTGCGGTCCTATCCCCACGTCTCCGACGACGACGTCCGGGAGTTCCGGACGGCGGTCGACCGGACCGGTGTGGTGCCGGTGTCCTACTGCGCCTACCTCGAGCGGGCGCGGTCGGCGACGAAGGTGCTGTCCCTGCCGGAGGCCGTGGATCTCGTGGCGGCGGAGATCGACCTCGCCCGTCGGCTCGGCTTCCCGGCGGTGCGGGTCAACACGGCGACGCCGGAGGTCCTCGCGCCGCTGGCCCGCCTGGCCGACCGCACCGGGACGACGCTGCTGGTCGAGCTGGCCACCGAGCCCCGCACCGACGCGAATGTCGCGGCGCTCGTGGAGGAGCTGGACCGGCTCGCGTGCCCGGACCTGGGGCTGATCCAGGACTTCAGCGCCTTCGTGCGGGCCATTCCCGCACCCTTTCTCGCCGCCGCGGCGGCGGACGGCGCTCCGCAGGCAGCGCTCGAGGCGATCACCGGAGCCTGGTCGGCCGGCCGGACCGTCGGGGACGCCGTCGAGGAGGTCCTCACCCTGCCGCTGTCCGCTGCGGAGCGCGGCGCCTCGATCCAGACCGCGCACATCGCGTTCGCCCTCTTCCGCGCCGGCGATCCGGCCGGGCTGCGCGACGTCGTTGGCCACCTGCGGCACGTGCAGGCCAAGTTCTTCGCGTTGGACCCCGACGACGCAGAGCCCTGCATCCCCTACCCGGAGCTGGTCGCGATCCTCCGGGACGAGAGCTACGCCGGTCGGATCCACAGCGAGTTCGAGGGATTCCTCTGGGACGACGACCTCGACGCGGTGGACCAGATCACCCGCCAGCAGCGCGATCTCGTGCGGCTCTGGAACAGCTAACCGGTCCTGTTGCGCAGCTCGGCGTAGCAGCGGGCGAGGTCGGGCAGCTGGTGGTGGGCGTTGAGCCCGCTCGGGTTCGGTGCCACCCAGGTCTCGGCGCCGCCGACCCGCTCCGGCTGGAGGCCGAGGGCCGCCTTCGGTCGGCCGAACGCGGTGCGCCAGGCGGTGACGCCCAGGACGGCGAGCACCCGCGGCCGGAACCGCGACACGAGATCGGCGAGGGCCGCTGCCCCCTCCCGGAGCTCGGCGCCGCTCAGCTCGGCGGCCGTGCGGGTCGGTCGGGCGACGACGTTCGTGACGCCGATGCCGTACTCCAGGAGTTCGCGGTCCTCCTCCGGCGTCAGCCGGCGGGGCGTGAGGCCGGCCAGGTGCAGCGCGGGCCAGAACCGGTTGCCCGGCCGCGCGAAGTGATGACCACGGGCCGCGGACATCAGCGAGGGGTTGATGCCGCAGAACAGGATGTCGAGGCCGTCGGCGATGACGTCGGGCAGCGGCTTGACCGCCGCGCTCTCGCTCACCCGCCCCAGCCTGGCAGATGTGACAGTGGCGGCATGCACCTCGTCCTCGAGTACTCCCTGGCCGACGACTACCTCGAGCGCCGGGCGGCGCTGCGCGACGACCATCTCGCCCTGGCACGAGCCGCGTACGACCGCGGCGAACTGCTCCTGGCCGGTGCGCTCCCCGACCCGTACGACCGGGCCCTGCTCGTCTGGACGGCGCCGCGCGAGGTCGTCGAGCGCTTCGTCCAGGAGGATCCCTACGTCGTCCACGGGCTCGTGACCGGCTGGACGATCCGGGAGTGGAACGTCGTGGTCGGCTGAGGGCGCAACACGGCCCCGGCGCGGGGGATTCACGACCACGCCGGGGCCGGTGCGCCCGCAATGCCCGCGGCGCCGGGGTCGAAACCGAAGCAACCGAAGCTCGTGCCAAAAAAGTTGGGTGGGCGGAGCCCCCCGGTCCCCCCGGAGCCCCGCCCGCCCCAGAATGCATGGAGTCCGACCGGTTCCGCAACCGATGCGGTCGGTCGCGCTGCGCCCGGCTGCGCCGGGAAGTTGGTGGGCGACAGCTCCACCCGAGTTCCCCCAGGGCCACGCCCGGCGACAGCATGCGGGCTCGCGACCCCCGTGGCAATGGCCTTTCCGGTCGAACAGCACCCGTCGACGCGAAATGCACGGCGACACGCCGTGCAGTCCAAGCAAGTTTGCATTGACTGCAAGTTTCGAGGATCATGGTCCGCGTGACGTCGGGACTGCGTGAGCGCAAGAAGCTCGCGACGCGGCTGGCCCTCCACGAGGCCGCGCTCCGGCTCGTCGCCGAGCGGGGCCTCGAGCACGTGTCCGTCGACGACATCACGGCCCGTGCCGACGTCTCCCCACGCACGTTCTTCAACTACTTCTCGTCCAAGGACGACGCCGTGCTGGGCCTGGACCCCGATGCCATGCACCGCCAGGTGCAGGCCCTGCACGATCGCCCGGCCGACGAGTCGCCGGTCGAGGCGCTGCGCGCGGTGGCCATGGAGCAGGCGTTGGAGATGGCCGGCGAGACCGAGTTGTGGCCGCTGCGGCTGACCGTCATCGATGCGCACCCCGCGCTGATCGGCCGCCTCGCCGCCGTGTTCGGCGAGTCCGAGCGGGTGATGGCCGAGGCGATCGCCGAGCGCACCGGCACCCGGTTCGGCGTCGACGTCTATCCCACGCTGCTCGCGGGGGTGGCCGGCGTCGTCATGCGGACGGCGCTGCACCGCTGGCACGCCACCGACTTCACCGCCTCCCTGCCCGCACTCGTCGACGAGGCGTGGGACGCACTCCAGGCCGGCCTCCCGGCACCCCGCTGAACCACCGGACACCGCCGTCCGCTCCCCCGGCGCCGCGCACCCGCGGCACCGACGTACGACCGATGGAGAACACCGTGCACGCCCCGCCCATTGACACTGCCGCGCCGCCGATCGTCCTGACCCGGCGCCGGGTCAACCTCATCTTCTCCGCGCTGCTCGCCGGCATGCTCATGGCCGCTCTCGACCAGACGATCGTCTCGACCGCGATGCCGACCATCGTCGGTGACCTCGGCGGCGTCTCCCACATGGCGTGGATGACCACCGCCTACCTGCTGGCCACCACCCTGGTCATGCCCATCTACGGCAAGTTCGGCGACATCTGGGGCCGGCGCAACCTGTTCCTGATCGCGATCGGGCTGTTCACGCTGGCCAGCCTCGGCGCCGCGCTGTCGCCGAACTTCACCTGGTTGGTGATCTGGCGCGGGGTGCAGGGCCTCGGCGGCGGCGGGTTGATGATCCTGTCGCAGGCGATCATCGCCGACGTCGTCCCGGCGCGGGAGCGGGCCAAGTTCATGGCGCCGATCGGCGCGCTGTTCGGCCTGTCGGCGGTCGCCGGTCCCCTGGTCGGCGGGTTCCTCACCGACTCGGCCGCGCTCGGCTGGCAGTGGTGCTTCTGGGTCAACGTGCCGGTCGGCCTCGCCGCCTTCACGATCGGCTGGTTCGCGCTGACCCTGCCGCGCAAGCGCCGCACCACCCCGCTGGACTACGCCGGCATCGCCGCGCTCTCGGCGACCACCACGTCGCTGATCCTGTTCACCGACTTCGGCGGCAGCGACGGCTGGGACGCACCCAGGACGCTGGGCATGCTCGCGGTGTTCCTGGTGTCGGCCGTCGCCTTCGTGGCCATCGAGCGGCGCGCGGTGGAGCCGATCATCCCGCTGTCGCTGTTCGGCAACCGCACGTTCGTCGTCGCCACCGCGCTGGGCCTGGCCGTCGGGCTCGGCATGTTCTCGGCGATCGCGTTCATGCCGACCTTCCTGCAGATGAGCTCCGGGCTGTCCGCCGCGAACTCCGGCCTACTCATGCTCCCGATGACCGCCGGCATCATCCTGACCATCCAGAGCTCCGCCGGCTTCATCCAGCGGACCGGTCGCTACAAGATCTTCACGGTCGCCGGGGTCGCGGTGGTCCTCGCCGCGCTGATCTGGATGACGACGCTGTCCGGGGCGACGTCGCTGTGGACGGTCGGCGGGATGTTCTTCGTCCTCGGCGCCGGGCTCGGCCTGATCATGCAGAACGTCGTCCTCGCCGCCCAGAACGCAGTCGGAGCCGACCAGATCGGCACCGCCACCTCGACGAACAACTACTTCCGCGAGGTGGGCGCCACCCTGGGCGTCGCGATCTTCGGGACGCTGTTCACCAGCCGGCTGGCCGACAACCTGGTGGCCGCGCTCTCGAGTCACGCCCAGCAGGCCGTGCAGGCCGGCATCACCTCGCCGGAGACGCTGGTGCCGTCGGCGGTCAAGGCCGCCGGTGACCCGCTGCGGACGGCGATCATCGACGCCTACGCGAACTCGCTGGCCCCGGTGTTCTGGTACCTCGTGCCGATCCTCGCCGTCGCGCTCGTGCTGGCGGTGTTCCTGAAGGAGATCCCGCTGGCCGAGCACGCGGGCATGGTCGCCCGGGGCGAGGCGGTGGAGTCCGAGGAGGAGCTGGCGCGACTCCTGGAGCCGGTGCAGAAGGTCGTGATCCTGGACGGCGAGGCGAAGGCTCCCGAAGGTGCCCTCGCGTCGCGGACGGAGAACTGACCGATGCTCTCGCAGCGGGTCGTCGCCCAGTGCCGCGTCGTCGTCGACAACGACTTCGCCGGTGACCCCGACGGCATCCTGGCGCTGGCGCACCACCTGCTGTCGCCGTCCAATCGGGTCGTCGCGATCACCAGCTCGTTCCTGAACCCGCAGTTCGTGGTGCCGCCGGCGACCCCCGGGGCGACGACGCAGGACGGCGCGCGGCTGGCCTCCGACCTGCTCGTCGAGCTCGGCGTCGACGGACCGGCGGTCTCCGCCGGTGCCGAGGAGCCGTTCACGAGCGGGACCAGCTCGCCGGCGGCGGAGGCGATCGTCGCAGCCGCGCGGGACGACAGCGAGCTACCGCTGTACGTCGTCTGCGGAGGGCCGCTGACGAACGTCGCGACGGCCCTGGAGCTCGACCCCGGCATCGCCGATCGGCTGACCCTGGTCTGGATCGGCGGCTCGCTCGACCCCGACGCGTTCGAGTACAACCGCGACACCGACCCGGCCGCGGCCGAAGCCGTGTTCGCCACGGCCGGCCTGCCCATCCACCAGTTCCCCCTGGAGACCTACCGCCGGTGCGGCTACGGGGTCGCCGAACTGGAGGCCGATCTGCCGGCGACCGGCCGGCTGGGCGCGTGGCTGTTCGACCGCTTCTCCTCGCCGCCGGAGTGGGTGCAGCTCGGCGGTGTCTGGCCGATCGGGGACAGTCCGCCATTGCTGATCACGGCGCTCACCACCGACAGCAGCACGCGGTCGACGCCGTCCGACGGTGTCACCGTCTACACCGACGTCGACATGCGGTTGCTCGTCGGGGACATGCTGGCGAAGCTGCGCCTGCACGAGCGGACCCGCACCAGGTAGTCGACGGCGGCCCGGCTCACAGGCCGTGCGCGTCGGCCACGAAGGACATGGCCGACGCCGGTACCCCGCGCCCGTCGGGCCGGGGCCAGTGCACGCCGACCTCCCCCACCCCGAGGTCGGTCAGACGCCCCAGGGTGTCCAGGTACCGCTCGCGACTCTCGAAGGGCCAGCGCACCTCCAGCCCGAGGAGGACCGTCCGGCGCACCTCCGCGCGCTCCCGCCCCACCTGGGCCAGGGCCTCGGTCAGCCGACGGCTCTGATCCGCGACGGCGGCGAACCACTCGTCGGATCCGACGTCGGCGCCGTACGGGCCATAGGTCACCCAGGCCGAGCCGTGGCGGGCCGCCAGCGCCATCGCGCGGGGACCGGTCGCGGCCACCGTGAACGGCACTCTGGGCTGCTGCACGCAGCCCGGCAGCTGGTGGGCGTCGACGGCCGTGAACCACGTCCCGTCGATGGTTGCGACCGGCTCGCGGAGCAGTCGGTCCAGCATCGAGAGCCACTCGTCGAACCGGTCCGCCCGCTGGGCCCGGCTCAGCGGCTCGTCCCCCAGCACGCGGGCATCGGGCCCTTCGGTGCCGGCACCGACCCCCACCTCGAGCCGACCGCCGCTGAGCTGGTCGAGGGTCATGAGCTCTTTGGCGAACGGGACCGGATGGCGGAAGTTCGGCGAGGCGACGAGCGTCCCCAGCCGGACCCTCTCCGTCCGGACCGCCGCCGCCGCCAGCAACGGGACGGCGCCGAACCACGGGCCGTCCGCCAGCAGGGGCCAGGTCAGGTGGTCGTAGGTCCAGACCGTCCGCACGCCCGCGCGCTCCGCGGCGCAGACGTCGTCGAGGAAGGCGGAGACCGGGAAACGGTCCGGAAGGACAACAGCCGACAGGTCCAGCGTCACGACCGCAGCCTGCCAGCCCCGTCGTCAGCGCCCGGCCGCGGTCAGCTGGCGGCGGACCTCGTCCATCGTCTTCAGCACGTCGATCGTGTCGCGGAGCGGGCGCAGGGGATGCTCGAGCAGCCCGTCCTCGACGGCCTCGCAGACCGCCCGGAACATCGGCACGTACCCGGCGCCCTCGATCTCCACGGTCTCCGTCCGGGACTCCATGTCCGGCCACTGCACGACGGTGAAGGAGTCGGTGGCGAAGAACGGCGCGTCGAAGGACACGATCCCCTCCGTGCCCCCGATCGCGGCGACCGGATTCACCGGGCCGGCGAGCGACGTCAGCGCGTGCGCGAAACGGCCGTCGTGGTAGCCGAGCAGCACGGACGCGGTGACGTCGAGCCCGTCGGCGCGGATCTCACCTGTCGCTTCCAGGGTGTCCGGGGGGCCGAGCACGAGGTCCGCGAAGGTCAGGGGGTAGACCCCCATGTCGAGCAGCGCACCGCCGCCGAGCTCCGGGCGCCAGATGTTCGTCGTCCGCGGGAACGGGATGCCGAACCCGGCCTGGACGCTGAGGACGTCGCCGATCGCCCCGTTGTCCAGCTCGTCGAGCATGAGCCCGATGGCGGGGTTGAAGCGCATCCACATCGCCTCCATCAGGAAGCGCCCCTGCTCGGCGGCGAGCGCGGCCAGCGCGCGGGCCTCGGCGGCGGTGGTGGTGAACGCCTTCTCGACCAGCACGTGCTTGCCGGCCAGCAGCGCACGCCGGGCCAGCTCGGCGTGGGTGGCGATCGGCGTCCCGATGTAGACGACGTCGATGTCGTCGTCGGCGAACAGTGAGTCGTAGTCGCCGTAGGCCCGGGGCAGTTCGAACTCGGCCGCGAACGCCGACGCGTTCTCGATGGTCCGCGAGGCGACCGCCAGGAGGTCGAGGCTCTCGGTCAGGTGCAGGTCACCGGCCGTCGTCCGGCTGATCCCGCCCGTGCCCACGACAGCCCAGCCGAGCCGCCTGCTCACCGCGCCTCGACCGTCACCGTCACCGTCACATCCTGGCAGCCGGGGGCGGAGGCAGTGACGGCGATGGGTCCCGCACCCGTCGGGCCGATGACCGGCGCGCCGGCCCGTGCGAGCTCAGCCGACGCGCTCGCTCCGCGCGGCGGCCGCCGCCGCCAGAAAGCGGTCGAGGTCACCCGACGGGATCGCCGACCCCATGTCGGCCACGAACCGCCGCATCGGCATCGAGCCGACCATCCGGAGGAACCCGAGCCCCTCCTCGGTGGACGGCGGCGGCAGCTCGGGCAGCCAGGTCGGGAAGCTCTCGATGATCTCGGGCCCCACGACAGGATGCCGAACCCATGCACCCACGCTCGAGTCGAGCGACAGGACGGGAATGATCTCGTCGCCGGTCAGCGTGACGGTCGCCTCGGCGACGACGTCCTCGGCGCTCGCGCCGATCTGCACGGTGTAGTCGCCGGCCGCGACCACCCAACCGCCCTCGGCGACGTCCCAGTAGGCGAAGGCCCGGCGGTCGAGGTCGAGCGTGACGGTGCGCTCCTCCCCCGGTTCCAGGGCGACCTTCGTGAAGGCCCGCAGCTCCCGCACCGGACGGCGGACCGGACCGGCCGCGGTCCCGACGTAGACCTGGACGACGTGCTTGCCCGCCCGGTCGCCGGTGTTGGCGACGGTCACCGACATCGTGGCGGTGTCATCGCCGGTGCCCACGACCTGCAGGTCCCGCGTCTCGAACGTCGTGTAGCTCAGCCCGTGCCCGAACGGATAGCGGGCGGGCACGTCGAGCACGCCCAGGCCGCGGTAGCCGACCAGCACCCCTTCGGCGTATCGCACCGAGCCCTGCTCGCCCGGGAAGTTGAGGTGGCTGGGGCTGTCCTGCAGCCGGCGCAGGATCGTCTCGGCCAGGTGGCCCGACGGGTTGGCGACGCCGTAGAGCAGGTCCGCCACGGCGGCACCGCCGGCCTGGCCGAGCAGGAAGCCCTCCAGGATCGCGTCGACGTCGTCGTGCCAGCCCTCCAGCGACACCACGCCGCCGTTGGCGAGGACGACGACCGTCCGCGGCGAGGCCGCCGCCACCGCGCGGATCAGCTCCACCTGGACGTCCGGGAGGTCGAGCGTCTCCCGGTCGAAGCCCTCGGACTCGTCGTGCTCCGCCAGCCCGGCGAACACGACGGTGACCTCCGCCGACCGGGCGAGGCCGACCGCCTCGTCGCGCAACGTCGCGGCGTCGCCGGAGCCGTCGAGGGAGAACCCGGGGGCGAACGGGACGTGGGCATCGGCGAGTGCACGGACGGCGTCCAGCGCGGCGTCCACGCGGGTGGCGTTCACGTTCGAGCTGCCCCCGCCCTGGAACCGCGGCGAGCGGGCGAACTCCCCGACGACGGCGACGCGGGTGCCGGGGGCCAGCGGCAGCGTCGCCACCTCGTTGCGGAGCAGGACGGCGCACTCCGTGGCGAGCTCACGGGCCAGCGCGTGGTGCCGGTCGGCATCGAACCCGTCGGTCCTCGGGGTCACGAACCGTCCGAGCGCTGCCACGCGGCCCGCAGAGGCGTCGACGAACGCCTCGTCGAGCTCGCCGGCACGTACGGCCTCGACCACACGCGCGTCGCCGGCCCCGCGGTCCGCCGGCATCTGCAGGTCCAGTCCGGCCTCGAGGGCGGCGACCCGGTCGTCGACGGCGCCCCAGTCGGAGACGACGACGCCGCCGAAGCCCCACTCGTCGCGCAGGACCTCGGTCAGCAGCCACCGGTGCTGCGACGCGTAGATACCGTTGATCTTGTTGTAGGCACACATGACCGTCGCCGGCGCGGACTCGGTGACGACCCGCTCGAACGCGGGCAGGTAGATCTCGCGCAGCGTCCGGTCGTCGACCTCGACGCTGACCTGCATCCGCTCGGTCTCCTGATTGTTGGCCGCGAAGTGCTTGACCGAGGCGCCGACGCCCTGCGCCTGCTGGCCCCGCACGTGGGCGGCACCGAGGACGCCGGCGAGCAGCGGGTCCTCGGAGTAGTACTCGAAGTTGCGGCCGCACAGCGGCGTCCGCTTGATGTTCACGCCCGGCCCGAGGACGACGTGCACCCCGAGCGCCCGCGCCTCCTCGCCGACCGCCGTGCCGATGCGCTCGGCGACCACCGGGTCCCAGCTGGAGCCGACCGCGACCGCGGGCGGGAAGCAGGTGGCCGGGACGTTGTGGAAGATGCCGATCGTGTCGAAGTCGCCCTCCTGGCGTCGGACGCCGTGCGGCCCGTCGGTCAGCACCACCGAGGGCAGGCCCGCGTCGGGCACGGGCTTCGTCGTCCAGAAGTTCTGGCCCGACAGCAGGCCCGCCTTCTGCTCGAGGGACAGCCCGTCGAGGAAGGATTCGGTCGTCACAGGTGGATGCCTCTCGGTAGGGCTCGGGTGATCGGCATTCTGGTCGACCGCCGTGGTGGCTTCCGACGTGGGTGATCCGCGCCGGTCAGGCCGCGAGCAGCCACTGCGTCACTGGAAGGCCTCCGGATCGAAGAACGGCGCCGGCTTCTCGACCGGGAGCGGCTCGTCGATGGTCGCCCTGAACGAGTGCCGGCCGGAGCCGACCTCGACGGGCGCGGACGCGTCGGGCAGCACGACCTCCGCGGTCGTGTTCGCCGGCACGGTGACCTCGAGGGCGAACGCCGTGCCGCCCGTCAGCGTCCAGGACACCTCGGCCGGCCCGTACGGCGTCTCGTGCGTCGCGGCCGCGGACGTGATGCCCGGGCCGGGACGCGGGGCGAACCGCAGCGTCCGGTAACCCGGCGACGCCGGCGCCAGGCCGGCGACCGTCCGGTGCAGCCAGTCCGCCACCGCGCCGAACGCGTAGTGGTTGAACGAGGTCATGTCGCCGGGGTTGATCGACCCGTCGGGGAGCATGGAGTCCCAGCGCTCCCAGACGGTGGTCGCCCCCATCGTCACCGCGTACAGCCAGGACGGGTTCTCCCGCTGCAGCAGCAGCTCGTAGGCGGTCGCCAGTTCCCCGGCGTTGGTCAGCGCGTCGGTGACCAGCGGCGTGCCGAGGAACCCGCTGGCGATCCGGAAGTCGTCCTTGAGGACCTGCTCGGCGAGCAGCCGGCCGGCGTGCTCCCGCTGCTCGTCGGTCAGCAGGTCGAACTCCAGCGCCAGCGCGTACGCGGTCTGCGACGGGAAGCCGACCCGGCCGGCCGGAGTCACGTACTCCGTGCGGAACCGCGCGGCGGCCCGCTCGGCGAGGTCGGCGAACCGGCTGCCGTCGCGACCGAGCACCTCGGCTGCCTGGGCGACGGTGCGCGCCGACCGGGCGAGGTACGCGGTGGCGACGCACTGCCACGGCGTCCGCGCGGCGGCCGGGTTCTCCGGCGGGGCCGCGGTGTCCAGCCAGTCGCCGAACGAGAACCCGCCCTCCGGGAAGTCCAGGTCCGCCCCGGCGCGCTGCTCGAACGCGTCGATCCAGGAGGTCATCGACTGCCACTGGTCGGCGAGCACCTGCGCGTCGCCGTGCCGCTGGTACAGCACCCACGGGACGACGACGGCCGCGTCGCCCCAGCCCACCTCGGCCTGCGGCGGGAACGGGAAGAGCTCCAGGTGCGGCACGAAGTTCGGCACGATCCCGCCGAGCAGCTCCTGCTCGATCGCCAGGTCGGCCAGCCAGGACCGGAGCATGCCGGAGGTGTCGTAGAGGAACGACGCCGTCGGCGCGAACACCTGCAGGTCGCCGGTCCAGCCGAGCCGCTCGTCGCGCTGCGGGCAGTCCGTGGGGACGTCGACGAAGTTGCCGCGCATCCCCCAGACGACGTTCTCGTGCAGCCGGGTCACGTCGGGGTCCGAACAGGTGAACGTGCCGGTGCGCCGCAGGTCCGTGTGGACGACGACCGCCTCCAGGGCGTCGGCGGTCAGCTCCCCCGGCCAGCCGGTGACCTCGGCGTAACGGAAGCCGTGGAAGGTGAACCGCGGCTCCCACGTCCGGGGCCCGTTGCCGTCGAGCACGATCACGTCGGTCGCGTCGGCCTTGCGCAGGGGCCGGGTGCCGAGCTCCCCGTGCTCCAGGACCTCCGCGTGCCGCACGGTGATCTCTGTGCCGGCCCGGCCGTCGGGCAGCGAGAACCGGATGCGGCCCACGAGGTTCTGCCCGAAGTCGACCAGCGTCTTCCCCGTCGGAGACGTGAAGATCTCCTGGACGGCGACGGTCTGCGTCCGGCGCACAGGCGGACCGGTCGGGGCGACGAGGGTGGTGACGTCCAGCGTCCCGATCTCGACCGGTGTCCAGTCGGCGTCGTCGAACCCCGGGTTCGACCACCCCGGCAGCTCGCGGCGGAAGTCGACGGTCTCGCCCTTGTAGATGTCGGCCCGCGTCTCCGGGCCGAGCGTCGAGCGCCACGATCCGTCGGTGGTCACGACCGTGCGGCTGCCGTCCGGATGCTCGACCTCCAGCTGGAGGAAGGCACCGGTGCGGTCGCCGAACAGGTGCCTGGCGCCGGTGAAGCCCAGGTGCCCGCGGTACCAGCCGTCGGCCAGCGTCACGCCGATCGCGTGCGTGCCCTCGGACAGCAGGTCGGTGACGTCGAAGGTCTGGTAGCGGAGGCGGTGCGAGTACGTCGTCCAGCCGGGCGACAGGACGTGGTCGCCGACAGTCGCGCCGTCGATCTCGGCCTCGTACAGGCCGTGCGCGGTGGCGTAGAGCCGCGCGCGGACGACCGGCTTCTCCAGCACGAACTCCCGGCACAGCAGGGCCACCGGCTCGCCGGTGGCGCCGGGCTCGGGCAGCAGCGGCTCCGCGAGCTGAGCGGCCCAGTCGGCAGCATCGAGCAGCCCGGCCTCGACGACGACGTCCTCGCTCCACGCCGACGGTTCGGCGGCCCCGTCGGCCCAGACGCGGACGCGGACGGTGCGGCGCTCGCGGCTGGTCAGTGGCGGCGCCCCCCAGGGCACGAGGACGGACTCCGCCGAGTCGACGCGGCCGGACGACCACGCCTCGCCGTCCTCCGGCGCGATCTCCACCTCGTAGGCGGCCTGTCGCCAGTCGGGCAGGTCCGTGCGCGACACCCAGGAGAGCCGCGGCGTGGTCTCGCCGATGCCGATCGGTTCGCGGTGGTGCTCCGCGGTGACGGGCAGGACGGTCAGATCGCTCACTTCAAGGCCTTTGCGAGGTAGTCGACGGAGAGCTGGACGACGGCGTCGATGTCGTCGCAGCCGTCAAAGATGTGCTGGGCGTTC
>Ga0308175_100000817_pt1 | contig 20559 bp, 14 predicted proteins | sample PhyCR1_3_FD_203893 | JGI IMG/M metagenome (GOLD analysis project Ga0308175, IMG submission 203893) | Soil microbial communities from UC Gill Tract Community Farm, Albany, California, United States - DLSLS.C.R1 | ecosystem: Environmental > Terrestrial > Soil > Agricultural land | place: USA...
CGGAGCTGGTTCGCCTCTCGATCGGCCTCGAGGATCTCGAAGACTTGATCTGGGATATCGATCAGGCTCTCGGCTAAGGCCATGAACGGCATTCGTGTCTGGGGGCGGCTTTTATCCGTTGGCCTTACCGCAAGCGCTCTGTGCTTCCCGGGGGAAGGCTGGTGGATGAAAGAGCCCGTTCGCTGGGTTCAAACCAATCTTCGCCAGACAGACGCGAAGCTGGATCCGGACCGGCTGGCGACACAGCTTGCGCACATGCGAGCAAATGTGCTGCTGATGGGTATGGGTGGAATCGCGGCCTTCTACCCGACGCAGGTACCATTCCATTACACAAGCCCGGAACTGCCGCCCGGCACGGATCTGTTCGGCAGCGTTCTCAACAATCTGCACGAACGCCACATACGGGTCGTAGGACGGTACGACTTCAGCAAAACCCGCAAAGCTGTTTACGATGCACATCCGGAGTGGTTTTTCCGGAAAGCGGATGGCGCACCCGTCATCTACAACGGCCTGTACTCTACCTGCATCAACGGCGGTTATTACCGCGACCAGGCGATGAAGATCCTTACGGAGGGCCTGAACAAGTACGACGTTGACGGACTGTTTTTCAACATGTTCGGGAATCAGTCCAGGGATTACAGCGGCAACGAGGTCGGATTGTGTCACTGCGACGTGTGCCGGCGCAAGTTTCGGGCGATGTACGGTCGCGAGATTCCCCAGGAGCCGGACGACCAATACCGGCAGTTCATGTTCGTTTCGTCGCGAGAAGTAGCCGCGGCGATCGGCGATCTCATTCACCGGATCCGGCCGAACGCCGGATATTTCAACTACATTCAGGAATCGACGGACGGCATTATGTCCGAATCGAATACGGCTCTCAAGCGCCCGTTGCCGATGTGGCCTTACTCGGCGAGCGACAACGTGAATCGCGCGCGCAATAGTCAGCCCACGAAAATGGCTGTCAATCTCTGCATGCAATTCGTCGACTACTGGTGGCGTTTTGCAACCGTGCCGAAGAATGAGATCGCGCTGCGATTGTGGGAGAACGTTGCAAATGGAGGAGCGCTCGCTTTCGAAGTCAACGGAACACTTGACCAGCAGGATCGCCAGGCAATTGATACGGCGAAACCCGTATTCCGATGGCTTGCCGAACACGAGCAGTACTATGCAGGGGAGACAAGCGCCGCACGTGTTCTGTTGCTCGCTGGTCCGTCGAAAACGGGGCGGACATACAGCCAGAACTCTTATCGCGGACTTTTCCGTCTTCTCACGGAAGAACACGTTCCATTTGCAGTCTCTGAAAACATGGACTGGGTCGGCAAGCGGCAATTCGATCTCGTGATTGCAACGGACTGGGCGCCTCGCGAACTGGAGGCATACATCGAGAACGGAGGCAAGGTGCTGATCGTGAGCCCGGACGAGCCCGAGTTCCCCGTAGCTCCGGTCGTGAGCAAGGTCAAGGACATGAAGAGCTATTTCCGCGTGCGCGATCATGCTCACTTGCCCTCGCTGCAAGAGACCGATCTGCTGATGACAGATGGCCCGTACACTGAGCTGAAACCGACAGGGGCGTCAGCGATCACGCTTGTCCCGCCATCCATGTTCGGTCCGCCCGAGCTGGTGCACGTGGACATGCACGACAGCGACAAACCCGGGCTTGTGATGACAGCTCGCGGGAAAGGGCAGGTCGCATGGATTCCCTGGGATCTCGGGCTTCTCTACTATCGTGAAAGCCTTCCGGCCCATCGTGCGCTGTTTCGCGACGTAATGGATGGCTTAAAGCCAGAACGGCAGATGATTACGACAGCTCATCCCCTGGTTGAGATAACGTGGATGCAGCAAAACGGCCGGCAGCTACTTCATCTCATGAACATCAGCGGTCATTCGCAAACCGGATACTTCTCGCCGGTGCCGATGAATGATATACGGATCCGGATGGCGGGCAAATTCAGCAGTGCACAAGCGCAGCGTACGCCGGCGTCTCTTCCCATCCAATCCGCCGGAGCGTACTCGGAGTTCGTGCTCCCCCGGTTGTCTGATTACGAGTTGATCGTCGTCCAGTAGGCGATTACCGCTTGTGTCGTGTTTCGGGTCGCCTCTTCTTTCGCACAACCTGGCTGACGAGTTTGGCGGTAGTTTCCAAATGACGGGCCATCGCTGCACGCGCCCCGGTCACATCTCTGTCCTTGATGGCCCGGAATACTGCCTGGTGCTGCTGCAATACTTTGGCCGGCACTTGCGGAATCAGAAGTTTCAGCAGCAACAATTGGCGTAGCAGGTTGCGGAGCAGTTGGACAGCATTCCGCATCACTTCGTTGTGAGCGGCGTGGGCCACAGCCAGATGAAACCGCATGTCCGCTTCGATGGGCGATTTCCCCATAGCCAAACAGTTCCGCATGTCTTCCAAACTTTCGCCGATGTCTTCGATTTCGGAGTCGGACGCACGCTCTGCTGCTAACCCCGCCAGATCCTGTTCGAGAAACAATCGGGCTTCCATGATGTCCCGAAGTTCCTCACGATCAGTACCCGTCAAAGCCCAAAGCAGCGGACGGGACAGAAATTGTGAGCGGTCACATACAAATGTTCCATCCCCAACGCGGCTTTCGAGCATGCCGATCAGCTCCATCGCTTTAAGCGCCTCGCGCAGCGATGTTCTGGCAATTCCAAGCTGCTGGCACAACTCCCGCTCGGGAGGTATACGATCCCCCGCCTTCCACGTTCCGTGCACCACGTAGGAAATGAGCTCCTCAAACGCCGATGCGGTCAGAGTCGTGTCCGGAGAGGCCACGACTGACCTGCTCGCTTTGACTCGTCTCGGCGAAGAAGACGCGATTTTTCGGACTTCGTTCCGCACCTTCAATTCACCCATAACGTGTGTTGTAGTATTCGTGTAGCCGCTTTATAGGTCATACCAATGCAAGACGTTGCGAACAGGCCGACGATGTCGATCGTCTTTGGAACAGAATTTGTGTCGCCGGCGATTCTGCAGGAGAGACCGCGGTTGCCGCATAGGCCTGTGTCTTCATTGTCCGGGATCTGCCCGAAGCTTTCAATGGATGACGCGTACCAAGTGGTATCGCTATACAAAAAGGTGTTTTATGTGCACGAGCTTTCGCTACTTTCTGTTTCTTGTACTAGGCGCGGTCAGTGCTATCGCGCAGGTTGCCAGCGGAACTATCACAGGTACCGTCCACGATTCGAGCGGAGCCGTGGTCCAGGGAGCTAAAGTCAGCCTTCTGCAGAACGAGACGTCCGAGTCACGTGAGGTTATGACCAATGAGCACGGAGAATTTAACGCCTCGAATCTGCATATCGGTCAATACACCGTCACCGTCACGATGAACGGCTTTAAGAGCCAGGTATTCAATGGCGTCGCACTCGCTGTGGATCAGGTGCTCAATCTTCCCGCCGTACTGCAGCCGGGTGTGATCACAGAAACTGTAGAGGTGACCGGAGCAGTACCGCTTGTGGATACGTCTACTTCGTCGCTGGGCCAAGTCATCGACAACAGAAAGATCAATGATCTCCCGCTGAACGGACGCAACGTCTGGGCTCTCGGTCTTTTGTCCGGTAACGCGGTTCCGGTGAAGGGACTCAATTCCAATCTGCCCTTTACGGCTGGAGGCGGGCGCTATCAAACGAACGATATCCTTCTGGACGGCATCGACAACAACACGATCGCCACCGCTGGCGGCATTGGTTACAACGGGATCAATTTCTCGCCGTCGGTGGATGCAGTCGCAGAGTTCAAGGTAAAGACCAACAACTACAGTGCCGAGTTTGGGCGCTCCGCCGGAACGATCGTCAGCGCGATCACGAAATCCGGCACCAATTCGCTTCACGGTGATCTCTGGGAATTCGTCCGTAACAACATCTTCGACGCAAATAACTTCTTTTCGAACGCCTCCGGCACTCCACGTCAGCCTTTCAAGCAGAATCAGTTCGGATTTACGCTTGGAGGCCCGATCGTTCTGCCGAGACTGTACAACGGCCGGAATCGGACGTTCTTCTTCCTCGATTACGAAGGGCTCAGACGGGTCACCTCGGCGTCATCAACGACGATCGACGTGCCGCCGCCCGCCTTTCGCACCGGTGATTTCTCCGGGTATCAATATACGATCTATGATCCGCGCACCCGTGCTCTCAACGCAAGAGGGCAAGTGGTCGCTCAGCCATTTCCGAACAACAGGATTCCTAATTCGCTCCTGTATCCCGGTTCCGTGGCCACACTGGCACTGCTACCTCAGCCGAACAATGGCGCCCCGGGAGCCCAGGCCAACAACTATTTGTTTACGGGACGGCAACCGTTCAACAGCGACCAGTTCGACGTTCGTGGTGATCATCAGATCTATTCGAAAAACACGATGTTCGCCCGAGTGTCGAGGAGCATTCAAACCAGTTCGAATCCCGGCAACTTCAGCGGATTTCTGGGCGCTGGCACAGACAACATCAACAACTCGGTGAACGCCGTCCTGAATGATGTTCAAATCTTCACGCCGGGGCTTGTGAACGAAGCCCGTTTCGGATACACGCGCCACAACGGCAGCCAGGTAGTCCTAAATGCCGACGAGGGTGTTGCCTTCGCGCGTCAGAACGGGATCGCTGTATATCCGTTCCCAGCTCAGACCTTCCCGCAAATCCTGTTTTCCTATTCGGGATCGTCAACGGGAGGCTCCACGCAGTTCACAAATCTGGGCTCGGGTGGTCCGAACCTCAATATCGAGAATCTGTTCGAGGGCGCGGATGACCTTTCCTGGGTGAAAGGCAAGCACTCGCTTAAGATGGGCGCAGATGTACGGCGGGACCGCTTCGATACGCTATACGGCGGCGGACAAACGGTGTTTGGCTCAATTTTCACCTCTTCAACCGGAGCGGCGAATTCGGGTGCGCCCCTGGCGGACTTTCTGCTCGGCTATCCAGCCCAGTTGACCGGGACGCAACTCCTCGATTGGGCTCGCATGCGGCAACTCTATTTCGGCACGTATATTCAGGATGACTGGAAAGTGAGTCGCCAACTCACTTTGAACATCGGCATCCGCTATGAACTCTACACGCAGCCCGTTGACGCGCGAGACCGAGGGGCATTGTTCAACGCGGCTACCGGGCAATTCCAACTGCCAGGCCAGAACGGATTTTCGCGCTCGATTGTGGACGGCCATCCACTCAACTTCGCTCCTCGCCTGGGGTTCGCCTACAGTCCGTCGCCGCGGTGGACGTTCAGAGGCGGAGCCGGGCTGTTCTACGGTCCGCGCGAGCAGAATCAATCCGCAACTGTCTTTGGCGCAAACCCTCCCAACGCACCTACAATCGTGTCGCCGGCCATTACCGCATCGGGTACGGTCGCTCCTCCTATCACCATCAGTACGCCGATACAGGTGGGTTCGAACTCAGCGGATCTCAGCAGTTTCAATGCGCGTAGTCCACTTGGACTTCTCATCAGAACAGCTGATTTCGCCAACAGTAAGCCCGCACAAGTTTACATGTGGAACTTCGGCGTTCAATATCAGTTGACAAGGACGATGGTGCTCGAAACAGCGTATTCCGCTATGCGCGGCACACATCTCACAAGCCGGGTGAATCTGAATCAGATCCCTTGGGCCGCCGCATTGGCGGGCAGAACAACACAAGCTGATCGCAAGTTCCCGAATGTCAATAACCAGGTTGTCATGGATTCGGCGAATGGAAATAATTTCTACAACGCTCTGAACATCCGGCTGGAAAAGAAGCTAAGCGCAGGCCTGAATTTCCTTGCAAACTACACGTGGTCCAAAAATCTGGAAGCGAACGGCTCCGGCGGGAATACGTCCTTTAGTCAAAGCGGAGGAACAACGAATCCGCTGGACAGTTGGAATCTCACCAAGGAGAAATCGTACGCACCTCTGGACGTTCCTCATGTATTCGTAGCAAGCGCAGGATACGAGCTGCCATTCGGTCGAGGCAAGCGCTTCCTGTCGCATAACAGTGTTGCGAGCGCGATTTTCGGAGGGTGGCAACTGAATGGTATCGTTAGTCTGCAGAGCGGCCTGCCTACCGATATCCGGACGAGCCTGATCCCGGCAACAAATCAGCTCTACGCCACCTTCAATGTTCCGAACGGAGTGCCGGGTGTTTCCATGTACCTTCCCAACGCCGGACCTAACGGCTTTTTCAACCCGGCAGCGTTTTCTCAGCCAACATCTGTTTTGAACGCGAACGGCACGGCTCTCACGCAATTCGGAACACTGGCCAGAAGGGCCGGACGGGGCCCCGCCACGCGGAATCTGGACTTCTCTATCTTCAGGAATTTCGCCTTTGCTGAGCGCTTCAACCTGCAGCTTCGAGCTGAATCGTTCAACCTGACGAATACGCCTGCGTTTTTCCTGCCCTCTGCGAACAGTCCGTCGTTGACCATCGGCAATCCGGCATTTGGAAAGCTGAACTCTTCCGCTGCGACGGGCCGGCAACTGCAATTCGGGCTAAAGCTTTATTTCTGATCTCAATCAAACAACATGAATCGTCGTGAATTTCTGCAGGCGTCCGCAGCAGGCGCTGTTCTTTCCACTGCGGCTCGCCCCGAAGCAGCCGGCCCTTGGTACGACCGCCCGATGCGGTGGGCGCAGGTTGCCTTTGTGGAAGACGACCCGGGTAACTACAGCCGCGAGTTTTGGCTCGACTACTTTAAGCGAACCCACTGTGACGCGGCTTGTTTGAGCGCCGGCGGGTGCGTCGCTTTTTATCCGACCAAAATTCCGATGCACTACCGGAGTAAGTGGCTGGGCGACAAGGACACCTTCGGAGATCTGGTGAAAGGCTGCCGCGAGTTGGGCATGAATGTCGTGGCCCGGACCGATCCGCATGCCGTCCATCAGGACGTCTACGATGCTCATCCGGATTGGATCGCGGTGGACGCCGGAGGCAAGAAGCGCCGCCACTGGTCTGATAAAGAGCTCTGGGTTACGTGCGCTCTCGGGCCGTACAACTTCGATTACATGACGAAGGTCACGGAAGAGATCGTCACCATGTACCAGGTCGACGGTATTTTCACGAACCGCTGGGCCGGTTCAGGCATGTGCTATTGCGAGCATTGCCAGGAGAACTTCCGAAAGTTTTCCAATATGGATCTGCCGAGGACGCTCAACCCGCAGGATCCGGCCCGCAAACAGTACGTGCTATGGCATCAGGCACGGCTGTTCGAATTGTGGCGGCTTTGGGATTCGAAGATCAAGGCTATCAATCCCAACGCAAGCTACATCGCGAACGCCGGCGGAGGTGCTCTGAGCGAACTGGACATGACCGTCGTGGGCCAGCTTGCGCCGACTCTTTTCGCCGATCGCCAGGCACGGAGGGGCCTCATGGCCCCATGGGCGAATGGCAAGAACGGAAAGGAATACCGCGCAACTCTGGGCCGAAAGGCCATCGCCGGGATCTTTAGCGTCGGCCTGGAAGAGGAATACCGGTGGAAAGATTCGGTGCAAAGCGACGACGAGATCCGGCTCTGGGTAGCGGATGGAATTGCACATGATCTCCGGCCGTGGTTCACGAAGTTCAATGCGAAGCCGATTGACAAGCGATGGCTTCCGGTCGTCGAAGAGATTTACCAGTGGCATCACGCCAACGAGAAGTACTTGAGGAATGAAAAACCTCTTGCACGGGTCGGTCTGGTTTATTCACAGCAGACGGCGACATTCTATGGCGGTGAAAAAGCTCACGCGAAAGTAGAAGATCCCGAGCTCGGCTTTTATCACGCAATGGTTGAAGGCCGGATCCCGTTCGAGATGGTTCACGACAAGCTGCTCGATGAGGAACACCTGGCCCCTTTCCGGACGTTGGTGTTGCCGAATATCGCCGCTCTCTCCGATAAACAGTGCGGCCAGCTTGAGAGTTTCGTTCAAAGAGGCGGAAGCGTTGTGGCGACTTACGAGACGTCGCTCTTTGACGAATGGGGTGTTCGCCGGAAGGACTTCGGGCTTGCCAAGCTGTTCGGTGTTTCGTTCACCGGAACAGTCGACGAACGCATGATGAACTCGTATCTGACCCTGGAGCGGGATCCGGCAACAGGTCAATTCCATCCGCTACTGCACGGTTTCGAGGATGCGACGCGAATCATCAACGGAAGCAGCCGGGTCGAGGTTGAGCCGCACGCTGAGATTCGTTCGGTCGCTTCGCCCTTAAGCGTTGTTCCAAGCTACCCGGATCTGCCCATGGAATCGGTTTATCCGCGTCCGGTCAAGAAAAAAGAAGCGGGTGTCTACATCCGCCAACTGGGAGCGGGGCGCGTGGTTTACTTTCCCTGGGATATCGATCGCATCTTCTGGCAGGTGCTGGACCTGGACCACTCAAAGCTGCTACGTAATGCCGTGAACTGGGCAACTGGCGAGCCGCAACCGTTGAGCGTTGAAGGGAAAGGCATCCTCGACGTCTCCGTCTGGAGCCAGAAGAACTCAATGACGGTTCATCTGGTGAACCTCACGAATCCCATGATGATGAAGGGGCCTGTCCGGGAGATTATTCCCGCGCCCGCGCAAACGGTGCGAGTGCGAGTACCGGAAGGGCGGCGGGTCGGCAAGGCGCAGTTGCTGGTGACCAAACGAGAGATCCCGTTCGGGGAATCGAACGGCTTTCTGCAACTCGAAGTGCCATCGGTCGATCTGCACGAAGTCATCGCATTCGACTTCGCCGGCTAATTCCCGCCCCGTATCATTCGACTCGCAGGGTCAGCGACTGCGATTGACTCTGGCCCTTGTCATTCGACGCCGTGATCGTGTACGTGGTGGTTTTTTTGGGCGCGATATCCAGGCAGTGCCGATACGAGGGCTTCAAAGGTTCCGGGGGAGGAGGATCAATCTTCACGCTGGTTGCGTTCACGACACCATAACAAAGCTGGGTCGTTTCGCCTCGCTTCAACACGGAGGTGGCGATGCTGAAGGTATTGAACTTGATCTCCCCTGATCCGAAAATCTGGTTTGCTACGCGTTTCCGCTGGTCCTCCTGTTTCTTCTGGATAGCCTGCTCAGCTTCCTGCGACCGCTGGTGACGAGAGTAGAACGTCCAGGCGACATACAGTGCGGCGATGATGATTCCTATTGAGGTAATCCGGACGAGAAGCGGAAGAATTGATTGCCGTTTCGGAGCGGGGGCCTCACCCGGGTCGGTTAATGCCATGTTTAGCTTCTAGAGGCAGACACCGCGCTCTTGGTTTCCTGTGCCGGATTATCTTGATGAGTCGACCAGAGCTTCGGTATACTGGCGTACAAACGGCGAATACCTCTTGCTTGACACGGAAGAACAGCTCGTCCGCCTGCGCCAGCGAATCGCGGGTATCGACCGGAAGTTCCTGGCGCGCCGCGAGGAGCGGAGACAGCAACCGGCTGAACCGAAGCCGCCCACGACCCGCTGCTTTATCGAAGAGTGGGCGGAAGGCGAAGTTGCTTCGAACGAGCACGGCGAGCACTTCCAGATGGAGCGGCTCTTTCCGTCACATAAACGTCACGGAGTGGCGGATATCGGCGCCTTGTCCGAAATGCCGCACGATTTCCTCGATGCGGTGAGCGATAACGGTATTCGTTCGGTTGCGCCGGAGCGCTGGGCTTTTCTCGATACGGAGACGACCGGGTTAGCCGGAGGCTCAGGAACGTATGCGTTTCTGGTCGGGGTTGGACGCATCACGGCGGAAGGTTTCCGCGTGCGCCAGTTCTTCATGCGTGACTACGTGGAGGAGCGCAGTTCTCTCACAGCACTCGAAGAACACCTGAAAGACTTCGACGTCCTCATTACGTATAACGGCAAGAGCTACGATCAGCCGCTGCTTGAGACGCGCTTCCGGATGAATCGCCTCGAACCGCCATTCGGAAGTCTGAGTCATCTTGATCTTCTGTATGGGGCACGAAGGCTTTGGAAGCTGCGGCTTGAGAACTGCCGGTTGATTCAGCTTGAAGAGCAAATCCTGGGGGTCCTACGGGAAGGTGATCTCCCCGGAGAGCTGATTCCATACGTCTATTTTGAATACGTACGTTCGCGGGAGGCTCACAGGATGGTTCCCGTGTTCCATCACAACGCGATGGATATCCTCACCTTGGCCTGCTTGACCGCGATTGTGCCTGCGGCGTTTCGCAGCCACGATGGAGAATCGCTCGCCAAAATCGGCGTCCATCGGGGTGAGGATCTTTCCGGAATCGCCCGTTGGTTGATGGCGGCAAAAGAATTCGAAGCGGCTTTGGCCCTCATGAAGCGCTCCGTCGATGCCGGGCTTCCCGATCGATTGCTCTTCCGCTCACTATGGGACACAGCCGTTCTCGAGAGGAAATGCGGCCGGCGTAATGCTGCCCTGAATGTCTATGCCGAACTGGCCGGATGCAAGAACGAGTATCGGGTCAGCGCGCTCGAAGAGCTGGCCAAGTTCTACGAGCACGAAGAAAAGAATTTCTCTCTTGCGCTCGACTTCACTTCTAAGGCGATCGAATTACTGCCATCCGCAACGTTGCTGCAACGCAAAGCGAGATTAGAGAAGCGGCTCGCGAAGCCGGTGCCCCGGCGTCTGTTCAAGCAGATTTGATTTCGGTCCAGTAACGATCGCGCAGCCGTTGTGCGGTCACCGAAAGTGCTCGAAACCACTCGCCCCGGCGGAGAGTTTCCGCGCTCGGGTAGAGAATCGCATTGTTGCGTTCGCTCTGCGGCAACAGTTCTCGTGCCGCGCCGTTTGCCGTCGCAGCATGTACTTCCGATGCGATTGCAGCGGCGGTGCGCGCTTCAAGCAGGTAATCGACGAATTCGTAGGCAAGTTCCCGGTGCTTGCTTTCCCGCAGAATGGAAATGTTATCGGCATACAGGGCAAAGCCTTCGCTGGGAAAGACGAACGACAGATGAGGATTGCTGCTGATGGCCACTTGTGCAACCTGCGCCCACATCTGCGCAACGAGCACGTCGCCGGCCACCACCTGGTCCCTGACCTCTTCGTTCAAATAAGCGCGCAGGAGCGGCTTCTGTTCAATTGCCAGATCGCGGGCCTTTCGCAGTTCTCTGTCATCGGCCGAATTGATCGAACATCCGAAGCGTTTCAGACACGCTGCAAAGACTTCGGCAGGATCGTCCAGCATTGTCAGGCGCCGAGAATACGATTCGGTCCACAGATCGGCCCAGGACTGCGGAACCCGCGCGACGGAATTGGAGTAGATGATCCCGGTCGCGCTGTGCATGTAGGGAATGCACCAGTTGAGACCCGGATCCCATTCAGGCGAACGGAAGCGCCGCTCCAGATTCCCAGCGTTGCGCAACTTGCCGCGATCCAGAGGCAAGAGCAGGTCCAGATCTCGCATCGGCTGAACAAAGCTGTTCGAAGGAAACACGACATCCCAGCCTGAGTTCCCGGTCAGAACCTTCGCGAGCATCTCTTCGGCACTGGCGTAAACGCCATAACGCACGCGACAGCCATGGCGTCTTTCAAACTCGCCGATCGTGTCACGGGCGACATAGTTGTCCCAGTTGTAGACATTCAACCGGGGTTTGCGGCCGGAGGTGCAACTAGAGAGAGCAGTCGAGAGCCCGAACAGGAAAATGCGACGGTTCATCGCTTTGGCTCCGTCACGCTTTCAGCTTTGCGGACGAGCGCTGCTCGATCCGGTCTGCAGCCAGTATGAGAGCGCCCAGCACGACGGTAATGAGAACAGACAATGCGTTTACTTCAGGGCTCACGCCCTTTCTCGCCATTGCGTAGATCAACATGGGCAGAGTCTGGGAATCGATTCCGGCTACCAGGCTCGTGATCACGTAATCGTCGAAGGAAACGGTGAAACAGAGCAGGGCTGCCGCTAGAATGCCCGGCACCAGCAGCGGGAGTGTCACGTGCCAGAAGGTCTGCCACGGCGTTCCTCCCAGATCGAGTGCGGCGTCCTCAAGGTCGCGATCGAATTGCCGAAGCCGCGATAGAACGACTAGAACCACGTACACCAGCGAAAAAGAGACGTGCGCCAGGATGACCGTGTGCATGCCTAAGCGCAGATGGATCAGGCGGAACAGCAGTTGAAACAGAAGTAGCAGAGAGACGCCGGTTAAGACTTCCGGGGTCACCAGAGACAGGTACAGCGAGGTGGTCAGGACCGGTGCCTTCGTCTTCCAAAGCGAGTAAGCAGCCAATGTCCCCAGGGCAGTGGCGATCGCAGTTGTTGCAGTCGCAATGATCAAGCTATTCAGGGTGCCTTCCCAGAGAAGGCTGTCCCCGAACACCTGCAAGTACCAGTCCAAGGTAAATCCATTCCAGTTCGCGATCCTGCTCGCATTGAAACTGAAGACGCCAAGAACCATCAAGGGCAGATACAGAAATGCATACGTGGCCGTAGCGTAGAGGAGGAGTGCGCGTTTCAGAGCGAATCCTCCGCATAGTTCCGAAGCAGGCGCATGACAACGAATACCGCGCCCATAAAAACGAGAGAGATTGCAGCACCGAATGGCCAGTCGCGAGCAGCAGTGAACTGGTTCTGGACAAGATTCCCCAGCATCACCGTCTTGCCTCCGCCCATCAGGTCGGGTGTCAGATACGCGCCCAGACATGGGATGAAGACCAATATCGACCCGGCGATAATTCCCGGTTTGGCGAGAGGAACCGCAACCTTCCAGGCCGCAACCCAAGGTGTCGCACCCAGGTCCTCCGCCGCATCGAGCAAGGCAGGATCCAGCTTCTCGAGCGTTGCATAAATCGGAAGCACCATGAAGGGCAGATACCCGTAAACGAGCCCGAGAATCACCGCGCCGTCGTTGAACAACAGTGGCAAAGGCTTCGAGATCAGCCCGATGCGCTGAAGCACGACGTTGATCAGGCCCGTATCGCGAAGCAGAAACATCCACGCGTACGTTCGGATGAGGAAGCTGGTCCAAAACGGAAGGGTCACCAGGTTGATGAGAAGAGTTTTCGCGCGCGCAAACCGGGCGATGTAGAACGCCAACGGGAACGCCGCTACAAGGCAGATCGCGGTGGATGCGGTGGCGATAGAAATCGACCGGAAAACGATCCGCAGGTACAGAAGGTCGAACACCCTTCCGTATGCCTCGACCGTGACCGGGCGGGAAGCCCCTCCGTACGCGCCCCGCGTAAGAAAGCTGTAGCCAAAGACCATGGCGAGAGGCAGATAGAACAGCAGAAGCATGACGAGCTCTGCTGGCGCCCTAAACCAGCGGGAAAGCGAAATCAAAGTCCGACCTCAAACCGAGGAAGCTCGTCACACTTCTTCCAGCCGACCCACACGGCTTGACCTACTTGAAGCTGGTTTTCAGAAGGGACGACTTCCACCCGACAATGCGCTCCGTCCGAAAGTTGCGTCCCTACCAGCAAACGATTTCCGAGGAATGTTAACGTTTCGACTCGCGCTTCCCTCGAAACCCAATCCGCCCTGCCATCCGAACCCAACCTGAGATTCTCGGGTCGGACACCGACACCGCCGATCCAGTTCACCTCGCCCAGAAATTCCGCGACAAACGCAGAATTGGGTTGGCGATACAGCGTTTCCGGGGTGCCCGCCTGAATGAGCTTTCCCGCTCGCATGACGGCCATGCAGTCAGAAACCGCCATTGCCTCTTCCTGGTCATGTGTAATGAACAGGAACGTGATCCCTACCTTTCTTTGCAGCTCTTTCAAATCCTGACGGATCTGTTTGCGAACCTGGGGATCAAGCGCCGACAACGGCTCGTCCAGCAGAAGCACTTGCGGCTCGAGAACCAGGGCGCGAGCAAGCGCCACACGTTGTTTTTCCCCGCCCGAAAGCTCGCGCGGATAGCGGGACTCTTTACCAGTGAGCTGTACGGTGCCTAGAACACGGTCAACCTTCGCGCCTATTTCTGCCTTCGTCCATTTTCGGCTTCGGGCGAGTCCAAAAGCTACGTTGTCCGTTACGGTGAGATGAGGAAACAGAGCGTAACTCTGAAACACAGTACTGACGTTGCGGCGGTAAGGAGGAACATCACGGACACTAAGGCCATCGAGAAAGATATCGCCGGACGTCGGGTCTTCGAAACCCGCTACCATGCGGAGCGTAGTGGTCTTGCCGCAGCCGGACGGACCTACGAGCGAGAAAAACTCCCCGCGCTCAAGCACAAAAGAAACATCGTCCACAGCGCGGTGACCTGGAAACTCCTTGGTAACAGCGCGAAGCTCAAGAACCTCGTTCACTTTGGGAATTGTCAATCCTACCGCAAAGAGTTTCGACCACATAGATGCAACGTCGTGGTCTAATCCGGAAAGAGGATGAAGCTTCCACTGTCAACCATTCTCATTGCGAGCGTCCTCCCGAGCGCTTGGGCGGGCGGCGCCGACGATCAGCCGTCCACGATGATCCGAATGGTTGTTCGGGTGATGGGACCGGGTATAAAGCCGGGGAGCTCCCCGGCCCTGCCGAAAACCATTTACCGGGCGGGGGCTCACCACGCTCGAATCGAGGACCCGCCGGACGCACGGCAGAGAATGCAGAAGTTAACCATCATCTCCGAGCCGGATGCATATAGCGTGAATCTGATCACCAAACGCGGTACCCACGCCGTTGACCAGGGTGGCCCCGACGACTTGCACCTTCCGGTGGTTTTGCCCTTCGACCCCAAGCATCGCTTACCCAAGCTGGACCGCTTGGAGTTTGGGGACGAATACGACTTCTTTGAGGAGGCCGGCGCCCAGAAGCAACCCGGGCCGGAGATCAATGGCAAGCCTACGGACGCCCTGCGGTTGACAGACACTGCTGGGGACGCAACTCTCGTGCTTCGCGCAGGTAGCGAAGTTCCGATATTCCTCAGCTGGCATAGCCCGGACGGAGACTACAAATACGAGTACATCGAATACAAAGAGCTGCCCTACGACCCCGGCCTCTTCAAGAAGCCTGAGGGAATTACGTATCACGACATCCAGCCGGATACGACAGGGCGGGAATAAGAAATCTTCGTTTGATTTCGCATCTGAGCTCATCTAACCGATGTGAACAGCGAAGGCAAACTGGACCGCCGTGAGGTGCTACTAACTATGGGCGCAGGGATTGTCAGTGCCAACTCGGGCGCGGCGGCAGAGTCGAACAACGACGGTTTCTATCGGACTTTGGGGCACACGGGCGAGAAGGTCTCCTGCATCGGCATGGGCGGCTTTCATCTCGGCAAGTCAACCCTGAGCGAGGCCGATGCCATCAAGCTGATCCATTCGGGTGTGGATGGTGGAATTAATTTCCTCGATAACTCCTGGGACTACAACAAAGGCGAGAGCGAGAAGCGCATGGGCAAGGCGCTTGCTCAGAACGGTTACCGCAAACGCGTTCTGCTGATGACTAAGATCGACGGTCGCACAAAGGAAGAAGCGAATAAACAGATTGAAGAATCGCTCAGGCGATTGCAGACCGACCGCATCGACGTTCTGCAGCACCATGAAGTGATTCGATTTGACGACCCGGACCGGATCTTCGCGCAAGGGGGCGCCATGGAAGCCTTTCTGGATGCAAAGAAAGCCGGGAAGATCCGCTATATCGGCTTCACCGGCCACAAAGATCCGCGCATTCACCTCTACATGCTGGAAGTGGCAGACAAGCACGGGTTCACGTTCGATACCGTCCAGATGCCGATCAATGTCATGGATGCCCATTTCCGCAGCTTCGAAAAGCAGGTAATTCCTGAGTTGCAAAAGAAGAACATCGGTCTGCTCGGCATGAAGAGCATGGGCGACACGACTATCTTGAAAAGTGGTAAAGCGACGGCAATGGAGTGCCTTCACTATGCACTCACCCGTCCGACGTCCGTCGTCATCACAGGAATTGATAAACCCGAAATCCTCGATCAGGCATTAAAGGCGGCTCACACCTACAAGCAGGTTTCTCAAGACCAGATCTCGGCTCTATTGGCGCGGACAGCACCCGCCGCGGCAGATGGGCGGTGGGAATTGTTCAAAACCAGCGCGCATTTTGACTCCACGGCAAAGAATCCCGACTGGCTTGGCGCCGAGAGTCCGCACGTCAAAGCGGTAGCGCCACCGGCATAGGCGCGTTCTTCACGACTTGCTTTGATACGCTGAGGCGAAATGCGTTTGCCTCGCGTCCTCAGTTTGTTGTTTGGGATCTTTGTCGTCACCTGCTCTCTTTACTCTGCTCCGCCCGTTTCCACACCAAAGCCGAAGCTGGTAGTCGGAATCATCATCGATCAGTTCCGTTATGACTACCTCACGCGATTCCGGAGTGAGTACCGCGGAGGTCTCCATCAGCTCATGACGGAAGGTGCAGACTTCACGAATGGCTTCTACCAGCAAGTGCCAACGGTGACCGCCGTGGGCCACAGCATTTTCATGTCAGGCGCCATGCCGGCGGTCAGTGGGATTATCAGCAACGCCTGGTACGACCGATCAGAAGGTCAGGTGGTGACGAGCGTATGCGATTGGAACGAAAAAACAGTCGGAGGGCGGTCCGGCGAGAAGAAAGGGAAGGCATGCACTGACGCCGATCCGGCATCTCCCCGCAGGCTTCTCGTAAGCACGCTTGGCGACGAATTACTGACCGCCAGCCCGCAATCGAAAGTGATCGGCGTTTCCATCAAGGCGCGCGGGGCGATACTTCCTTCTGGCCATCGCGCCGCGGGTGCGTATTGGTTCGATGATGTGAGCGGCAACTTTGTCAGCAGCAGCTACTACATGGCTGAGCTGCCGGGCTGGGCCAACACTTTCAATGACAAGAAGCTTCCGGCGCAGTACCTGGAACAGCCATGGAAGGAGTTTCCTACCTGGAAAGTGAAGGCGGCTGAAGGAAGCGCGACGCCTTATCAAAACATCGAAGCGAGTCCCTGGGGCAATGAGTTAATCGAACAATTCGCCGAGAGTGCGATCACGGGCGAGCGACTAGGACAGCGAGGCGCTCTTGATCTTCTTACGGTCTCCTTTTCGTCCAACGACTATGTCGGCCACCGGGTAGGACCCGATGCTCCGGAAGTGCGCGACATGGCACTCCGGGTGGATCAGCAGCTCGGCAAATTGTTCCGGGCAATTGACGCGAAAGTCGGTTTGAAGAACACCATCTTTGTGCTTTCGGCCGACCACGGAGTTGGACCGAAGCCGGGCGCGGAGGCAAAGATGCCGGGCGGCTATTTCACAGCCAAAATCGACAACGTCGTCTCGGCAGCTCTTACCAAGCAGTTCGGCGCAGGCAATTGGCTTATACCCGGAGGCGGCGAATCTTCCCTCTACCTGAATTATGAGACGCTCGGAAGCGCAAAGGGCCCGGACGGCAAAACACCCACCGCGCAAGAAGTGTACGCGGCGGCCAAGCGGGGGATTTTCGAAGGCAAGGACGTACATGCGGCCCGCGTCTACTCACGCGCACAATTAGACAACGGCGTGAACGGAGACTATATTGCCCAAGCCGAGATGAACGGTTATTATCCTGCCCGCAGCGGAGATCTCTTCATCGTGTACGAGCCGTACTTCATCTCCGGCACGAGCGGGACGAGTCATTTCACTCCTTACGCTTACGACCGTCACGTGCCCATGCTGTTCATGGGTCCGGGCATCAAACCGGGCGAATACAACGGGACGGTAGCGCCGAACGATATTGCCCCCACGCTGGCGACCATGATTTCGACCCAGACTCCGAGCGGTTCGAGCGGACGAGTTTTAACCGAAATGCTTACGCGGTAGCCGACGCTCTCTGCGCGGGAGTGGGCGAATCCTCTGAGGCATCTTCCAAAGCGGGACGAAGGATCGCAACCGAATCACCGGGCAACTCGATGAGCCCCGGCCGTGCTTGCCAACCCGCTTCGGAACAGAATACATTGTCCAGTGGCATCTTCGTCGGTATGGCCTGCCGGTCATTTGCAAAGTTGCAGATCACTTCTACGTCGCCTCGCTGAACGGTGAGCCAATGCGCGCGCGGATCACATTGCACATTCGTCTGGTCCCGCCGGCCATCGGTCAGGAAAGTAGTTGATCGGCGGAGCGCAATCAGATCCTTGTACCACTGGAGCATCGCTTCATGGTCTCCGGTCCCAATCTCATCCCAGTTGAGTTTGGATCGCCGGAACGTCTCCTCTTCCTGGGGGTCGGGCACTTCCTCCGGCTTCCAACCGAAGGCTTTGAATTCATTCTTGCGGCCTTCGGAGACCGCCCGCGCGATTTCTTCATCCTCATGTTGCGCGAAATATTGGAAAGGCGTAGAGGCGCTGTATTCCTCGCCCATAAACAGCATGGGGACAAATGGCGACGTCAACATCAATGCAGCTGCGATCTTCTGGCGTCCCAGATTCACCAGCTGTGATAAGCGTTCACCCTGGGCGCGATTTCCAACCTGATCGTGATTTTGTGTGAAGACGACGAAGTGGTGTCCCGAGAGATTTACAGGACTGCGGCCGAAGTAACGGTCGCGATGTTTGGAATAGCCGCCATCGTAGACATAGCCGTTCACCAGCGCCTTGGCCAGGTGTTCGAACGACCCGAAGTCTTCGTAATACCCCTTCTGTTCACCCGTCAGGACCGCGTGAAGCGCATGGTGGAATTCGTCGCACCATTGGGCATCGATTCCGTATCCTCCGGCCTCTCTGCTTGTGACGACGCGTGGGTCATTCAAATCGCTTTCCGCAATCAGCACGAAATGTTTGCCGACCTGGGAAGACAGCGCGTCGACCTCCCGGGATAATTCTTCAAGAAAGTGGAATGCCGACGTGTCCACGAACGCGTGCACGGCGTCCAGCCGAAGACCATCGAAGTGGTAATCACGGAGCCACATGAGCGCGTTGTCGATAAAGAATCTGCGGACCTCATGGCTTCCGTTGCTGTCGAGATTAACTGCGGCGCCCCATGGGGTCTTGTGCTTCTCGGTGTAATAGGGCCCGAAGCTACTCAGATAATTCCCGACCGGACCGAAGTGGTTGTAGACCACATCGAGTAATACGGCCAGGCCCCGTTCGTGGCAGGCATCAATCAGATTCTTAAGGTCGTCGGGTGTTCCGTATTGATGATGCGGTGCATACAGGTCGACGCCGTCATAGCCCCAGCCCCATGGCCCTGAAAATTCATTGAGCGGCATGATCTCGACGTGAGTCACGCCTAGATCCAACAGGTGCGGGAGTTTTTGGATCGCTGCCCTGAAAGTGCCTTCCGGTGTGAAAGTCCCGATGTGTAACTCGTAAATGATTCCGCTCGCGAGTGGCCTCGCCTGCCAGTTCTTATCGGTCCACTTGAAACTGGCATGGTTCACAACGCGCGACGGGCCGTTTACACCCTCGGGCTGCCAGGAGGAGCGTGGATCGGGCTTCGGATCGCCTCCGTCGATAACGAAGAAATAATCGGTACCAGCCTTCGCTTCTGGTATGGAGGCTTGCCACCAGCCTCGCTCTCCGGCCTGCATCCCGTGCTGCCTGTCTCCGATCTGTACGGCCATCGACTTCGCACGCGGAGCCCAAACCTGAAATTTGTGCATCTTCGTCTACTATTTCCTGACCAGCAACTCTACTGGAAACTCCTTCAAAAGTTCACTGACGCGCTTCGTTCCACCGGTGTGGTGTGCGCTTCCCAAAGCACTCTGCCAGTTTCCATCCGGCAACGTCACGGAGGTATCGCGCCAATCTCCGCCGAGGGACATCACAAGCCTCGGCGCTAAAACCATGATGTTGTTCCCTCGTAAGTAACTAACCAGATGCTCGGATCGCTCTCCTGTCCCTTTCACCGGCCGATATGACGCGTCGGCTCCGAAATCTTCGTGCCTCTGCTGCCTGAGCCGGCTAACTTTAAACAACACCAGCAGTTTCGGGAAGCCCTCATCCTGCCGCTTCCATGCCTCACTCGTACTCAAATTAGGCAGTTCCGACAAGAGTCGCCGACGCAAACTGTAATCCACAGGTCTCCGATTGTCGGGGTCTACTAAGCTGAGATCCCACAACTCAGTTCCCTGATACATGTCGGGAATACCAGGGGATGTGAGCTTCAGCATAAGCAAGGTCAGCGAATTGATTCGACCCGGCTCTACCAAGGGTTGTACAAAGCTTTCAAAATCGCTCAGAAACCGCTCGCTTTTATAGAGTCCTTCGATAAATGCCTTTGTGCTTTCCTCGAAACTCTTGTTGGGTGACAACCACGAAGTGATGCCCTTCGCCTCGCGGCATGCTTTCTCCATATAAGCAAGCACCCGTTCCTGGCTGATCGGCCAGGTACCGATCAGGGTCTGATACAGAAAGTATTCGGTATTCGGGTCGGGCGCCCCGTCCTGCTTTAGCGCCGCGTTCATTTCGCTCCAGCGCTTCAAGGCCGCTTCCCACTCGGCAGGAATCTCAGATAGAAGACTGATGCGCGCCCGCACGTCCTCGCTGCGCTTTGTGTCGTGCGTGGATGACGAAAGCATGCTGCGCGGATGAGATTGTTGAGTCTCCGCGCACCAACGGTGGAACTCGTCAGGAGAGATCCCGAACATCCCGGGATCACCGCCCACCTCATTGAGGGAGATGAGGCGGTTGTAATTGTAGAAGACCGTATCTTCGACACCCTTCGCCATTGCCGGCCCGGTGAACTGCTGGAAACGTTGCACGAACTCATCTTCCTTTGGAGCGCGCACTTTAAGGAGCAGCACTTGCGCCAGGAAGTCGAAGAGTTCGGCA
>Ga0308175_100000818_pt1 | contig 20556 bp, 17 predicted proteins | sample PhyCR1_3_FD_203893 | JGI IMG/M metagenome (GOLD analysis project Ga0308175, IMG submission 203893) | Soil microbial communities from UC Gill Tract Community Farm, Albany, California, United States - DLSLS.C.R1 | ecosystem: Environmental > Terrestrial > Soil > Agricultural land | place: USA...
GGCAGGACGTTCTGGACCAGGTTCGGGCCGTTGATGGTGTCCCAGATCCGCTCCGCCTCGGCGACCGCCTCGTCCTCGCTGAGGGCGGCGTACTTCGCGAAGTAGGAGCCCGGGTCCCGGAAGGCCGTCTCGCGCAGGCGCAGGAACCGCTCGACGTACCAGCTGCGGATGTGGCCGGTGCCGGCGTCGACGTACACGCTGAAGTCGAAGAAGTCGCTCAGGGTCAGGCCGGTGCGGCCGTCCTCGCGCACGCGGGCCGGCTGGAGGACGTTGAGACCCTCGATGATCACGATGTCCGGGCGGCTGATGACGACCTTCTCGTCGGGCACCACGTCGTAGACGAGGTGGGAGTACGTCGGGGCCTCGACCTCGTCCTTGCCGGACTTGATGTCCACGACGAAGCGGAGCAGCGCGCGGCGGTCGTAGGACTCCGGGAAGCCCTTGCGCTGCAGCAGGCCCCGGCGCTCGAGCTCGGCGTTGGGGTAGAGGAAGCCGTCGGTCGTCACCAGCGCGACGTTGGGGTGCTCGGGCCAGTGGGCCAGCATCTGCTGGAGCACGCGGGCGGTGGTCGACTTGCCGACGGCGACCGATCCGGCGAGGCCGATCACGAACGGCGTGCGCGGGGGGACACGGCGGTGCAGGAAGTCCTCCTGCTGGCGGTGCAGCCGCCCCGCGGACTCGACGTACAGGCTGAGCAGGCGGGAGAGCGGAAGGTAGACCTCCTCGACCTCCTCGAGGTCGAGCTGGTCGCCCAGGCCCCGCAGCCGGCGGATCTCCTCCGGGGTCAGCGGGTTCCGGGTCTCCTGCGCGAGGGCGGCCCAGGCGGAACGGTCCAGCTCGATGTACGGCGAGGACTCGCGGCCGGCGTCCTCGGGACCACCGTTGTGGACCCCGCCGTTGGCAGACATGCGGGCGATTGTTGCAGCCCCGTCGGGGGCTCCGCCCCCGACCACCCCCTGCTGGGACTGCGCCCCGGACCCCGGGCATGGGGACCGCATCCGCGACGTCGCGCTCTCGTAGAGTGGCGCCCATGTGCGGAATCGTGGGCTACGTCGGGGAGAAGCAGGCGCAGGCCGTCGTCATCGAGGGGCTCCGTCGGCTCGAGTACCGCGGCTACGACTCGGCGGGTGTCGCGCTCGTGGACGAGGGCAACGTCGCGTGGCAGAAGCGCGCCGGCAAGCTGGCGAACCTCGAGAAGGCCATCGTCGACGCACCGCTGGCGGCCTCCACGACCGGCATCGGCCACACCCGCTGGGCCACCCACGGGGCGCCGAACGACGTCAACGCCCACCCGCACCTGGGCCGCGAGGGACGCCTGGCCCTGGTCCACAACGGCATCATCGAGAACTTCATGGAGCTGCGCGCCGAGCTCGAGAGCGCCGGCCACGAGCTGGTCTCGGAGACCGACACGGAGGTCGCGGCACACCTGCTCGAGCTCGAGCTGGCCGCCGGGGCCGACCTGACCACGGCGATGCAGCACGTGTGCTGCCGACTCGAGGGCGCGTTCACGCTCGTCGCCCTGGACGCCCAGGACCCGTCCCGGGTCGTCGCGGCCCGACGCAACTCGCCGCTGGTCGTCGGGCTGGGGGAGGGCGAGAACTTCCTCGGCTCCGACGTCGCCGCGTTCATCGAGCACACCCGCGAGGCGATGGAGCTCGGACAGGACCAGGTCGTGACGATCACCCGCGAGGGCGTCTCGGTCACCGGCTTCGACGGCAGCCCGTCGGAGGGTCGCCGCTACCACGTCGACTGGGACCTGTCGGCCGCCGAGAAGGACGGCCACGACTGGTTCATGCGCAAGGAGATCTACGAGCAGCCGCGCGCCGTGGCCGACTCGCTGCTGGGGCGTCGTACGCCCGCGGGGCTGCTGCAGCTCGACGAGATGCGGCTCTCGGACGAAGAGCTGCGCGACATCGACAAGATCATCATCATCGCGTGCGGCACGTCGTTCTACGCCGGGATGGTCGCCAAGTACGCCATCGAGCACTGGACCCGGATCCCGGTCGAGGTCGAGCTGGCCTCGGAGTTCCGCTACCGCGACCCGATCCTCGACTACTCCACGCTGGTCGTCGCGATCAGCCAGTCGGGGGAGACCGCCGACACGCTGCAGGCGATCCGGCACGCGCGGCTGCAGCGCTCCAAGGTGCTGGCGATCTGCAACACCAACGGCTCGACGATCCCGCGCGAGTCCGATGCCGTCATCTACACCCACGCCGGCCCGGAGATCGGGGTGGCGTCGACCAAGGGCTTCCTGACCCAGCTGGTGGCCTGCTACCTGCTCGCGCTCTACCTCGCACAGGTCAAGGGCACCCGCTACGGCGACGAGATCACCGAGATCGTGGACCAGCTCGACTCGATGCCGGCCCACATCCAGGCGGTGCTCGATGCCGACGAGGCGGTCTACGCCCTGGCCCGCGAGCACGTGGGGGCACGCTCGGTGCTCTTCCTGGGGCGCCACGCCGGCTACCCGGTCGCGCTCGAGGGCGCCCTGAAGCTCAAGGAGCTGGCCTACCTGCACGCCGAGGGGTTCGCCGCCGGGGAGCTCAAGCACGGCCCCATCGCCCTGGTCGAGGACCGGCTGCCGGTGCTGTGCGTCGTGCCTCCCCAGGGGCGCGACCAGCTCCGCGACAAGATGCTGAGCGGCATCCAGGAGGTCCGGGCGCGGGGGGCGCGGACGATCTGCCTGGCCGAGGAGGGCGACGAGTCGATCGCGCCGTACGCCGACGTGCTGCTGCGGCTGCCCAAGGTGCCGGTGCTGCTCCAGCCGCTGGTGGCCGTGGTGCCGCTGCAGCTCTTCGCCTGCGAGCTGGCCACCGCCCTCGGCCACGACGTGGACCAGCCCCGCAACCTGGCCAAGTCCGTCACGGTCGAGTAGGCGCCGTGGCCGTCATCGGGGTGGGCATCGACGTGTGCGACATCGCGCGCTTCGAGGAGTCCCTCGCGCGCACGCCCGGCCTCGTGCACCGGCTCTTCACGCCGCACGAGGCCGGCCGCCCGCCGGCCTCGCTGGCGGCCCGCTTCGCCGCCAAGGAGGCCCTGGCCAAGGCCTTGGGCGCCCCCGTCGGGATGGCCTGGCACGACGCCGAGGTGGTCTCCGAGGAGTCGGGCCGGCCCCGCTTCGACCTCCGCGGCACCGTGCGCGCCCGGGCCGACGAGCTCGGCGTCGCCTCCGTCCACCTCTCCCTCTCCCACGACGCCGGCATCGCCTCGGCGATGGTGGTGCTCGAGAGCTGATCGAGTCGTGTGGTTCACAGTGCGCCAGGGCGCACGCTAAGCCGCACGAGTCGGGACTCCGAGTCGCCGCAGGTCGCCGGCGACCCGCCACGGCTCCTCCCTCAGCTCGCGCGCAGTGCACCGCACGACCAGACGGTCCGGTGAGATCAGCTGACGTTGGCGGACCAGGTCTTCCTCCCAGTGGCTGGCCTCCATGTGGAAGGAGCCGTCCACTTCGAGCACCAGGACCCGACCATCCGGAAGTCGCCACTCACAGTCGGTGAAGCGGGGTCGTCCGCCTGCATCGACCCGGCTCACCTGGCGGTCGGGTGTGGCAAGGCCGTGGTGGCGGCACAGTCGCACGACGTCGAGCTCGGCCACCGACTGCGATCCCGCAGCGATGTCACCGATCACCTCGCGGAACATCGGGGCCCAGCGCAGCGGCCGCAGCACCTTGACCCAGGACAGCAGGGACACCGGATCGGCGAGCTGCTGCTGGACGACCGCCGCCACGACACCTTGGGCCGTGCGTCGCGAGCGCTGGTAGGCCCCGAACAGCAGAACCGCCGGCTCGATGCGGCAGCGGGGGAGGCCGGTCCCGGGGGCTCGCATCGCCGCGATGTCGCGTCGGGTGCGGTGGAAGTCGATGCCCGACACGTCGTCGACCTCGAGCTCGTCGGGGATCAGGACCGTCACGTCGTCACGATGCCAGCTGCGCAGCCCGGCCACCTCCGCCGCCGTCAGGCCACCGACGACGGCCTGCGGCCCCGCGTGGAGCACTCCCAGCCACATCAGCTGGCCCCGCGACAGCGGCCCCGTCGTCGTACTGACCACCATCGGGGAGCGCTGCGCCCAGCGTCCGGCGGCGATCTGGTTGCGGACCCGCCAGCGGTCGACGCCGAGCTCGCCGAGCTGCCGACGCGACAACATCCCCTCCTGGCTCGCCGCCAAGCCGCGCCAGGCATCCTCGTCGCTCATGGGTTGCAGACTGCCTGTTCTGCCGCTCCGGCGGTCGTCGTCGTCCACAGCCCTCGGGTCGTGTGGCTGGGAGTGCGCCATGGAGCACCCTGGGGGGCACGACCCGGTTAGGTTGGCCCCCATGAGGAGTGCGCACACCGTCGAGCAGGTGCGGGCGGCCGAGGCGGAGCTGATGGCGCGGCTGCCGGACGGCGTCCTGATGCAGCGCGCCGCGGCCGGCCTGGCCTACGCCGTGGTGGACCTGCTCGGTGGGGCGTACGGGCGCCGGGTGCTGCTCCTCATCGGCTCCGGCAACAACGGCGGGGACGCGTTGTACGCCGGCGCGAGGCTGGCGCGACGCGGGTGCCGGGTGGAGGCGTGGCTGCTGTCGGACCGGGCGCACGAGGCGGGCGTGGCCGCGCTCCGGTCAGCGGGTGGCCGGGCCGAGCGCTGGTCCCCGCAGGCGCGACCGTCGCAGGACGCGCCGGACGTGGTCGTCGACGGGATCGTCGGGATCGGCGGGCGTGGTGGGCTGGGCAGCGAGGCCGTGGCGGCCCTCGCCGCGGTGCGCGGCGTCCCGGTCGTGGCCGTCGACAACCCGTCCGGGGTCGGGGTCGACTCCGGCGAGCTCGACGGTGAGCACGTCCGCGCGGCCGTGACCATCACCTTCGGCACCCACAAGATCGCCCACCTCGTCGATCCCGCGGCTGCGGCGTGCGGCGTGGTGCAGCTCGTCGACATCGGCCTCGACCTCCCGCCGGCGCCCGTCGAGGCCCTCCAGTCGGACGACGTGGCGACCCTGCTGCCGCGGCCCCGCCCGGACGCGCACAAGTACACCCGCGGCGTGGTCGGCGTCCGCTCCGGCTCCGCGGCCTATCCCGGCGCCGGCCTGCTCAGCGTCGCGGGCGCGGCCACCGGCCTGTGCGGCATGGTCCGCTACGTGGGGGACCGCGCCGTCGCGGACCGGGTGCGCGAGGCGCACCCGGAGGTCGTCGGCGAGGGCCGGGTGCAGGCCTGGGTCGTCGGCTCCGGCGGCGGGGAGCACGCGGGCCGCGAGCTCGCCGCCGCGCTCGAGGACGGCGTCCCCGTCGTGGTCGACGCCGACGCGCTCGCCCTCGTGGGCGGCCGGCCGGCCCCGAGTACGGTCCTCACCCCCCACGCCGGCGAGCTCGCCGCGATGCTCGGCACCGAGCGCGCGGAGATCGAGACCAGGCCCCTCCACCACGTCCGGCGGGCCGCCGACGAGCTCGGGGCCGTGGTGCTGCTCAAGGGCCGGCACACGCTGGTGGCCGAGCCGGAGGGCCGGGTCCGGGTCAGCACGACGGGCGTCCCGTGGCTGGCCACGGCCGGTGCCGGCGACGTCCTGGGCGGGCTCGTCGGGGCGCTCCTCGCGGCCGGCCTGGAGCCCTTCGACGCCGCCTCCGTGGGCTCCTGGCTGCACGGTGCCGCCGCGACCCTGGCCTCCGGCGGCGGACCCCTCGTGGCCGGCGACGTGGCCCGCCACGTCCCCGCCGTGGTGCGGCAGCTGCCGTCCCGCGCCTGACGGGTCCTCGTCGGACGAAGGTCGCCGGATGGGAGAATCGGTCCTCATGAGCCCCTCGACGGTCGCGCGCGCCGAGATCGTGGTCGACCTGGCGGCCGTCCGGCACAACGTCGCGACGCTGCGTCGCGCGGTCGATCCCGACGGGTCCGGAGCGGTCCGGATGATGACCGTCGTGAAGGCCGACGGCTACGGCCACGGCATGGTCGAGGTCGCCGCGGCCGCCCGCGAGGCGGGTGCCGAGTGGCTCGGGGTCGCCACCATCGACGAGGCGATGGCCCTGCGCGCCGCGGGCGACACCGGGCGGGTGCTGTGCTGGCTGACCGTGCCGGGTGAGCGGTACGCCGACCCGGTCGCCGCCGATGTCGACGTCACCGCCTCCACGGTCCCCGGGCTGGACGAGATCGCCGATGCCGCCCGCCGGCTCCAGCGACCTGCACGGGTGCAGCTCAAGATCGACACCGGCCTGTCCCGCGGTGGCGCGACGGCCGCCGACTGGCCCGGGCTGGTCGCCGCCGCGGCCCGCCTGGAGCAGGAGGGGCTGGTCCGGGTCACCGGCATCTGGTCGCACTTCGCCTGCAGCGACGAGCCCGACCACCCCGCCAACGACGCCCAGGAGGCGGCCTTCCGACAGGCCCTCGAGGTCGCCGAGGCGGCCGGGCTGCGCCCCGAGGTCCGGCACCTGGCCAACTCGGCGGGCGCCCTGCTGCGGCCGTCCTCACGGTTCGACCTGGTCCGGTGCGGGCTCGCGTCGTACGGCCTCGACCCGGCGCCGGGCCACACCGCCGACCTGGGCCTGGTGCCCGCCATGACCGCGCGCGCGACGCTGGCGCTGACCAAGCCGGTCGCCGCCGGCGCCGGCGTCTCCTACGGCCACACCTGGATCGCCCCGCAGCCCACGACCGTCGGGCTGGTCCCGGTGGGGTACGGCGACGGGGTGCCGCGACACGCGTCCAACACCGCGGAGACCTGGGTGGGCGGCAAGCGCCGCCCGGTGCGCGGACGCATCTGCATGGACCAGCTCGTCGTGGACCTCGAGGGGGACCAGGCACGGGCCGGTGACGAGGTGGTGCTCTTCGGCACCGGCCGCGACGGCGAGCCGACCGCCCAGGACTGGGCCGAGGCCTGCGGCACCATCTCCTACGAGATCGTCACCCGGATCGGCGGCCGGTTCGCCCGCCGTCACGTCCATCCCGATCGAGGAGACGAATGAACACCCCACGAAACCGCGGCCTTCCCCCGCTTCGCTCCTCCAGCCCACGCTTCCGCGGGGACCCCGAATGAGCGTCAGACGCAGGATCCTGGGAGCTGCCGCCGGTGCGGCCGGCATCGCGGTGGCCGGCACCGCCGTCGGGGTCGCCCGGCACCGGCGAGTCATCGCCCGCCGCGGGGCCGGCGACGCGACGCCCTTCGGCTCGCTGCGCTCCAAGCCGATCACGGTCGTCGCCGACGACGGCGTCCCGCTCCACGTCGAGGTCGACGAGTTCGTCCCCGACGACAGCGGCCGCCGGCGTACCCGGGGCTCGGCGCAGCCGCCGCTGACCGTGGTCTTCTGCCACGGCTACGCGCTCAACCTCGACTGCTGGCACTTCCAGCGGGCCGGCTACCGCGGCCTGGTCCGGGCGGTCTTCTACGACCAGCGCTCCCACGGCCGCTCCGGCCGCTCGACGCTGGGGCACGCGACCATCGACCAGCTCGGCCGCGACCTCAAGCAGGTCCTCGACGAGGTCGTCCCCGAGGGGCCCGTGGTGCTGGTCGGCCACTCGATGGGCGGCATGACGATCATCGCGCTGGCCGAGCAGCACCCCGAGCTCTTCGGCGACCGCATCGCGGGGGTGGCGCTGATCTCCACCACCGCCGGCGGGCTCGACCCCAGCCGGATCCTGCTGCCGATCGTGCCGCTGTCGATCGGCGGCGAGATCACCCATCGGGCGGTGCGCCTGCTCGGGCGCGGCCACAAGAGCGTCGACCGAGTACGCCGGCTCGGGCGCAGCGTGGCCACGGTCGCCACCGACCTCTTCGCATTCGGCGACGCCGTGCCCGCGGCGTACGTGGACTTCGTCGACCAGATGCTCTCGGACACGCCGTTCGAGGTCGTCGCGGAGTTCTTCGGCAGCTTCCGGCTGCTCGACAAGTTCCACGCCGTCGCGCCGCTGGCGGAGGTCCCGACCGCGGTCATCTGCGGCACCGCCGACCGGCTCACCTCGGTCGGGCACAGCCGCAAGCTGCACGCCAACATCCCCGGCTCGACCCTCCTGGAGTGCGAGAAAGCAGGCCACATGGTGATCATGGAGCGCCACGACCAGGTCAACGCCGAGCTCGACCAGCTCATCGCCGCGGCCGCCGGACTGGTGGACACCCGATGAGCCTGGAGATCCGCCGCGTGGGCCCGGACGAGGCCGAGGAGGTGCGGGCCGTCGTGCTGCCGGCCTTCGAGGCCCGCCCGCAGCTCCACCCGCCGGCTGCTGCACTGAGCGAGAGCCTGACGGAGCTGGCGGCCCTGCTGGCGAACGGCGCCGGCGGCCTGGTGGCGCGCTTCGAGGGCCAGGACGTCGGCGCCCTGGTGCTCGACCCCAAGGGCACCACGATGTACCTCCGACGCTTCGGGGTGCTGCCCTCCGCCCAGGGGCACGGCATCGCGAAGATGCTCATCGACGCCGCGGTCGACGCCGCCAACGGCTTCGACGACCTGACGGTCGTCACCCGCGAGGAGCTGCCGCGAACCCGCCGCTTCTGGGAGCGGCAGGGCTTCCGCGAGATCCGGCGCTCCTCGCCCAACGTCGAGCTGCGTCGTCCGCTGCGCACGTTCCTCTTCGACGCCCCCGACGCCGAGTCGATGCGGGCGATAGGCCGGGCGCTGGCCGGTCAGCTGAACGCCGGCGACCTGATCGTGCTGAGCGGGGAGCTCGGGGCGGGCAAGACGACGTTCACGCAGGGGATCGGTGCCGGCCTCGAGGTCCGCGGCGACGTCACCTCGCCGACGTTCGTGATCGCCCGCGAGCACCCCTCGCTCGTCGAGGGGCCGGGCCTCGTGCACGTGGACGCCTACCGGCTCGGCGGCATCGGCGAGCTCGACGACCTCGACCTCGATGCCTCCCTCGATGAGTCGGTGACCGTCGTGGAGTGGGGGGAGGGCGTGGCCGAGGGGCTGGCCGAGTCCCGGCTGGAGGTGCGGATCATCCGGGCCCTGGCCGACGACGACGTCGACTCCGAGCTCGACCCGCGACGCGTCCTGATGACCCCGATCGGGCCGCGCTGGTACTCGATGGAGGTGCCCTCCAGCCAGCGGCCCCCGCTGGCGGAGAAGCTGAACGAGAACCTCCTCCTCGACTTCACGCGCTGCTCGGAGTCGGAGCTGACCGAGCTCGACCCGAGCATCCCGCTGCCCCTGGCGCTGATGGTCGCCGAGCACGCCGGTGGCGTGGTCATGGTCCACAACAGCTGGCGTGACGAGTGGGAGCTGCCCGGCGGGCAGATCGGCGAGGGCGAGACCGCTCGCGAGGCGGCGGAGCGCGAGTTCCTCGACGAGACCGGCACCGCCGCCGGCGAGGTGGAGTTCGTCGGGGTCGGGACGGTCCAGCTCGGCCACGAGCGGCGCATCGAGTTCGTCGCGGTGTACCGCACGGTGCTCGGCGCCGAGGTGGACTTCACCCCGAACGACGAGATCGACGAGGTGTGCACCTGGGACCTGGTCGCCGACCTGCCCGGGATGTCCGGGATCGACGCGCACCTGGCCGAGCTCGCGCTGGAGCGCCCGGAGGTCCCGGACGTGGCCGCCTCCCAGTAGCCTCGACCCGTGCTGCTCGCCTTCGACACCGCCACGCCCTACGTCTCCGTCGCCCTGCACGACGGCCGGGACGTCGTGGCCGAGCTGGTCTCGGAGCGGCCGATGAAGCACGGCGAGCAGCTGGCTCCCCTGATCGCGCAGGCGCTGGAGCAGGCCGGGACCACCCGCCAGGACCTCACCGCGATCGCGGTCGGTGTCGGGCCCGGGCCGTTCACAGGCCTGCGGGTCGGGCTGGTGACGGCGCGCACGCTGGGCTTCGTCCTCGGGATCCCGGTGCACGGCGTGTGCTCGCTCGACGTGCTGGCCGTCGAGGCGGTCGACTCGGGTGCCGTGTCCGGTCACTTCGTGGTGGCGACCGACGCCCGGCGCAAGGAGATCTACCTCGCGTCGTACGACGCCGAGGGGACCCGCCTGCACGGGCCGCTGGTCGAGCACCCCGGAGCCGCTGCGACCGAGCTGCCAGTAGTGGGTGAGGGCGCGACCCTCTACCCCGACGCGTTCCCGAACGCCGCCGGCCCGGCCCGGCCGAGCGCGGGCTGGCTCGCCCGGGTGGTGACCGAGGGACGCGGCGAGGTGTGCGACCCGGAGCCGCTCTACCTGCGCCGTCCCGACGCCGTGGCGCCCGGACGCCCCAAGCCCGTCTCGTGATCCGCACCGCCACGGCCGACGACGTCGCTGCCGTCGCGGCTCTCGAGATCGGCAACCTCGGCATCGACGCCTGGTCCGAGGGGCTGGTCGCCGAGGCCGTGGCCGGGCGGCTGCCGACCCTCCACGTGCTCGTGGCCGAGGTCGAGGGTGAGGTGGTCGGCCACGCGGTGGCCAGCATCGTGGCCGACGTGGCCGAGCTCCAACGGATCTCGGTCGACCGCGCCCATCGGCGTACCGGCCTGGCCACGGCACTGCTCGCCGCGGTGCGCGAGCTCGCGCTCGGCGGCGAGGCGGACCGGCTGGTGCTGGAGGTCCGTGAGGACAACGCCGGCGCGAAAGCGTTCTACCAGGGCGAGGGCTTCGCCGAGGTGGGCCGCCGCCGGCACTACTACAAGGACGGCGCCACCGCGGTCGTCCTCAGCCTGGGGCTGGGACGCCGCGATGGCGCCGTCGGTGGTTGAAGCAGCCGTGCCTTACGGCAGGTAGTACGTCGGGTTCGGCAGCTTGACCGCGCGGTCCGAGGAGCCGCCGATCAGGTCGCTGAACTGGTCACCCAGGTTGGCGATGATGTGCAGGCCCATGTCGTCCTGGACGTGCTTGCGGGTCGACGCCTTGTAGTCGATCGTCGAGCACTTGGTCGCGTCGCCGTCCAGCGAGCAGTCGACGTACGCCGGGGGCTCGTCGGTGCTGGTCCACTTGGTGAAGTAGTACTGCGAGCGGAAGAGCGAGTTGTCGGTCTTGGTGTCGTAGTAGTACTTCGCGAGGTTGTCGAGCGTGGCGGTGCGCTGCGCGTTGTTGCGACCGGTCAGGCCGACGACCTTGCAGCCACCTGCGGCAGCGGCGCGGACGACCTTGACCATGCCCGGCACGGCCGGGAAGCGCTCCTCCTGGACCCAGGTGTTCTGCAGGACCGGGTCGAAGTTGAACGCCATCTTGGCGTCCTCCATGTCGTAGGTCCACAGGGTGGTGTCGTCGGCGTCGAAGACGACGGCCGGCTTGATGCCCTTGTTGACCTGGTTGGCGCAGGCGGTGCGCAGCTTCGGGGCCCACTTGGCCGCGAAGTCGGTCATCTCGGTGATGTAGGGCGAGGTCTGCTTGTTCGCCTTGTGGGTCACGGGGTCCGCGCCGTAGAAGTTGCGGATCGTCGACTTCACCGAGTCGATGTTCGGGATGCCTTCGCCGCCCTCGGTGGCACCGCTGGAGCCGTTCGGCGCCATCGTGAAGCTGGTGCCCGGGGTGAGGTCGGCGTCGCCGGCCGGGGCGCCCTTGATGTCGGCGCTCGGCAGGTAGTAGGTCGGGTTCGGCAGCTTGAGGCTGTCGTCGGAGAAGCCGCCCTGCAGGTCGGAGAACTGGTCACCGATGTTCAGGACGATGTCCTGGCCGAGGCCGCCCTCGGCGACGGGCGTCTCGATGTACTTGCGGGTGCCGGCCTTGTACTCCACCGTCGTGCACTTGGCGGCGTCGTCGGGGTCGACCCCGGAGTTGCAGTCGAGGTAGTCAGGCTTGGGGTGCGTGCTGTCGAACTTGGTGAAGAAGTTGTCGGCGTTGAACTCCGAGTAGCCCACGTTCACCAGGTTGGCGACGGTGTCGTCCTCCTGGCTCGCGCTGCGGCCGGTGATCCCGTAGATGTTGTAGCCCTTGGCCGCGACGGCGTCGACGAAGGCGACCATGCCCGGCGTCGCCGGGAACTTGCCGTCGTGGACCCAGGTCCCCTGGAGCACCGGGTCGAAGTTGAAGTGCATCGCCCCGTCCTCCATGTCGTAGGTCCAGAGCGTGGTGTCGTCGGCGTCGAAGACGACCGCCTTGTTGTCCGCCGGGTCGACCGTCGGAAGGCTGTCGAGCGCCTTGGCCTCGATGTCGCTCATCTCGGAGATGTACGGCGAGTCCGTCTTGTTGGCGATCCCGTTGGAGCCGGCGCCGTAGTAGGTGCGGATCGTCGACTTCACCGAGTCGATGTTGGGGATGTTGGCACCGGTGGTGCTGAGCCCGGTCGAGCCGTCCGGCTGCATGGTGAAGTGCGAGTGCGGGACCAGCGTGGTGTCGTCGACGGTGCGGGCACCAGCGACGGCGGGAGAGGCGAGGAGGAGAGCGGCCGACGCGGAGGCGACGAGGGCCACGTGAGTTCGGGGAGTGCCCGGAATTCGCATGTGGTGCTCCGAGTTCTGGTGTGAGAGAGACAACAAACTCGGACAACCTACGACCGAAGTGGGCTCCCCGCAGCAGGACTCACCGAATTGGTCCGGGCGGACGAGAAGGTGTCCGTCAACCGGGGGGCGCGGCCCGGGTCCGCGCACCGGCACCGCACAATGGCCGGGTGAACGAACCCCTGGTCCTCGGCATCGAGACGTCGTGCGACGAGACCGGTGTCGGCATCGTCCGCGGCCACACGCTCCTCGCCGACGCCGTCGCGAGCAGCGTCGAGGAGCACGCGCGGTTCGGCGGGGTCGTCCCGGAGGTCGCCAGCCGGGCGCACCTCGAGGCGATGGTCCCCACGATCGAGCGTGCCTGCGAGACCGCGGGCATCGCGCTGCGCGACGTCGACGCCATCGCGGTCACCAACGGCCCCGGCCTCGCCGGCGCGCTGCTGGTGGGCGTCGCCGCCGCGAAGGCGCTCGCCGTCGGGCTGGGCAAGCCGATCTACGGGGTCAACCACCTCGCCTCGCACGTGGCCGTGGACCAGCTCGAGCACGGCCCGCTGCCCGAGCCGTGCCTGGCCATGCTCGTCAGCGGCGGCCACTCGAGCCTGCTGCGGGTCGAGGACGTCACCTCCGGCGTCGATCCGATGGGGTCGACGATCGACGACGCGGCCGGGGAGGCCTTCGACAAGGTGGCTCGCCTGCTCGGCCTGCCCTTCCCCGGCGGTCCGCACATCGACCGGGCCGCCCGTGAGGGCGACAGCGTCTACGTCGACTTCCCGCGCGGCCTCACCTCGCGGCGCGACCTGGAGCGGCACCGCTTCGACTTCTCGTTCTCCGGGCTCAAGACCGCGGTGGCCCGGTGGGTCGAGGCCCGCGAGCGCGCCGGGGAGCCGGTGCCCGTGGCGGACGTGGCGGCCAGCTTCCAAGAGGCGGTCTGCGACGTGCTGACCCGCAAGGCGATCGACGCGGCCGCCACCGAGGGGATCGACGACATCCTGATCGGCGGCGGCGTCGCCGCGAACTCACGGCTGCGCACGATGGCCGAGGAGCGGGCCGCCGCGAAGGGTATCCGCGTGCGGGTCCCGCGCCCCGGCCTGTGCACCGACAACGGCGCGATGGTCGCCGCCCTCGGGTCCGAGATGGTCGCCCGGGGGCGGACCCCCTCGCCGCTGGACCTGCCGGCCGACTCATCGCTCCCGGTCACCAGCGTCCTGGCCTGAGTCACTCCGAGAGCTTGTACTCCGACATCATTTCGGGGTTGCCACCCGGGATGGGGCCCGCAATCGTCTCGGGGTCACCACCGTCGACGGCCACCCGCTCCACGGTCCAGTGCGTGCCCGCCAGGTCGGCGAGCACCATGAGCACATGGGAGTCGTCCGCCCAGGCGAGCTGGGTCGCGAGCTGCTTGCCGGTGTCGAGCTGCCGCACGACCCGCAGGTCGCGGTCGACGACCGTCACGCGGCTGATCGAGCCGTTCTCGAAGAAGCCGGACAGCAGGTGCCGGCCGTCCGGGGCGAACTGGAGCGCGTTGGTGCTGCAGCTGCGTGCCAGGACCTGGTGCGCGACCGGGTCGTAGAGGCCTCCGCAGCCGTACTGCTCGTTCTCGCCGGGCAGGAACGCCACCGCCCACGTCTTGCCGTCAGGGCTCACGTCGGTGACCCGCAGCGGCTCGCTGGTCGGGACCTCCGACACCCCGTCGGTCGAGACCTCGCCCGTCGTCCGGGTGCCGTCGCTCAGGATCGCCTGGCAGCCGCCGTCGGCGCAGTGGTCGCCGGTCACCGCGTCGACCATGGGGACGGTCCCCGCCACCTCCGACATGTGCGCCAGCGCGACCGGCTCGGCGACGCCGCTCTCGAGGACGTGCACACGGGAGCCGTCGAGCCAGGCGGCCAGGTGGTCGGTCGAGCTCATCGTGACGAGCAGCGGATCACTCGGGTAGGTCGCTGTCATCGAGCCGTCCGGTGCGAACACCTCGATGGCCTGCTTGGCCTGGTCGGCCACCAGCATGCGACCGTCAGTCAGCACGCCCAGCTGGGTCACGTCCTCGTCGGCCACGCCGATGTGCACGGTGCCCCCGTCCGCGAGGGTGACGGTCCCGCCGTGCAGGGTCGCGGTGTGGGCGCTCTGGGCCGGTGACGGTGCGGGCTGGGGGCCGTCCGCACGGTCGAGGCTGCCCGAGAGCACCGCCGGCACGGCCGCGACGACCGCCACGGCCGCGGCGATTGCACCGGCGGCCGCCACGCGGCGGCGGCGGCGGATCCGGTGCGCCTGCCCACGCACGACGTCGAAGGTGATCGGCGTGCCGTAGAGGTGGTCGGCGCGGGCGCGGAGCTCCTCGCCGAGCCGCTGGGTGATCTGGTCGGGGTTGGTCATCGCTCCTCCTCCCGGGGGTTCAGGGTTGCGGGGGTGCGTTCGCGCAGGGCCGCGAGCGCTCGGCTGGTCTGGGACTTCACGGTGCCGACCGAGATGCCGAGCGCGTCGGCGGTCTCGCCCTCCGAGAGCTCCTCGTAGTAGCGGAGCACGAGGACGGCGCGGGCCTTGCGGGGCAGGGTCTGCACCAGCGCCCAGAGGGCGTCGTTGCGGCCGTCGTCGTAGGTGTCGTGGACCGGCGCGCTGTCGGGGAGCTCGTCGGTGGGGTGCTCGCGCCGCTTCCAGGCCCGGCGCCAGACCGAGTTGTTCTCGTTGACCATGATCCGGCGGACGTAGGCGTCCACCGACTCGCGGTCCCGGACCCGGTCCCAGGCCAGGTACAGCTTGGCCAGCGAGGTCTGCAGGACGTCCTCGGCCTGGTGCTGGTCGCCGGTCAGCAGGTACGCCGTACGCAGCAGTGCGGGTTGCCGCGCGGCGAGGTACGCCGTGAACTCGGCGTCACGCTCGGCCGATCGCCCCGGCATCCCGACCCCCGATCCAGTGCCCGGTTGGGCTGTGAGCTGCATCCTGTCCTCCGTTCGTACGCAATGAGGACGCGACCCCCGGCCCAGAGGTTGCAAATGGGCTGTCCCGAGCCGACCAGCGGCTCCCTAAGGTGTCTGGAGAGGGCCGGAGCGAGCGGCCCGCACGAGGCAGACGAGAGGACAGCGCATGCAGCAGGTGAAGGCGGTCGTCGCCCGGGGCAAGGGGCAGCCGGTCGAGGTGACGACCATCAACGTGCCCGATCCCGGTCCGGGGGAGGCGCTGGTCAAGGTGCAGGCCTGCGGGGTCTGCCACACCGACCTGCACTACCGCGAGGGCGGGATCAACGACGACTTCCCGTTCCTGCTGGGCCACGAGGCCGCGGGCGTGGTCGAGGCCGTCGGCGACGACGTGACCAGCGTGGCGCCGGGCGACTTCGTGATCCTGAACTGGCGTGCGGTGTGTGGCGACTGCCGGGCCTGCAACCGCGGTGAGCCGTGGTACTGCTTCGCGACCCAGAACGCGACGCAGAAGATGACGCTCGCCGAGGGGGAGGGGGCCGGCACCGAGCTGTCCCCGGCGCTGGGGATCGGGGCGTTCGCGGAGAAGACCCTGGTCGCGGCGGGCCAGTGCACCAAGGTCGACCCCTCCGCACGGCCGGCCGCCGTGGGCCTGCTCGGCTGCGGGGTGATGGCCGGCCTGGGCGCGGCGATCAACACCGGCAACGTGGGCCGCGGCAAGTCCGTGGCGGTCATCGGCTGTGGCGGGGTGGGGATCGCCGCGGTGGCGGGCTCCGCGCTCGCCGGCGCGTCGACGATCATCGCGGTCGACATCGACGCCAAGAAGCTCCAGGCCGCCACCCGGATGGGCGCGACCCACACCGTGAACAGCAGCGAGACCGACCCGGTCACCGCGGTCCAGGAGCTGACCGGCGGCAACGGGGCCGACGTCGTCATCGAGGCGGTGGGCCGGCCGGAGACCTGGAAGCAGGCGTTCTACGCCCGCGACCTGGCCGGCACCGTGGTGCTGGTCGGGGTGCCGACGCCGGACATGAAGGTCCCCGACATCCCGCTGATCGACGTCTTCGGCCGCGGCGGGTCGCTGAAGTCGAGCTGGTACGGCGACTGCCTGCCGAGCCGTGACTTCCCGATGCTGGTCGACCTCTACCAGCAGGGGCGCCTGGACCTGGATGCGTTCGTGACCGAGGAGATCGGCATCGACGACGTCGAGGCGGCGTTCGACCGGATGCACTCCGGCGAGGTGCTGCGCTCGGTGGTGGTCCTCTGATGGCTGCCCGGGTCGACCACGCCGTCTCCAGCGGCACCTTCACCCTCGACGGGGAGACGCATCGTGTGGACAACAACATCTGGGTCGTCGGCGACGAGACGGAGTGCGTGGTCATCGACGCCCCGCACTCGGTCGACGACATCATGGCGGTGGTGGGGGACCGCACCGTGCGGGCGATCCTGCTGACCCACGCCCACGACGACCACTGCCGGGTCGCGCCGGCGCTGCGCGAGCGGGTCAACGGCGGGCAGGGTGCGCCGATCCTGCTGCACCCCGAGGACCGGCCGCTGTGGGAGCTCACCCACGGTGACTCGGAGACGGGGAAGTACCTGTGGGACGTGGACCTGGCCGACGGGTTCGAGATCACCGTCGGGGGCACCACCCTGCGCGCGATCCACACGCCGGGTCACGCCCCGGGTGCGGTGTGCTTCCACGCGCCGGACCTCGGCTGCGTGTTCACCGGCGACACCCTCTTCCAGGGCGGCCCCGGCGCCACCGGCCGTTCGTTCAGCGACGAGGACCAGATCAAGGACTCCATCCGGTCCCGCCTCTTCGGGCTCCCCGCCGACACCGTCGTGCACACCGGCCACGGTGACGACACCACCATCGGCGCGGAGTTGGAGAACCTAGGCTGAGCAGCAGGCGGCCAAATTGGGGTAGTCCGTGACGCTTCTGTTGTGGAAAACCGGTTGTCCACAACAGAAGCGTCACGGACTACCCCCGCCGCCGAGGGATGGGCCCCGGCCGCTCAGAGGGGGCGGACGAGCAACGCGGTGCCGCTCCCGGCCACCCGGGTCAGCACGAGGGTCGCTTCGGCGTCCCCGGAGAGGTCGAGGCGCTTGCGGAGCTCGTCGGGGACCACGTCGACGCCGCGCTTCTTGATGGTCAGCCGGCCGATCCGCCGCTCGCGCAGGGCGGCGCGCAGCGCCTTCTCCCGGTAGGGCAGCTCCTCGAGGACCTCGTAGCCCCGTGCGTACGGCGTCGCGGCGGCCACGTCCGAGGTCACGTACGCGATGTGGGGGTCGACCAGGCCACCGCGCACCTCCGCCGCGACGGCGGTGACGAGCCCGGCGCGGATGACCGCCCCGTCGGGCTCGTAGAGGTAGCGCCCGACCGGCACCACCCCCGCCCCGGGGTCGTCCTCGTCGGTGATCGTGGCCAGGCCCCCCTCGCCGATGACCGTGGCGCGGCGCGCCGTCGTGGCCAGCCGGCCGGACCACAGCGCGGCCTCCTTGACCTCGCCGTGGTCACTGACCCACTCGGCCTCGACGCCGTCGGGCACCAGCTCGTGCGGGATCCCGGGTGCCACCTTCACGCAGGAGTCGCGCCGCAGCAGCCGCTCCACGAACGGCCACGGCGGCGTCCAGTCGTCCACGTCGAACGCGCGGCCGCGGGCCGAGCGGCGCGCCGGGTCGGCGAAGGCCACGTCGAACGGCGTGGGGTCGACCTCGGTGGCGTCGGCGACCTGCACGGCGCCGTCGAGCCCGAGCGCGGCCAGGTTGGCGGCGGCCACCTCCAGGCGGAGCGGGTCCAGGTCGACGCCGGCGCAGATCATCCCCGCGGCGGCGAACGCGATCAGGTCGCCCCCGATCCCGCACCCCAGGTCGATGACCGTGCGCGTGGCGGCGGCCTCGAGCCGGGCCGCGCGGTGCCGGGCGACGGAGAAGCGGGTCGACTGCTCGAGCCCGTCGGGGGTGAAGTACATGCGGGGGGCGAGGTCGCCGAACTTCGCCTCGGCCCTACGGCGCAGCACGACCTGGGTCATCGCCGCCGCGACGTGTCCGGGCTCGGCGTGCCGGCGCAGCTGGGTCTGCGCCCGGAGCGGGTCGTCGGGGGCCTCGGCCGCGCGGGCGAGCAGCGCCTGGCCGTCGTCGGTCAGCAGCCACCTGAAGTCGTCGAGGTCCACGGCTCGATCCTGTCAGAGGCCCGGGGCCCGACCTTTGCTGGCACTCATTCGGGTCGAGTGCTAACGTCAGGTCTGGCACTCTCACCATGAGGGTGCCAGTGCTTGCGAGCGAAGTGCGACCCCCGCGACGGCGTACCTCCCAGCAAGCCCCAACGTCCGGAGGACTCCCGTCACCCCCAACCGGGATGACGAGGTGCTCTAGCCCTATGTCAGACATGGAGAAAGTGGAGGTCGACATCGTGTCGGTCAACATCAAGCCCCTCGAGGACCGCATCGTCGTCAAGCCGCTCGAGGCCGAGCAGACCACGGCGTCCGGCCTGGTCATCCCCGACACCGCCAAGGAGAAGCCCCAGGAGGGCGAGGTCGTGGCGACCGGTCCGGGTCGGATCGACGACAACGGCAACCGCGTCCCCCTGGACGTCGCCGTCGGCGACAAGGTCATCTACAGCAAGTACGGCGGCACCGAGGTCAAGTACGCCGGGTCGGAGTTCCTGATCCTCTCCGCCCGCGACGTCCTGGCTGTCGTTTCCTGATTTCCCTGGGTCGTGTGCCTGACGACGCGCCATGGCGCGTTCTCAGGCACACGACCCGATCTCTTTGAGGAGAGCAATGCCGAAGATTCTTGAGTTCGACGAGGGCGCCCGCCGCGCACTCGAGCGCGGCGTCGACGCGCTCGCCAACGCCGTCAAGGTGACGCTGGGCCCCAAGGGCCGCTACGTCGTCCTGGACAAGAAGTGGGGCGCGCCCACCATCACCAACGACGGTGTCACCGTCGCGCGCGAGATCGAGCTGGACGACCCGTTCGAGAACCTCGGCGCGCAGCTGACCAAGGAGGTCGCCACCAAGACGAACGACGTCGCGGGTGACGGCACCACCACCGCGACCGTGCTCGCGCAGGCGATGGTCCACGAGGGCCTGCGCGCCGTGGCCGCCGGCGCGAACCCGATGGGTCTCAAGCGGGGCATGGACGCCGCGGCCGAGGCCGTCGGCGACGCGCTGCGCGAGGCCGCTCGCGAGGTCGAGTCCAAGGAGGACATGGCCTCCGTCGCGACCATCTCCAGCCGCGACTCGCACATCGGCGAGCTCCTCGCCGAGGCCTTCGACAAGGTCGGCAAGGACGGCGTGATCACCGTCGAGGAGTCCAACACCATGGGCACCGAGCTGGAGTTCACCGAGGGGATGCAGTTCGACAAGGGCTACATCTCGCAGTACTTCGTCTCCGACCCCGAGCGGATGGAAGCCGTCCTCGACGAGCCCTACATCCTGCTGCACCAGGGCAAGATCTCGGCGATCGCCGAGCTGCTGCCGCTGCTGGAGAAGGTCGTCCAGGCTGGCAAGCCCCTCTTCATCCTCGCCGAGGACGTCGAGGGCGAGGCCCTCTCCACCCTGGTCGTGAACAAGATCCGCGGCACCTTCAACGCCGTCGCGGTGAAGAGCCCGGCGTTCGGTGACCGTCGCAAGGCGATGATCCAGGACATCGCGACCCTGACCGGCGGTCAGGTCGTGGCGCCCGAGGTCGGGCTCAAGCTCGACCAGGTCGGCCTCGAGGTCCTCGGCCAGGCGCGCCGCGTCGTCATCACCAAGGACAACACCACGATCGTCGACGGCGCCGGTGACGCCGCCGAGGTCGAGGGCCGCGTCAACCAGATCAAGGCCGAGATCGAGTCCACCGACTCCGACTGGGACCGCGAGAAGCTCCAGGAGCGCCTCGCGAAGCTGGCCGGCGGCGTGTGCGTGATCAAGGTCGGCGCCGCCACCGAGGTGGAGCTGAAGGAGAAGAAGCACCGCATCGAGGACGCCGTCTCCGCGACGCGTGCCGCGATCGAGGAGGGCATCGTCCCCGGTGGCGGCTCCGCCCTCATCCACGCGGTGTCGGTCCTCAAGGACGACCTCGGCCTCACCGGCGACGAGGCCGTCGGCGTGCGGATCGTCCGCAGGTCGGCCGACGAGCCGCTGCGCTGGATCGCCGAGAACGGCGGCCAGAACGGCTACGTCGTGACCACCAAGGTCCGCGAGCTCGGCGTCGGCAACGGCTACAACGCCGCGACCGAGGAGTACGGCGACCTGGTCGCCCAGGGCGTCCTGGATCCGGTCAAGGTCACCCGCTCCGCGCTCGTCAACGCCACCTCGATCGCGGGCATGCTGCTCACGACCGAGACCCTGGTCGTCGACAAGCCTCAGGACGAGG
>Ga0308175_100000819_pt1 | contig 20537 bp, 23 predicted proteins | sample PhyCR1_3_FD_203893 | JGI IMG/M metagenome (GOLD analysis project Ga0308175, IMG submission 203893) | Soil microbial communities from UC Gill Tract Community Farm, Albany, California, United States - DLSLS.C.R1 | ecosystem: Environmental > Terrestrial > Soil > Agricultural land | place: USA...
CCAAGACTCGTCCTCCTGCACGGCAGCGTCACGAACGCTGCCCTCTCCTGGGGCGCCCAGGAGCCGCTCGCGTCGCGCTTCGAGCTCGTGCTGCCGAACCGCCCGGGTTTCCCGCCGAACCCGCCGATCGAGCACGTCGACTTCGAGCGGGACGCCGGGTGGCTCGCGCGCCTCGTGCAGCCGGGTGACCACCTGGTCGCGCATTCCTACGGCGGCGTCATCGCGCTGCTCGCTGCGCCGGGGCTCCCGCTCGCGTCGCTGACGGTGATCGAGCCGCCGGCGTTCGGCGTCGCACGCGGCGATCCCGCGGTCGAGCGGTGGCTCGAGGTCGCGGCGCGGTTGCCGCGCGAGTCGGTACGCGCCCACCTCGAGGCGTTTCTGCCGCACGTCGGCGCGCCCTTCGCCCTGCCCGATCCGCTGCCGCCCGAGCTGCAGCAGGGCGCGGAGGCGTTCTACTCCGAGCGGCGGCCCGACGAGGCGGTGATCCCGCTCGAGCCTCTTCCCTACCCCGTGCTGGTCGTCACCGGCGACCACGAGCCGGCGTTCGACGCGGTCGCCGACGTGCTGTGCGCGCGACTCGGCGCCGAACGGGTCGTGCTGCCCGGCTCCGGACACGCAGTCCAGCGGGCGCCCGGGTTCAACGCTGCGCTCGAGACGTTCCTCAGGCGGCGGTCCGCTCCGTTTCACGGCGCCGGCGACGCGCCCGCGGGCTCGCCAGCGTGACGATCTCGAGCACGTAGACGACGTAGAGCGAGAACGTGGTCGCGAGCAGCCCGGCCGCCACATCGATCGCGACGTTCGCCCAGTTCCAGTCGCCGTGGGGATGCGGCGGCGCGAAGCGTGTGGCCAGGGCCGCGAGCGCGAGGGCCCCGCACCACGTCCACAGGTAGAGCACCGAGCGTCGCTCGGAGAACCCGACGCGCATGAAGCGATGGTGCAGGTGTCGTGCATCGGCCACGTAGATCGGCTGGCCGCTCTTCAGCCGCTTCGCCACGACGAACGAGGTGTCGAGCAGCGGCACCGCGAGGACGAGCAGCGGCAGCACGAGCGTCGCCAACGCGGCCGTCTTCAAGAGCCCCTGCACGGCAATCGCCGCGAGCGTGTAGCCGAGCAGCAGCGCTCCGGAATCGCCCATGAAGATCCGCGCCGGATAGAAGTTGTGGCGAAGGAAGCCCAGGCAGGTTCCGCAGACGATTGCGGCGAGCACGGCCGGCCCGATGCGGCCCAGGTCGAGCTCGATGATGCAGAACGTCGCGCCCGCGATCGCGCACACACCGGCCGCGAGCCCGTCGAGCCCGTCGAGGAAGTTGACCATGTTCATCACGGCGACGATGCCGATCACCGTCACCGGCACGCCGAGCCACTTCGGCACGTGATAGACGCCGACGAACGTGAAGCTCTGGAGGTAGACACCGAAGCCGAGCGCCGGGATCCCGGCGGCGAGGAACTGGCCGCCGAGCTTCTGCCACCAGTTCAGCCGCCGGAAGTCGTCGATCGCGCCGACGGTCGTCGCGACGGCCGCGCCGAGCACGATCCCGCGCATCGCGCCGCTCAGCGGCACGAACGCGACCGACGGGACGATCACGCCGAGGAACATCGCGAGCCCGCCGAGTCGTGGCACCTCCGACCGCACTCGCTCGCCTTCTGCGCGCCGGTCGACGAGCCGCAGGTGACGCGCGGCCGACCCGACCGCCGGGGTGAGGACGAGCACGATCACGAGCGCGGCGGCCGCGCCGTAGAGGACTTGGAGGTGGTCGGTCAGTTGCTGCCAGACCATCGCGCCTACTTCGTTCCGTAGAGCCGATCTCCCGCATCGCCGAGCCCCGGGACGATGTAGCCCTTCTCGTTCAGGCCGCGGTCGATCGCGGCGACCACGATCTGCACGTCCGAGTGGCTGCGCTGGATGTTGTCGATTCCTTCCGGCGCGGCGATGATCGCGATCAACCGGACGCTCGTCGCGCCGGCGTCCTTCACGAGCTGCACCGCGTGCGCCGTGGAGTTCCCCGTCGCGAGCATCGGGTCGAGCAGGATCACGTCGCGGTCGGCGACGTCTGCAGGGAGCTTCACGTAGTACTCGACCGGCTGCAGCGTCTCCTCGTTGCGATAGAGCCCGATGAACCCGACGCGGGCGCCGGAGATCAGCGTGAGAACGCCGTCGAGCATCCCGAGGCCGGCCCGGAGGATCGGGCACACCGCGACCTTCTTCCCGGAGATGCGCGGCATCGGCGTCACCTCGAGCGGCGTCTCGATGTCCACGTGCTCGATCGGGAAGTCCTTCGTCGCCTCGTAGGTGAGGAGCAACGTCACCTCTTCCACGAGCTTGCGGAAATGGACGGTGGGCGTGTCCTTGTCGCGCAGGTACGAGAGCTTGTGCTGTACCAGCGGGTGCGTGACTTCGATCACCGACATCGCGTGTGCGACTGTATCGCCCATGCGCACGATCGGCGTCCTGGGCGGTATCACCTGGCATTCGGCAGCGGAGTACTACCGCCTGCTGAACACGTCGGTCGCCGAGCGGACGGGCGGCGAGCACGCGGCGCGGTGCGTCCTCGTCAGCGTCGACATCGGCCAGATCGACCCGCTCATGCATGCCGGCCGGTGGGAGGACGCGGCTGCGCTCGTCTCGCGGGACGCCTTGGCCGTCGAGGCTGCAGGCGCCGACGTCTTCCTGCTCGCGTGCAACTCGCTCCACACAGTGTGGGACCAGATCGTCGGCGAGCTCTCGATCCCGACGATCCACATCGCCGACGCCGCCGCGGACGAGCTCGCGGGCGAACGGCGCGTGGCCGTGCTCGGGACGCCGTGGACGATGGAGCTGCCGTTCTTCCGCGAGCGGCTCGAAGCGCGCGGGCTCGACGTCGTCGTGCCGGACGACGCTGATCGCGAGCGGCTCGGCAGCTCGGTCTTCGACGAGCTGTCGCACGGGATCGTCCGCGACGAGACGCGTGCGTACTACGTCGACCTGATCGGGCGGCTCGGCGTCGACGCGGTCGTTCTCGCGTGCACGGAGATGACCCTCCTTCGCTTGGAGGACGCCGTCCGCGTTCCGCTCGTCGACACGGCGCGCGCGCACACGCGGGCGGCGGTCGACTACGCGTTGAACTCGGTGTAGCCGCGGAAGCCGGGATAGAGCGGCCGCTTGTCGCACAGGGCGACGGCACGGTCGCGGAGTGCTGCGACGTCGGCGTCGTCGTTCAGGCCATCGACGATGATCGACGCGACCTCGCGGAAGTCGTCTTCGTCGAAGCCGCGCATCGTCGCGGCGGGTGACCCGAGCCGGACCCCCGAGGCAACCATCGGCGGCCGCTCGTCGAACGGAACCGTGTTGCGGTTCGCGGTCAGCTTGCACTCCTCGAGCCGCTCCTGCGCGGCGAGCCCCGTCCACTCGGTGTTGCGAAGGTCGAGCTGGACGAGATGCGTGTCGGTGCCGCCGGTCAGCACGTCGTGGCCGCCCTGGATCAGCCCGTCGGCGAGCGCGTCGGCATTTGCCCTGATGCGGCGCTGGTACTCGCGGAACGCGTCCGTCATCGCGATCTGGAAGCAGACGGCCTTCGCGGCGACGGCGTGCATCAGAGGGCCGCCCTGCATGCCGGGGAAGTTGGCGCGATCGAGCTTCGAGGCGTGCTCCTCCTTGCAGAGCACGAACCCGGCCCGCGGGCCCGCCAGCGTCTTGTGGCTCGTGGACGTGACGAAGTCGCTGTGCGGCACCGGGCTCGGATGGAGCCCCGCTGCGACGAGTCCCGCGAAGTGCGCCATGTCGCACATCAGGAGCGCACCGACCTCGTCGGCGATCTCGCGGAAGCGGTCCGCCTCGACGGTGCGCGGGTACGCGGAGCCGCCGCAGACAATCAGCTTCGGCTGCACCTCCCTTGCGCGCGCGAGCACCTCGTCGTAGTCGACCTGCATCGTCTCGCGCGAAACCCCGTAGTGGTGGAACTCGTACAGCTTCCCGGAGAAGTTGACCTTCAGCCCATGCGTGAGATGCCCGCCGTGGTCGAGCGAGAGGCCGAGCACGCGATCGCCGGGGCTCAGGACCGCGAAGTACACCGCCATATTCGCCTGCGCGCCGGCGTGCGGCTGCACGTTCGCGTGCTCGGCGCCGAACAGCTCCTTGGCACGTGAACGCGCCAGGTCTTCGATCTCGTCGACGACCTCGCACCCCCCGTAGTAGCGCTTCCCGGGATAGCCCTCGGCGTACTTGTTCGTCGGTACCGACCCGACCGCCTCGAACACCGACGGCCAGGTGAAGTTCTCGGACGCGATCAGCTCGATCTGCCCTCGCTGCCGGTCGAGCTCACGGCCGAGCAGCTCGGCGATCTGCGGATCGACGTCGTCGAGGCCCGCAGTGCGAAGCTCGTCGAAGGTCTGCTGGGCGACGGCCACCCAGGGATCCTATGCCCGCAACCGCCGGAGGGCTTCCGTTCCCGGAACCGCGCCTTCTCTCAGAATGCGCGGCTTGTCCTGCGTGAGGTCGACGACGGTCGACGGCGTGCCGGGGAGCGGCCCGAGATCGAGCTCGGCGCCGCAGCCGGCGCGGATTCTTCGCGGGACGTCGTCGAGCGTGACGGGGTTCGCGCCGCCGGGATCGTTGGCGCTCGTCGCGAGGACGACGCCCCGCGTCGCGACGATCGCGTGGGTCTGCGTCGGCAACTGCGGGACGCGGACGCCGATCGGTCCCGGCTCGCCGCCCGTCAGCCACGGGAAACGGCCAGCCGGGTTCGGCACGACGAGGGTGTACGGGCCGGGCAGCAGCTTGCGGAGTTGATCGCCGTCGAGCTCCGGCACTGCTTCGATGAGTGCGTCGATCGTCGCTGCGAGGATCGCGGTCGGCTGCTTCTGTGAGCGGCCCTTCAGCTCGTAGAGCCTGCGCGCTGCTTCTTCGTCGTGCGAGCTCACGAGCCCGTACACCGTGTCGGTCGGGAGCAGCACCGGCAGGCCCGCCTGCAGCGCGGCTACGGGATCCATCGTCCTTCGACGATCCGGTCGCGGCCAGCGAGGTCCTGCGAGACGCGCACGTCGGCGAACCCCACCCTGGAGAGTTCGGCGGCGATGTCATGCGCGCGCTCTTCGTGCACCTCGAGGACGAGCCAGCCGAAGCGGGCGGTTTCGATGAGCCGCTGCGTCTGGCCGCGGTCGACGAGCGCGTCCTCCGGTTCGTGCGCCAGCTCGGGTTCGAGCGACGCAAGCTCGTCGGCGGCGACGTACGGCGGGTTCGAGACGACGAGCTCGAAGGGCCCCGCGAGCCCGTCGAGCAGGTCTGTCTGCACGAACTCGACCTCGAGCGCGTTGGTGCGCGCGTTCTCCTGGGCCAGCGTGAGCGCGCCGGCGGATTGATCGGTTGCCGTCACGCGCGCATCGGGGCGCTCGTGCTTCAACGCGAGTGCGATTGCACCGGTACCCGTTCCCACGTCGACAATCCGCGGCTCAGCGGTCCCGTCCAGCAGCGCGAGACAGCGTTCGACGACGATCTCGGTTTCCGGCCGCGGAACGAGGGCCCTCTCGTCGGTCTTGAGCGTGAGCCTGCGGAAGTCCCAGTCGCCGAGCACGTACGCGAGCGGCTCGCGCGCGCCGCGCCGCCTGACGAGCTCGCGGGCCCGCGCGCGCTCTCCCTCGGTCAGCGGCCGGTCGTGCTGGGTGTAGAGCTCGATCCGCTGGAGGCCGAGCGCGCGCGCAATCAGGAGCTCGGCGTCGAGACGAGGTGTGTCGATCCCGCGCGCGGCAAGGTAGTCGACCGCTCCGTTCAGGACTTCTGCAAGCGTCAAGCTTCGAGCGCGCGACGGCGCTCTTCGGCCGTCAGCGCCTCGGTGTACTCGTTGAGGTCGCCCTGGAGAACCTGGTCGAGACGATGTGTCGTCAGCTTGATCCGGTGATCCGTGACGCGGTTCTCGGGAAAGTTGTAGGTGCGGATCTTCTCCGCGCGCGCGCCGGTTCCGACCTGCGCGCTGCGGGCGGCGGCCTGCTCGGCCGCCTGACGCTCGCGCTCCGCCTCGTAGATGCGCGCGCGCAGCACGCGCATCGCCTTCTCGCGGTTCTGAAGCTGCGAGCGCTCGTCCTGCATCGCGACGACGATGCCGGTGGGGAGATGCGTGATGCGCACCGCCGAGTCGGTCGTGTTGACCGACTGGCCGCCCGGCCCCGACGAGCGGTACACGTCGATCTTCAGATCGTTCTCGTCGATCTCGAGATCGACCTCTTCCGCCTCCGGCATGACGGCGACGGTGGCGGTCGAGGTGTGGATGCGGCCTGCCGACTCGGTCGCCGGCACGCGCTGCACGCGATGCGTCCCGCCCTCGAACTTGAACACGGAATACGCACCGTCGCCCTTGATCGCGAATACCGCCTCCTTGAGGCCGCCGCCGTCGTTGGTCGTGGCCTCGAGCTGCTCGATCTTGAACCCACGCTGCTCGGCGTACCGCTGGAGCATGCGCTGCAGCTCGTCGGCCCAGAGCGCTGCCTCGTCGCCGCCGACGCCCTGGCGCACCTCGATGATCACGTCCTTCTCGTCGGCGGGATCGCGCTCGGCGAGCGCGAGCTTCAGCTCCTCCTCGAGCCGTGCCACCTCGGCTTCGTAGTCGCCGGCCATCTCCGCGAGCTCCGAGTCGCCCCGCGCCGCTGCGAGATCCGCGTGCGCCTGCCGCCACTGTTGGGCGAGTGCGTACGGGCCCTCGAGCTGCTTGAGACGCCGGCCGACCTCCGCCGCCTCGCGGTGGTCGTTGTAGACCGCGGGATCGGACATCCGATCGCGCGTCTCCGTATAGGAGCGTTCGAGCTCCGCGATCAGGTCGTCGAATGCGGCCACAGCCGCGCACGGTAGCTACGCGGCGAGACTGGCTTCGAGCGTCACGTCGGGGATGCCGGCGAGCGCCTGCGAGACCGGGCAGTTCTCCTTGGCCCCTTCGGCCGCGTCCTTGAACGCGCTCTCGTCCATTCCGGACACCGTGCCCCGAACGGACAGCACGCCCTTTGTGATCCCCTCGCCCGGCTGGAACGTGACCGTTGCGGACGTCTCGAGTTTCTCGGGTGGGTTTCCGCCTTTCGCGAGGGCGCTCGAGAGCGCCATTGCGAAGCAGGCGGCCCAGGCGGAGGCGAGCAGCTCCTCGGGGCTCGTCTTCCCGTCCGGATCCTCGGCGCGTGCCGCCCACGAGACGTCGAGTGGCCCGAACGCGCCGCTCGGCACCTCGGCGATCGTGCCGCTGCCGTTCATCAGGTCGCCCTGCCACACCACGCTGCCACTGCGCTCGGTCGCCATCAGGCCATCACCTCCACTCGCCGGTCGGCCGGCTGGAGCCGGCCCTCGAGCTCGAGGACTTCCCGCAACGCGCGGATCGACACCTCGAGCTGGTCGAGCGACGGCTCGCGAGTCGTGAGGCGCTGCAGCCAGAGCCCGGGCGAGAGGATCGTCATCAGCACGCGGTTGTCGGAGTGCTTTCCCGCGAAGCGGATCAGCTCGTAGGCGATCCCGGCGATCACCGGCAGCAGGACGATGCGGCTGACGATCAGCCAGTACCACACCGGGCGGCCGAGGAGCGCGTAGACGAACACGCTGACGACCATCACCCAGAGCAGGAACGCGGTGCCGCAGCGCGGGTGGATGAGCGAGTAGCGCTGCGCGATCTCCGGCTTGAGCTCCTCCCCTGCTTCGTAGGCGTTGATCGCCTTGTGCTCGGCGGCGTGATACTGGAACACGCGGCGGAGCGACGGGATGAAGCTCAGGATCGTCAGGTACAGGACGAAGACGGTTACGCGGATCACGCCCTCGACGAGCACGAACCAGCCGCCGCTCGAGATCGGGAGCAGGTCGGTGATCAGCGCCGGGCCGACCTTGAAGATCATCACCGCGAACCCGATCGCGACGAGGAACGCGAACGCGAGCGCCCAGCGCCCGAGCTCCACCGGCTCGCCGTCGCCCTCCGCCTCGTCCTGTGCGGCGTAGTTCGCCGAGACGCTGAGGGCGCGGAACCCGATCGAGAGGCTCTCACCGAGTGCGACGACGCCGCGGACGATCGGCAGACGGAGCGCCCAGTGCCGTGCCATCAGGGGGTCGATCGACTTGGCGACGTGCGCGATCTCGCCGTCGGGCTTGCGAACCGCGACTGCCCAGTTGCGGGGGCCGCGCATCATCACGCCCTCGAGGACCGCCTGACCCCCGATGTTCGATGCCATGGTGCGCTACGCCGACGCGCGCTGAGCGCGCTCGGCCTTCTCGAGCCGGCGCTGGAAGCGCTCCACCCGACCGCCCGTGTCGACGAGCTTCTGCTTGCCCGTATAGAACGGGTGGCAGTTCGAGCAGATCTCGACGTGCAGCTCGGCCTTCGTGGAACGCGTCGTGAACGTGTTCCCGCAACCGCAGTGCACGGTCGTGAGCTGGTACTCGGGATGAATGTCGGCCTTCATGGCCGGGCCAGGATAGCAGCGGCCGTTTGCCCGGCGACGTTGCCGCCGGACACGAGAATTACAGGGCTTTTGGCCTCGATCTTGCCGGCGAGCCACGCCGCGGTCGCGACGGCGCCGGCGGGCTCGCACGCGAGCTTCGCGCGCTCGTAGAGGAAGCGGAACGCGTGCTCGATCTCCTCTTCGGTGACGAGGACGCGCTCGAGGTCCTTACACGTCTCGGTCGCGATGCGGCCGGCGAAGGGCGCGCTCAGGCCGTCGGCGATGCTCGTCGGGGTCACCGGAACGGGCTCGCCGGCGGCAATCGCGCTGTGCAGCGCGGTGCTCTGGTCGGGCTCGACGGCGACCACGCGGATGCGGTCGCCGATCGCGGCGTTGATGCCACCGACGAGCCCGCCGCCGCCGACCGGCACGATCACGGCGTCGGCGTCGGGTGCGTCCTCTTCGATCTCGAGCCCGACGGTGCCCTGGCCGGAGAGCACGAGCGGGTCGTCGAACGGATGCACGAGCGTGCGGCCGGTCTCCTCGATCAGCCTGTCGAGCCGCGCGAACGCGTCACCAGGGCCGGAGGCTTCGAGGTCGACCGCCGCGCCGTAGCCCCGCGTGGCGGCGATCTTCTGCGCGGACGCTCCTTCCCACATGACGACGAGCGCGTCGATCCCTTCGGCCGCGGCACCGAACGCGACGGCCTGCGCGTGGTTGCCGGCGCTGATCGCGATCACGCCGTGCTGCTTCTCCTCGTCGCTCAGGCTGCTGATCTTGTTCAGCGCGCCGCGGACCTTGAACGATCCGGTGCGTTGAAAGAGCTCGCACTTGAGCCGGGCGCCCATCGTGCGGTTGCCGAGCAGCGGCGTTCGCGGCAGGCGACCGCCGATCGTCTCGCGGGCGCGGAGGACGTCTTCGCGCGTCGGCGCGGTGGCGAGGTCAGGCACGGCGCTGCCGGTCAGCTTCGAAAAGGAGCACCGCAGCGGCCACGCTCGCGTTCAGCGAGTCGGTGGTGCGCGCGCGCATCGGGATCTCGACAGTCACGTCCGCGAGGTTACGCCAAGCTTCGGGGAGCCCGTCGTCTTCGGCGCCGACCAAGAATGCGGTTGGCCCGGTGTAGTCGGCGTCGGTGTACTTGCCTGGAGCGCCGAGTGTGGCGGCGACCTTCGTGTGCTCGAGCTCGGCGACCTCCTCGGCGGTCACCTCGAGGACCGGCAGCGAGAACACGGCGCCGGTCGAGGCTCGGATCGCGTTCGGGTTCCACGGGTCACATTCGGCGTCGCCGACGAGGAGCGCCTCCGCACCGGCGGCGTCGGCCGTGCGCGCCATCGCACCAAGGTTGCCCGGCTTCTCGATCCCGACCGCGACGAGGAGCAGCGTGCTGCCGTCGGGGAGCGTGCGCTGAGGCGTCTCGACGACGGCGATCACGCCCTCCGGCGCGTCGCGGTAGCTCATCTTCCGCAGCACGCGCTCGTCGACCTCGTCGCCGTCGTCCCAGTCGATCAGCGCGGGCGCGAAATAGGTGGCCGCGATTGTCAGTCCAGCCGCGCGAGCCCGAGCAACCTCCCGCGGCCCTTCAGCGATGAAGAGCCCAGCCACCCGCCGCTCCCGCGCCTTCCGGAGGCGAACAACGTCCTTGACGCGCGGATTGTCGACCGAGGTGATCACGGACAGGCCGAATCTAGCCGCGTCTGGTGCCAGGCACCGTCACAGGATCGCACCAAATGTGAGCCGACTTTGGAACATGGCCGATCCACGCAGGCTTGGCTCCCTACGATGAATCGATGGGGCGCGCGCTACGCAATCAGGCTCCCGGATACCACCACGTCGTCACCCGGGGAAACAACAAACGGAACATCTACGTCGACGACGTGGATAGGACGCTGTTCTGCTGGCGCGTTACGCGCGTCGCGCGGAAGAACGGCTGGAGGATCCTCGCCTACGTCCTCATGCGCAACCACTACCACCTACTTCTCGGAATCGGCGACGCCGGGTTGAGCGATGGCATGCAGAACCTGAACCACGGTTACGCGATGGCTTTCAACGCCCGCCACGGCCGCATCAATCACCTGCTCGGCAAGCGGTTCTGGAACCGTCACCTCGTCACCGAAGCCTCGTTGAAGGCAGCGGCCCGCTACATCGTCCAGAACCCAATCCGCGCCGGCGGGAACATGCCGCTCGAGGACTATCGGTGGTCGAGCTACGCCGCGACCACCGGGCTCGAATTTCCGTCCATGCCTCTTGCGCGCGACGAGCTCCTTCCGTTCTTCGGAGCCGAGCCGGAAAGGGCCATCGAGGCGTACAAGGCGTTCTGTCTGGAACCGTCGCATGCGCCGCGGACCTGAACGGACTCGTCCGGTGCCAGGCACGACGGAGCGCGCCTACGTGACTGTGTACTCGGGGCCGCTGCCGCCTTCCGGTGGGGTCAGGCGGCCGCCTTTCGCGGTTATTGCGCCGCATTGGACGCAGTTCGACGGGGCGAGCTTCACCGTGACCGTGCCGTCGCCGTCGGCTTCTCCGACCTCGTAGACCTGCGCCGGGCACATGTGCGCCCACAGCTCCGCCAGCTCCCGCGGCACCTTCGTCTGGACACGAATGTGGTTCGGCTGGTCGTCCCGGGTCCGGTTGCCCGACGCGAAGACGCTCGACAGCTTGTCGAACACCAACTTCCCGTCCGCGGCCGGGTACGACCCGGCGCGATCCGTCTTGATGAGCGACTGGTCGGCATCCCGCTCGGTCGGCCAATCGCCCGGCGGGAAGCGGCCCTTCGACCCGGTCATCGCGCCGGCCAGCGCGCCGCCGACGTAGAAGCCGCGCCCGAACGCCTGCCGCATGTTCCGTACCTCGCGGAGATCGCTCCAGATGAACGACTCGCGCAGCGACTCGTCGTACGACGCGAGCGCCGAGCGCATCGACGCGCCGCGCGCCAGCGTCCGCCACGCTGCTTCAGCCGCGAGCCGGCCCGACTCGACCGCGTAGTGGATGCCTTTCAGCGCGGGCACGTTCACGAGCCCGACGCCGTCACCGCACAGCAGCAGCCCCGGCGCATGGAACCGCGAGGGCAGCGCGACGAAACCGCCCTCCGGAATCGTCTTCGCGCCCCACTGCACACGCTCGCCTCCGTCGAGGATTCGTTTGATCCGCGGATGCGTCTTCAATTCCTGGAGAAGGTCGTGCACCGACAGTTCCGTGTCGCGATAGTCGAGGCCGACGACCATGCCGATCGTGACCATGTCGTCGCCCATCGGATAGACGAACGACCCTCCGAACTCGCGGAACTTCTGCGCGGGGCGCAGGGGCCACCCCATCGTGTGGATCACCTGGTCGAGGGGCCTCGCGACCTTCCACACCTCCTTCACGCCGAGCGCCCACACCTGTGGGTTCTCGCCGCGAAGTCCGAACCGTTCGAAGGCCGCGCCCGTCAGATGTCCCTGCGTCCCTTCGCCGAGGATCGTCACGCGCGCAGCGATGTCGGAGCCGGGCTCGAAGTTCCCGAGCTCCTCGCCGCTCCGTCCGCGACCGTGATCACCGGTTCGGACGCCCACCACACGCCCGCCGTCGACCAGCAGCTGCTCCGCAGAGGTCTCGGGCAGGATCGTGACGCCGAGCTCTTCTGCCTCCTCGGCGAGCCAGCGGCCAAGCTGCGACACCGACGCGACGTAGTTGCGGTGGTTGACCATGGTCGGCGGCGTCGGGATGCGGACCGCGCGCCGCTTGGTCAGGTACAGCACCGACTCGCCGTGCACCTCTCCGTAGAACGGCATCTCGTCGATTCGCTTCCGCCCCTTGAACAGACGCTGCAATCCGCGAGGGTTCACGACCGCGCCGGAGAGAAGGTGCGCGCCCGGCGCCTTGCCTTTCTCGAGCACCGCGACCGGCACCTCGCCGAGCCGCTCGGCGATCGCCGGGCTCTCCTCGACCAGCTGACCGAGCCTGATCGCCGCGGCCAGCCCCGCCGGGCCTGCTCCGACGATCAGGAACCCGACGTCGATCCGCTCGTCGACCGGATCAGTCGGCGGCGCGATAGCGTCGGACGGGGACCACGGTGGCGGGAACTCCGACGGGCGAATGCTCACGACTTACGGCTGCGAACGAGCTCGGTCAGCTTGGGGACGATCTCGTGCAGATCTCCGACGACCCCCAGGTCCGAGTACTCGAAGATCGGCGCATTCGGATCCTTATTGATCGCGACGATCACATTCGAGCCCTGCATGCCGACCTTGTGCTGGATCGCGCCCGAGATGCCGAGCGCCACGTACAGCTTGGGCGAGACGGTCTTTCCCGTCTGCCCCACCTGCGCCGAGTACGGGTACCAGCCCGCATCGACCACCGCACGCGTCGCGGCGACCGCACCTCCGAGCGCGCGCGCAAGCTCCTCTGCCAGAGCGAATTTCTCGGGCTCGCCCAGCCCGCGGCCCCCTGCCACGATGATCTCGGCGTCCTCGATCGACGGCCCCTGCTGCTCGGCGTGCGCCTGCTCGACCATCTCGGCGGCCGTCGAGAAGTCCTCAAGCTCGACCGAGGCGTCGCGAACGTCAGCGGAGCCCGACAGCGCGTCTGCGTCCAGCGCACCCGCGCGGAAGAGGCCGATGCGCACCGGTGTCGACCAGCCGACGTCGACCACAACCGTGTCCTGCAGCGCCGGCGCGCGTCCCGTCTCGCCGTCGAAGTCGACGAGACCCCAGTTGAGACCGGCGCCGAGACGAGCTGCCAATCCAGCCGCAATGTCGGCGGCGAGAACCGACTGCGCGAACAGCACGGTGTCGTATCCCTCGTCGCGCACGAGCTTCGCGAGCACATCGACCCGCGGCTGCGGAAGCGGCGCGGCAAGGCGCGCGTCATCTGCGACCCACACCATTGCGCCGACACCTTCGCCGACCGCGCGCACGTCGGCGCCGACGATCGCGCCTGCGAACTCGCCGCCGATCTGCGACGCCTTCGCGAGCACGCCGAGGGAGCCCTTCTGCACCGCACCTTCGTGATGCTCGAGGAACACGAGCGTCTTCGCCATCAGACGAGCCTCTTCTCGACGAGGAACTCGACGATGCGATCGGCGGCGCTGCCGTCGTCCTCGATCTTCTGCGCCTCACCCCGCGGCGGGGGCGGATTCAGCGCGACGACGGTGGTTCCCGGGCCGGCGGCCCCGGACGCGCCGACCGAGTCCTGTGGCTTCTTCTTCGCGCCCATGATCCCCTTCAGCGACGGATAGCGCGGCGTGTTGATCGCATCCGAGACAGCCACGATCGCGGGCATCGGCGCCCGGATCGTGTCGTAGCCGAACTCGGTCTGACGTTTACCTGTGAGCGAGCCGTCGTCCACAGTCAGCTCCGACACCTGCGAAACCACGGGATACCGCAGCTTCTCCGCCACCGCCGCCCACAAGCACGCGCCGCCGCCGTCGGCGGACTGCTGGCCGAACAGCACGAGATCTGGGCCCTCCTGCTCGAGCGCGCCGGCAAGGGCGACGGCTGTCTCCAGCACATCGGCGTTCTCCAGGGCAGAATCCGTGACCAACACCGCGCGATCCGCACCCATCGCGAGCGCCTTCCGCAGCGCGTCCATCGCCTTCTCAGGGCCCATGGAGACGACGACTACCTCACCTTCCCCCGCCGCCTCCTTCAACTTGAGGCCCTCTTCGACCGCATACGTGTCGAAGTCGGAGATCGCGAGCTCGCCCGAACGGTCGAGACGCTTCGTCGCCGGGTCGATCCGGCGGCCGGCGGCATCAGGGACGGCCTTTACGCACACAGCGATCTTCATGCGCGCGAGACTCTATCTAGCGCTTCTCGGCGGAGCGCTCGTTGCGGTCGCCACGTGTGCCGCCGCAGCGACAGCCAAACCGATCCCGAAGTTCCTGTTCCCGGTAGTCGGCGCGACCCAGTATTACGACGATTTCGGCGAGCCACGCGGCGGCCTGAAGCACCAGGGGATCGACATGCTCGCCGCCAAGCGCGCACCCGCGGTTGCCGTCGAGGACGGTCACGTCGAATACTGGACGACGTCGAAGAGCGCGGGCTGCATGCTCTACCTCTACGGCGCGAGCGGGACGATGTACGAGTACATCCACCTGAACAACGACCTGACCGCGAAGAACGACAACAAGGGCAAGTGCATCGAAGGGACCGCCTACGCCGTGCCCGACGGCGCGCCCGTCGTGGCGGGCCAGCAGATCGGCTACGTCGGCGACTCCGGCGACGCAAACGGCATCCATCCGCACCTTCACTTCGAGGTGCACCCGAACGGCAACGGCGCGATCGACGCATTTCGCTACCTGCAGCGGGCACCACATCTGCTCGCGCCGGCCCCGCCCACCGGCCGCATGTTCACGCTCAAGCTGACCGGCACGGTCGTAAGCTCGACGGCGGCGAGCCTCACCTTGACGGCGGACACGGTGGCATCGTGGCCGTCTCACGTGCGGCAGTCGAAGCTCGCTCTCGCCATCTCACTGAGCCTCGCCGATGGGGAGTCGTTCTCGCCGGGCGAGCGGATCGTCGCGTGGACCCAGCCGGCGCTCGGGACCGTCCCCGCGCTGACGGGCGCACCCGGTGCGCTGACGCTCGACCGTTTTTCCGACGCCTAAGCGGCCGCGAGCGCGCTCTGCAGGAACTCCACGATCGCGCCGGTGGGAGCACCCGGCCCGAACACGGCGGCGACGCCCTGCTCCTTCAGCGCTGCGGCATCGTCGGTCGGAACCGTTCCGCCGACCACGACGAGGACGTCGTCGGCTCCTTCGGCACGAAGCAGCTCGACGATGCGCGGGACGAGCGTCATGTGCGCACCGGAGAGGATCGAGATGCCGACCGCGTCGGCGTCCTCCTGGATCACGGTCTCGACGATCTGCTCCGGTGTCTGATGGAGGCCGGTGTAGATGACCTCCATCCCCGCGTCGCGGAGCGCCCGCGCGATGATCTTCGCGCCGCGATCGTGGCCGTCCAGACCCGGCTTCGCGACCACCACCCTGATCTTTCCTGCCACGGTTCGCCAGTATAGGAACGTGAAGCTCACAGTCGTCGGCTGCTCGCCCGCCTGGCCGAACCCCGGGCGCGTGCATTCGGGATACCTCCTCGCGCACGACGGAGGGAGACTTCTCATCGACTGCGGGCCGGGAGTCCTCTCCCGGCTTCGAGAGGCCGAGGACTGGCCCCGTGTCGATGCGATCGCAATCACACACATGCACATCGACCACTACGGCGACCTGGCTGCGTGGCTCTGGGGTCAACTGCACGTGCCCGCGCCGGGCACGCGGGCGCCGAAGCTCTGGCTTCCCCCCGGCGGTCGCGACGACCTCTATCACCTCGCCTCGCGGTTCCACGAGGTGTTCGAGATCGAGGAGTACGCAGACGCCACGCCGTTCGAGACCGCGGGGTTCACCGTTTCACCGCTTCGCGTGGCGCACTACACCCAGCCCACGTGGGGCTTTCGCGTCGCAGCCGGAGGCAAGGTCGTCGCGTTCTCGTCGGACACAGGGCCAACGCCCGCGCTCGCCGAGCTCGCGGCCGGAGCAGACGTCTTCGTGTGCGAGGCGACGCTCGAACACGAAGAACCGGGGCCGCGCGGCCACCTCACGGCCGCCGAAGCTGCAACCGCGGCAGCGGGCGCAAAGCGCTTGCTGCTGGTGCACCGTCCGGCCGAGCTCCCGACGCCGGTGGGCCTCGAGCTCGGGTACGACGGGCTCGAGCTACAGCTCTAGAAGACCGGCGTCTCGCGCCAGGTGCCCCACACCTCGCGGAACGCGTCGCACATCTCGCCCATCGTCACATAGGCCCGCGAGGCGTCGACGATCGGATGCATCAGATTGCGGTCGTCGCGTGCCGCGTCTTCCTTCAGGCGGGTGAGCGCCGCCTCGACTGCACGCGAGTCACGGCGTGCGCGAAGGCCCTGTACGCGCTCGATCTGCTTCGCCTCGAGCGCGGGATCGATCTTCAGGATCTCGAGGGGCTGCTCGCTCTCGAGCTCGTAGCGGTTGACGCCGACGACGATCCGCCGGCGCGCCTCCACTTCTGCCTGGTATCGGAACGACGACTCCGCGATCTCCTTCTGGAAGAAATTCTCCTTGATCGCCGCGACGACGCCGCCGAGTCGCTCGATCTGCTCGAAGTAGTCGTAGGCCTGGCGCTCGAGCTCGTTGGTGAGCGCTTCGACGTGGTAGCTGCCGCCGAGCGGGTCGATCGAGGAGACGACGCCGGTCTCGTGGGCGATCACCTGCTGCGTGCGGAGCGCGATCCGCACCGCGTCCTCGGTCGGCAGCGCAAGCGCTTCGTCGAAGCTGTTCGTGTGCAGTGACTGCGTGCCGCCGAGCACCGCGGCAAGGGCCTCGATCGCAGTGCGCACGATGTTGACCTCGGGCTGCTGCGCGGTGAGCGACACGCCTGCGGTCTGCGTGTGGAACCGCATCAGCCACGAGCGCGGGCTCTTCGCGCCGTAGCGCTCTCGCATCGTCCGCGCCCAGATGCGGCGCGCTGCGCGGTACTTCGCGATCTCCTCGAAGAAGTCGAGGTGGGCGTTGAAGAAGAAGGACAGCCGCGGAGCGAACTCGTCGACGTCGAGGCCGCGCTCGATCGCCCATTCGACATAGGTGAAACCGTCGGCGAGAGTGAACGCGAGCTCCTGCGCGGCGGTCGAGCCCGCCTCTCTGATGTGGTAGCCGGAGATCGAGATCGGATGCCAGAGCGGCATCTCGCGCGTGCAGTACTCGACCATGTCGGTGACGAGCCGCATCGACGGCTCCGGCGGGAAGATGTACTCCTTCTGCGCGATGTACTCCTTCAGGATGTCCGTCTGGATCGTCCCGCGGAGCCGCTCGCGCGCGACGCCCTGCTCCTCGCCGACGCACGCATAGAAGGCGAGCAGGATCGCCGCCGGCGAGTTGATCGTCATCGACGTCGACACGTCGCCGAGCGGAATCCCGGCGAACAGCGTCTCCATGTCCTCGAGCGAGTCGATCGCCACGCCTTCGCGCCCGACTTCACCAAGCGACCGTGGATGGTCCGAGTCGTAGCCCATCAGCGTCGGCATGTCGAACGCAGTCGACAGTCCGGTCTGGCCGTGGTCGAGCAAGTAGTGGAAGCGTGCGTTCGTTTCCTCCGCGGTTCCGAACCCCGCGAACTGCCGCATCGTCCACAGCCGACCCCGATACATCGAGGGGTACACCCCACGCGTGAACGGATACGCACCCGGATAGCCGAGATCGCGCTCGTAGTCGATGCCCACGGTGTCGGGGGTCTGGAGCGGCTCGTTCTCGATCCCTGAGATCGTGCTGAAGAGCTCGCCCTCCCGTTCGGGGGCGGCGTCGTACAGCTCGTCGCGCCACTCGCCGGTCGGCGTGTGCTTCCGCGGCTCGGTCGTCGCCATGCCTGAAGTTTGCCGGATGCTGCTCAGAGTGCGACCGAGAAGCCCCTCCTTCCGCTCGCGGGAACCATCGCACGAGCGACGACGCGCGCCCGGCCGTGGAGCCGAGCAGGCACGGGGTACTCGACCACGCCGCGTGCGTGTGGGAAGAGATCACGCGGACGCGGCTGGAGGGTCGCGAGACGGAGCACGCCGCGCCACACCTCCACGACGACCGATCCGCGGCCGATCCGCTCCGCCACGTTCCCGCGATTCAGCACGACCAGCTCGAGCCGACGGCGGCGGACACGCAGCGCACCGAGCTCGAGCCGTCGCCGCACGACACCTGACTGGCGCACCTCGACCGGGACGCCGATGCGCACTTGCACGCCGATGCCCGCGCCGCCTGCGCTCCGCGCGGTCAGGAGGACGAGCGCCGGCCGGTCGCCGGGCGCCAGTCCTCGCCCCACCGACACGCGCAGGCCGACCGATCCGACAGCACCGGCGGCAACGACGAGGCGCGTTGTCCGTAGAGAGATGAGCGCGGTTCCCGCAGACGACCGAACGAGCCGTGGCGCACCACGCAGGTCGAGTGCGAGCCCCATCGCGCGGACCGCCACAGACACTGCTGACCGCGTGTGGTTCGCGATGTGGAGCGTCGCTGCGCTTCCGGCCGGCAACGTCGCCCGCGCGGGCCACACGACGAGCCCGCCCCGGCGCGGCGCGCCGGCGGATGCCGGCGCCACCGTCGCCAGGATGACGAGCGCAAGGAGCACGGGCCGCACGGTCAGCGAGGGATCACCGTGTAGGTGACGGTCGCGGTGTACTGCCCCGCCGGCACGCTCGGCAGCGGCCCCATGAAGCCGATCTTCGTCGGCCAGATGTCGCCGCTCGCAGGCGCTGCAGCCGACGTCGAGCCGATCGTCAGATCCGGAGCAGGCGCGATCGGCAGGGCCGCGAGAATGGTCGGCGAGATCCCTGCGCCGAGCGAACCGCCGGCGGGCGCACTCGCCGACAGCCCGAGCGGCAGGTCGCGCGGCGAGAACGCGCTGCGGTGCGCGGTGAGCGTATAACCCGCCGTGTCGTTCGACGTGACGGTGACGCTCTCGTTGACCGGCGGCGCCGTGGAGCCGGCGGCCAAGCCGCCGAAGTCGAGCGTCGGCTGGCCGAGCGCGATCGCGATCACCGGCTGGATCTGCAGCCGCACCGACGCGCTGGCGAAGGTAGACGACGACCCGCCGCCGCCCGAGCAGGGTGAAGCCGGAGCGGACGAGTTCACCGGCGCGGCGGCGATGGTCGAGAAGTCGTCCGTGTTCGAGTCGGTGTCGGTGCAGCCGCCGGCGCCGCGGGAGATGGCCGACGTCGCATCCGGCGCGGGCGCAGCAGCGGCGCCTTCGAAGTCGGCTGCGGTGCCGTAGCCGACGAAGTCGGCGACACCTGCCGAGCCTGCGCACGAGCCGGCGGTCGCACCGCAGGAAAGCGGCGTCGCGTTGTTGACGACCGCGACCTTCCCGCCGGTCGCCGCGAGGTTCGACGTGCCTGTCGCGTCGGCGGCAGGGAGCGCGATGCCGTTCGTGCCTCCTGATGCGAGCTCGACGAGGTACGCACGCCCGGGAGCGACGGTGCCGGCCAGCGCGGTCGCCGACCAGGATGTGCTCGCAGCCGACGCGTACTGCACCGTCCAACCGGTCAGGTCGACGGACGAGGTGCCGCGGTTGAACAGCTCGACGTAGTCGTTCGCGTACGTGGCGCCGCTGTTCCCGCCGGACGCGTACAGCTGCGCGACGACGAGCGAGGTCGAGCCGCTCCCGGCGTGCGCAGCGGACGACGCACAGAGAAGCGCAATGGCGAGGGGGACGAACAGCAGGTGGCGATGGCGCATAGAGGTCTCCGATCCGGTGGCTGAAGAGGTCGCCATCCGGTGTACCGACCACGGCGCGGAACCGAAATCCCCCTGAACAGATCGGCGCGCAGTTGGCACGCCTGCGTGACGGTTTCGTTACCGGTCGCCGCCGGGGAGCCACAGCGGCTCGTCCCCGCCCGCGTTCGCGGCGCGCGCGAGGATGAAGAGCAGATCCGACAGCCGGTTCAGGTAGATCGGCACCAGCGGGTTCACCGGCCGCTCCGACGCAGCCCACAAGACGACACTCTCGGCGCGGCGACACATGGCTCGGGCGACGTGCAAACGTGCGGCGCCTTCGCTCCCGCCGGGAAGGATGAACGACTTCAGGTCGGGCAGCGGCGCATTCGCCTCGTCGCAGTCGTGTTCGAGGGCGTCGATCGCCGCCTGGGTGATCCGCAGCTTGCCGTCCGCTTCCGCGAAGGGAACCGAGAGGTCGGCGCCGAGATCGAACAGCTCGTTCTGCACGCGTGAGAGCCGCGCGTCGGGGGCGGCGACCAGCGCCCAACCGATCAGGGAGTTGAGCTCGTCCACCGCGCCGTACCCGCGGATCAGCGGATCGAGCTTCGACACGCGCGAGCCGTCGCCGAGCGACGTCTCCCCCGCATCACCGCCGCGGGTGTAGATCCGCGTCAGCCGGACCGGCTCGTCACGACGGCGTGGCAACGAGCTCCTGGCGACCCAAGATGGAACGTGCGATCACGAGGCGCTGGATCTCGCTCGTGCCCTCGTAGATCTCCGTGATCTTCGCGTCGCGGTAATAGCGCTCGACCGGGAACTCCTTCGTGTACCCGTAGCCTCCGAGTACCTGGATCGCCTCCGCAGTCTGGCGGCGTGCCATCTCGGAGGCGAAGAGCTTCGCCTTCGCGCCGGCTTCCGTGTGCGGACGTCCCTCGTCCTTCAGCCACGCGGCCCGCAGGACGAGCAAGCGCGC
>Ga0308175_100000820_pt1 | contig 20532 bp, 17 predicted proteins | sample PhyCR1_3_FD_203893 | JGI IMG/M metagenome (GOLD analysis project Ga0308175, IMG submission 203893) | Soil microbial communities from UC Gill Tract Community Farm, Albany, California, United States - DLSLS.C.R1 | ecosystem: Environmental > Terrestrial > Soil > Agricultural land | place: USA...
ACCGCTTCGCCGAGCAGGCGATGCCGCAGAAAGGCATTTCCGAGCCCCTCGGCATGGAGCATGTCGATTGCCTTGCGCAGCGCGAACAGCAGATGCACCGGCGCGGTGCCGGCGTATTTGCGGTAGTGCTCGGTGCCTTCGCGCTCGGTCCAGTCCCAATAGGGCGTGCGCAGATTGGCGTGTCGGTGTGCTTCGAACGCGCGCGCGTTGGCGGCGACGAAACCGAGGCCCGGCGGCGTCATCAGGCCCTTCTGCGAGCCGGACATCGCGACGTCGACGCCCCATTTGTCCATCTCGAACGGCATGCAGCCGAGCGATGCGACGGTGTCGACCATGAACAGCGCGGGATGCCCGGCCGCCTTGATCGCCTTGCCGATCGCTTCGATGTCGTTATACGCGCCCGAGGCGGTGTCAACCTGCACGGCGACGATCGCCTTGATGCGATGATCCTTGTCTTCTTTCAGCCGCGCCTCGACTTCCGCGGGCCGGATCGCACGGCGCCAGTCGCCCTTGAGCACCTCGACCTCGACGCCCATCAAGGAGGCCGCGTGGCCCCAGCCGATCGCAAACCGTCCGCTTTCCAGCACCAGGATCTTGTCGCCGCGCGACAGCACGTTGGAGAGCGTCGCTTCCCACGCGCCATGGCCGTTGGCGATGTAGATGTAGGTCTTGCCTTTGGTTGCGAACAGTTTCGAAAGATCGGCGAGCAGGCTTTCGGTCAATTCCACCATCTGGCTGGAATAGATGTCGAGCGCCGGGCGATGCATCGCCTGCAGCACCTCGTCGGGCATGGTGGTGGGCCCCGGGATGGCCAGAAACTCCCGGCCCGCGCGAACGGTCATTTGGTGGTGTTCCTTATGGGCAAGCAGGCTCAATCGAAGCGCATGAGGCCGCGACACTATTCGATCGGAACCGTCATTGCGAGCGCAGCAAAGCAATCCAGAGCTGCAAAAGCCGATCAAATTGTTCTCATTGCTCTTCACAATGAAGGCAAATCCGGCTCGCTATTTCGCCACCACGTTCGCGATCGCGTGCCAGATCTGATCCTTCAGCTCGGTCGCCGGCGGGCTCGGGATCGTCACCGCCGGTCCCTCGCGCTTCCGGCAGGCCTCAACCAGCCGTAGCACCCAGATCTCGCCGTCGGTGTAATAGGGATCGCCGCCGCCATTATGGCCGGCGATTGTCGGCCCTATACCAGTGACCTGATATTTCGCCTCGACCATGCCGGCATTTTCCAGGTCAACCGCCAGCAGCGCGCGCTCGGCGTCGAGATCGGGGCTGATATGGTGCGTTACGGCAGCGGTGTACCTGCTGACCCCGACGCCGCGATCCTCGGTGGCGGCGCCGAGCCAGACCGGCCGCTTCTCCTCGCCGCTTTCCAGCACCTTCCAGTAGCGCACATGGTTGCGGCGGTCGGCGCTGGCCCCGATCGGCTTTTCATAGGCCAGGTCTTCGCGGCGGCCGAGATAATAGAGATTGCTGACCGGCGCGTCCCGGTACGGGCGGTCGAGCAGCACGCTGCCGACGATCTCGATCGAGGATTTCAGCGTGATCCGGTCGGCCGGATACCAGCCGGCCGCGTGCATCGCGCAGACCACGTCGGCGACATCGCCGATCAGCCCGACATTCATGGGATCGCCGGGTATGCCCTGCGCGGTGCGCGTCACCATCGGCAGGCTGGCGAGCCCGCGCTGATGCTCGTAATGCGTCCAGAACTCCGGCAGCACCAGATAGGCGAGCAGGCCATAGCCGCCGAGGATGACGAGCGTGAGCATCATGGCCCGCCGCCATCCACCGCGCCGCTGCCGCCGCAATCGCTTTTCGATGCCTCGATCGGATGCCACGTCTTTTCCCCCGCCAGCGGAGCGAGGTTACGGCAGAACTACCGCCGCGTCTCCCTGCATCCGGCGGCTTCGGCTTCCTCGACCGAGCAGAACCAACGCGTGCCCTTGGAAATCTTCATCTCGATCTTCGCATACCAGCGGCTGGTCGGCTGGTGAAAGATGCATTCGCCTGCGCGGTTGACGTTGCCCTTGATGGTGCAGTCGGGCGACGGCGCGCTCGCTCCCGATGCTGACGCCAGCAGGATCGCCCGGGCATTCTCCGGCGGGGTGATGGCGCCGAGAATGGCGGTCTTCTTGTTGCGGACGCGCCAGTCCCACGGCGCGATGAAGGCGCCTTGCCACATCCCGGCCTTGGCTTCGCGCGCGGCCTTCTCGTCCGCCTCGTAGTCGCGCGAGATCCGCGTCTGCGCCAGCGCCCAGCCGCTCGACACCAGCCATTTCTGGACGTCCTGGCCGTCGGCCTCGCAGCGCGCCACCGTGCGTCCGCGGCGGTCGTTGACCGCCCTGGTGCGGCAGGTCCAGCTCTTGCCGCCGAAGCGCTTTATCAGTTCGTCGCGCGCCGCGACGCCGCAGGTCCAGCGTTCGCCTTTGGTATTGAGGCAAAGCTGATCGACGGACGGCGCCCCGATGCCGCCGAGGCGGATACGGGTGTTGCCGATCTGGAGATGATCGCCTTCGCGGATTTTCGGCACGCCAGTGATGTCGGCCGCCCGCGCCATGGCGGGAAACGACAGCAGCAACATCGCGGTCAGCAGTTTGCGTAGCTTCATCGGCGATCCCAGCAGCGAAATGATACGGAGTGTGCGGACAAGGGAGCGATCTTGCCAGAGCCGGAACGTCGCATCGTTTTCAACTTCCCGTCATTTCCGGAGGGCGAGTAGCGAATGGCGAACAGGAAGATGCGCCCCATTCGCTATTCGCTATTCGCTATTCGCCTCTTTGCCAGCGCCAGTCCCATCAACACGAACGCCGACGTCACCTCAGGCCCGCCGACCAGAATCCGCGTCGGCGTCTTCATCTTGTTCCATTCATAGGCCTTGTACGGCCCATGCCGGCCGCCTTCGCCGAGTTGCGCTGCGATGCAGTTGAGCGCCGGCGCGAAGGTTTTCACGTCGGCGCCCAGATGCGCCAGCGCCATCAGCGCCAGCGCGGCGTCGAACGGGTTCATCTCGCGCGCGATCAGTTCGTCTTCGACATAAGACAGCACCTTGCCGCGAATGAACGCGAACGCGCCGTCTGGATCGATCGCCTGCCGCGCCGCGTCGGGCAACGCCATGAAGGCGGCATGGCAGCGGCCGAAATAGGCGGAGTAGAGTTCCGGCAGATAATAGATGTGCGAGCGCGGATTCCTGAACGCGCCGCTTTCCGCCAGCCGCCGCTGGAAGCCGAGGATGCGGTGCACCGTCTCCAGCCGCTGCGGCGTCTCGAGGATTTGCCAGCGCTTGAGATTGCGAAACGACACTTCGAGAATGTCGAGATTGAGTGTCGGATCGAGGTCGTTGCCGTAGGGCCGCTCGCCCTTGATGTTGTCGATCCAGGTCGCGACACCGCCCTCGTAATCGATATGGTCGTTGATCGGCACGGTAACGCGCGGTTCGTTGCCGCCCTCGCGCACTTGATAGCCGCGATAGAAATCCAGCAGCGGCTGGTCGAGGATCGGATCGTTCGAGCCGGCCTGCGTCGCCGCCGAGAACGCGCAAGCCGTGGTGTCGCAGTCAGGAACGTAGATGCCAAACCCCAAATCCTGCTTGATCTGGGCGAAGAAGCGCGAGAAGCGCGGATGCGGTCCCGGCGCCAGCGCAGTGACGACGCGCACCGTCGAGCCGTCATGCGAGGGCACGTCCTCGGCCGAGGTCTTCAGGCAGAAATCCACCATGTCCGCAATCGCGCGCCGCGACGCCGCGGCTTCGTCCGTCGAGGCCAGCCCGGTCTCGACAAAGCTCAGCAGCGCCTCGGTGAAGAAGGCATCGTAATAGGCCGAGCGGTGGCGGATCTGCATCGGCTGCCACATCGGCTCGGCGATGCCGGTCCAGGGCGGGTTGATCAGCGCGCGCGCCGGCGAATGCGCGATGAAGATCCGCGCCAGGCTGAACAACAGCGTCGAGTTCTTGTAGCCGCGCGAATTCAGCCCGGTCAGCGCCATCAGCATTTCGCGCCCGCCCATGTCAGCGTCGCCGATCAGGTTGAAGGCCGCATAGGTCGGGATGAAACCGTTTTTGGCGAACGAGCCGAGCAGATGGGCGCCGCAGCGGCGGATCACCCGGTCGATCTCGCTGGCGTCGGGCGTCCGGCCAGGCGCCGCTGCCGGCGGTGGGGAGGGGTGGCGGACGCCGATATCGGCCATCAGTTCGGCGACCGGGGCGCCGACTGCGGCCCAGTCCGGCTCGGCATCGTCACGCGCCCGGATCAGCGCTTCCTGAAGGGCGCCGAGCCGCTTCTCATCCCGGAGCGCCGGCAGCCCGGTCCGCCGTAACAGCGGCCGCAGCGCCGGATTGCCCAGCGCGGTCCGGTAGAACTTGCCGAGATGGGGGTCACCGCCACGGTACTTGAGCAGCACGGGATCGCAGACGTCGTACAGCGACGGGCCGTCTTTCCGTGCGGTCAGCGCGCGATATGCCGCGCCGGCGATGGTGTGGAAGCCCATGCAGTTTCTTTCCGCCGGAACGGTGAAGGGAGGGTCGCGTTAAGCATAAATCAGCTCAATTCGACCACCGCCGGCCGGATCGGGCCTGCAAGCCCTTGAAAACTATACAAATCGCCAAAAAACACAAATGTGATCTAGGTCACTTAAGCGAAATTAACTTTCCACCAGTATCTGCCGCGGTGGGGGTCCATGCGTCAAATGAGGTTGTTTGGGAAAGGTCGGCAGGCTAAAAGCTCCGTTGTTGCAGCGCCGCAAAATCAGCGCATTTGGTCCTCACATACCCTGCAACCCCTTCAAAGCTGAATAGTCCTCACGCGACGAACTCGCGCGGTCTTGCTTGGTGCCTTTGGACAGAACTTGGGATGGTCACGCGATGAACCTTGGTAAGCTCCGCATCTCCCGACGCCCCGTCACCATTGCCATTGCTTTCGCAGGCCTGGTGTCGCTGGCGATCGGCGCCCATGCCGCGCTGAACAAGCGTTCGCTCGATGCCGCCAAGGCGATCGGTACCGAACAGACCGGCTCGATCGGCAGTACCGCCAACCGCGTGGCGCTGGTGATCGGCAACGGCCATTACCCTGACGCGTCAGCCCCGCTGTACCAACCCATCAACGATGCCCGCGGCCTCACCGCCGCGCTGCGCGCCAAGGGCTTTGATGTCGACGTGGTCGAGGACGCCACCAAGGACGACATGGCCCGCGCCGTCGTCCGCCTGAAGGCCAAGATCAAGCAGGACACCGTGGCGATGCTGTTTTACGGTGGCTATGGCGTCCAGGTCGGCCGCGAAAGCTTCATGATCCCGGTCGACGCCGCGATCTGGAAGGAAGGCGACGTTCGCCGCGATGGCGTCAGCATTGAGCAGGTGCTGGACGCGATGACCGAGAAGGGCGCCAAGGCCAAGCTCGTCGTCGTCGACGCCTCCCGCCGCAACCCCTATGAGCGCCGCTTCCGCTCCTACTCCCACGGCCTGGCGCCGATCTCCACGCCTGACAACGCGTTGATCCTGACCTCGGCGACGCCGGGCAAGGTGGCCGATGACAGCAAGGGCCAGTACAGCGTGCTGGTGACCGAACTGCTCAACAATCTGAATTCGCAAGCGGGCGCGGCCAGCGCCTTCAACAAGACCCGCATCTCGGTCTCCCGCGCCTCCGACGGCGAACAGGTGCCGCAGGTCTCGTCCTCCCTGATGGAAGACGTCCGCATCGGCGGGTGAGTTGAGCGGCGAGTAGCGAGTAGCGAATAGGGGCAAGCGAGCGCTCCTGCTTTCTTTCTCCCCGATTCGCTACTCACTATTCGCCATTCGCGCACTTACTTCGCGTCTGCGCTTGCGGTCACCGCGCGCACCGGGTCGCCTTCGCGCAGCAGGGCGCCGGCGCGGGCGACGACGATGTCGCCTTCCTGCAGGCCTGAGGTGATCTCGACCTGGCCCGCTGACATCAGCCCGGTTTCCACCCGCCGCGTTTCGACGCGCGCGCGCCGCACCACCTGCACCACGGTGCCGGCGGAGCCGTAGAGGATCGCGGTGAGCGGCACCGAGACGCCGCAGCTTTGCCCGGTCTTGATCTGCGCGCGGCCACTTGAGTTCACCAGCAGGCGGCGGTTGGTGGTGACACCGAGGAAGACCTGCGCGAGCTGGCTGTTCGGCTCCACCGTGGTCGACAGCCGCCGCACCTTGCCGTCGACTTCGCCGGCGCCGATCACCTTGATCCGCGCCGTCTGGTTGACCTGAAGTTTGGCGATGTCGCGGGTCGGCACCATGCCGACGAGATCGAACTCGCCGCGCGCGATGATCGAGAACAGCGCCTCACCCTTGCCCGAGGCCATCGCACCGACCGAGGCCGTCGAGGCCGAGATCACCCCGCCCACCGGCGCCTGCACCGCGATCTGTCCACCCTCGGGCAGTGTCAGCCGCGCCAGCAACTGCCCCGCAGTGACGCTGTCACCCGCATCCACCATCACCTCGGCGACCTTCAGTCCCATCCGTTCGGGGCGCACCTGGTTCTCCTCCCGCGGGATGATGGTGCCGGAGACTTCGACGATATTGGCGAAGCAGGATTTCGCGGCCTTCAGCACGGTGACGGCGGCGCCCTTCGCCGGCGCCTCTTCATCAGCGGCGAGAACAGGTGACGAAAACAGGCAGAACATCCCCGCAGCGATCAGGGGGGCCAATCTGGGCAAATGGTCGCGCGCGCGGATGATCATCGGTATGTCGTTCCCGGTTTCGGTCTCAACCGATACCAGAAGGCCCGCGGGCGCGCCAAGCGCCAAGACGTCACGCCAAGACGTCACCCCTGCGCCCCGCTGACCGCGTTCGCCGCCGCCGTTTCGAGCGCCAGCGGAACGCCGGCGCGTTCATCCGCGCGGGCGATATGTCCTGTTATCGCGGAATTGACCCATGACGCATGGGTGATCGGCAGCATATGGCCGGCATCAGGCAGATGGCGAATCTCGGCGCCGTCGATGATGTCGCCGAGCCGCTGCACGATGCGCTGGGTGAAATAGGGCGACTGTCCTCCCGACAACAGCAGCGTCGGAACATGTACCGAGGTCGCCGTTTCCGCGACGCCTTGTTCGGCGAACGCCGCCGTAAAGTCGAACACGAGCTTGTAAGCACGTTCGATCATGCGGGCGCGGACGGCCTCCGGCAGCGGATCCTGCGGGCCGGACCCGTTCCAGAATGTCGTGAACTGGTCGATCGCCTCGAGCACCGATCCGTTCCAGATATCCTCGGTCACGTCACGCGCCACCTGGGCAAAGCGCGCGTGAAGCCGGCGGTCGGCCTCGTTGTCGCAGAGCAGCGTCGGCAGCACCGGTTCGATCAGCGTCAGGCTGCGCAGGCGGTGCGCGAACGGAAAACGGGTCGCGACCGCAAACGCAATCGCGCCGCCATAGGAATGGCCGACGAGATGGATCGGTCCCTCCGCGTCGTTGAGCATGTCGCGGATCGCGCGGATTTCTTCCGAGAGCGTCATCGGCAGGTCCAGCGCGCATCCATTGGCGCCATAGCCCGCGATATCGGGCGCAAAAAACCGGTGGCTGCGCTTCAGTTCATCGGCGAGCGCCTTCCACTGGCGGCCCGAACCGAGCGAGCAATGCAGCGCCACGACGCTCGCCTTGGCACGCGTTGCACGAGACATCTCAATCACACGGGTCATCGAAAAATCGGTCATTGCAAAATTCCTGTTTGGATCGGATGAGCGGCGGGCCGGATAAGCGGCTCCGCCGAACGGCTGGAAGCGAGCGTCTCACTGCTTGGTGATGACGTCAGTCTCACTGCTTAGTGATGACGTCAGTCTCACTGCTTGGTGATGACGACCTCGAGATATTCGCTAGGCACGACCATGGTGCCGTCGCCGGAACGGTTCATCCGCACGATCAGCGCATGCAGGTCATTGTGCAGCTCTTCCTGCTTGGCCGGATCGAGGGTTGCGAATGCTTTCAGCACCGGGCCGTAATAGGTCTTGAACACGTCGAGGAAATGCGACGGCGAGCGGTAGCGGAATTTGAACAGCCGCGATTCGGTTCGGATCGAGCGCGCGCCGGCGTCGAACATGTCGTGCAGCCGCGCGGACGTGCCCCACACCGCCGGCGACCGGGTTCCGGCGGCCGGCGGGACGTGCTTGCCGAGGGTCTTGAACATCTGTCCGATGAAACCCTCCGGCGTCCAGTTGGCGAGGCCGATCCGGCCCTTCGGCTTGCAGACCCGCATCAGCTCGGCCGCCGCGCGCTCCTGGTTCGGCGTGAACATGACGCCGAAGGTGGAGATCACCGCGTCAAAGCTGCTGTCGTCGAACGGCAGGTTTTCCGCGTCGGCCTCCTTGAACGCCATTTCCATGCCTTCGGCGGCCGCGCGCGCCCGGCCGCGCTCCAGCAGCGCCGGCACGTAGTCGGTCGAGGTGACGTCACACCACCGCCTGGCCGCGGCGAGGCTCGCCATGCCGTTGCCGGCGGCGACGTCGAGCACCTTCGAGCCGGCCTTGAGATCCAGCGCCTCGCAGAGTTCCTCGCCGACGATCTGCAGCGTCGCGCCGACGATGGCGTAGTTGCCCGATGACCACGCCGCCTGCTGGCGGGTCTTGAGGGCCGCAAGGTCGGGGGCGGGCAGGGCGGAATCGGCCTGATTTGGGGGCGAGGCGGTCGCGATCTGGGCGGCCATCAGTATCTCCTTCGGTGTCATGCGGCCACGGAATGGGGCTGCGATGAACCGAACATGGCCCTGTCAGGACCTAAAGACTCTGATGCCGGGCTGATTTTGCCTTGAGACGATCTTTTCTTTTCAGTGAGATTTTTAAATCTGTGAGATATCGCACACTTTTCCGCCCCGAGATTCGATCTACCTGTTGCTGAGTGCGGGATGCATGTGTGTGGGACGACGCGGCCGGAAAATGGCCTGCCGGTCCAAAGCGATCGATGACGAGACAATTGGGATGAAGCCGGTGCAATTTCACTTTTCCGACCATGTGCTGGATGTCAATCTTCGCGAATTGACCCGCGGCGGCGAGAGCGTAGCGGTCGAGCCACAGGTGTTCGACCTGCTGGTTCACCTGATCGAAAACCGCGACCATGTCGTCACCAAGGACGATCTGATCGAAACGGTGTGGGACGGCCGCATCGTTTCCGAGTCCACGCTGACGAGCCGGATCAACGCCGCGCGCCGGGCGGTCGGCGACAGCGGCAAGGATCAGGCCGTCATCCGCACCATTGCGCGAAAGGGCTTTCGTTTCGTCGGCGACCTGCAGCCGCCGCGCAACGGCGAAGCGCGGGCCGTTGCGCCGCCGCCGCTGGACTTCACCGGCGAACCGCTGCTCCGGCCGCTCCCGGCGCTCGACCGCACCGCGATCGCGGTGCTGCCTTTCGTCAATCTCTCGGGAGAATCGGAGCAGGAATATTTCTCCGAAGGCATCAGCGAGGACATCATCACCGCGCTGTCGAAGCTGCGCTGGTTTTATGTGATCGCGCGCAATTCCTCGTTCATCTACCGCGGCAAATCCGTCCATCACGAGCAGGTCGGCGCGGATCTCGGCGTCGGCTACATCGTCGAAGGCAGCGTCCGCAAGGATGGCGACCATGTCCGCATCGCGGCCCAGCTCGTCGACGTCGCCACCGGCAGTCATCTCTGGGCGGAGCGCTACGACCGCGATCTCGCCGATGTGTTCGCCGTGCAGGACGAAATCACCCAGGCCGTGGTCGCGGCGATCGAGCCGCAGCTCTATGCCGCCGAGAATTTCCGGATCCGCCGCAAGGCGCCCGAGAGCATGGACGCGTGGGGCCTGGTGATGCGGGCGCTGTCGCATTACTGGCGCGTGACGCGGCAGGACAATGTGGCGGCGCGGGCGCTGCTGGAAAAGGCGATCGCCGTCGATCCCACCTATGGCCAGGCGCTCAGCCTGCTCGCCGCCTGCCACACCTTCAGCGCCCATATGGGCTGGGAAGACATGTCGGTCGCGGTCCCTGTCGCCGAGCGCGCAGCGCTGGCGGCGATCCGGGCCGATAGCGAGGATTCGTGGGCGCATTATGCGCTCGCCAGTGTCTATCTGTTCCATCGTCGCTTCGACGATTGTCTCGCCGAATTCGAACTGGCGCTGCGGCTCAATCCGAGTTTCTCGCCCGCGCGCGGCATCTACGGCGTTGCGCTGTCCTATCGCGGGCGCTGGGAGGAGGGCGATCGTGCCGCGCGCGAGGCGCTGAAATTGTCGCCGCGCGATCCCTTTGCCGCGATCTATTGCGGGGTTGCCGCCTATTGCCAGTATATCGGCGGCCATTACGCCGAGGCGATCCGCCTGTCGCGCGAAGCGCTGCGCCAGCGCACCGATTTCGTCGGCGCGCACCGCGTGCTGACGGCCGCGCTCGGCATGGAAGGCGGCGCTGATGCGGCCAGGACCGCGCTGGAGGGCGTCCGCCGCACCCAGCCCAATCTCACGCTCGCCTGGCTCGCCAGCGAATTGCCGTTCGAGCACGACGCCGACAAGGCGCATTATCTGGAAGGATTCCGCCGCGCGGGCCTGGAATAGGCTTGCTGCAATGTTTTTTCAAAGATTCTCAAGCGCGTCTGGACGCTAAATCACAGCAGCCTGAAAGTCTTTTCCGACCACAACGGGCATCTTGATGCTGCGCTCGCTCCTGCGAGGCGCATCAAGGAGAAAACAAATGCCGTTGATTGAAGTTCACGTTATCGAGAACGTGTTCAGTGCCGAGCAGAAGCGCCAGATGATCACCAAACTCACCGACGCCATGGTGTCGATCGAGGGCGAAGCGATGCGCGGCGTCACCTGGGTCAAGATTTCCGAAGTCGCAAGCGGCGACTGGGGCATCGGCGGCAAGCCGCTGACCACCGATGACGTCAAGGCGTTCGCAGGCAGCCAAAAGGTGGCCTGACGCGCAAGGCCCCGTGTCGTCGGCGGGCGTCTCCGCCGGCACGAGGGCGCATCGCTCGCTTGTTTCCGTTTTCATCCGGCCCCTATCGGTGCCATCAGCGCTTTTTTGCGCGAGCACTGCGGCCTGCTGCCACCATGCTGGCAGCAGGCCTTCGATAGAACAACCGGGCGTCGAGCCACCGGGCTTGGCCATTCATTGAAGAGAACCGCCATGACCATGCTGACCACCATTCCACCATCCGCCACCAGATCCCTGGCCTTGCGAATCACCATTTTGCTCGCGCGCGTCCGTCGTTTCATCAACCGCTTCTTTGCCGCGGTAATCGCCCGCCACGAACGTCACGCCGCGCGCGTCGCCCTGCACCGGCTCGACGACCGCCACCTCCATGATATCGCTTTGGCGCGCTCCGAGATCGACTCGCGGCTGGAAGAGCTGGCGCAGATGCGCGCACGGATGCAGCAGCCGGGGTGGCATTGAGGGGGGCGTAAGGCAATTGAAGTTGGTCCGGTTGCCGGCACCTGAAAACATTCTGCTGCGTCTGCTCTTGAAATGATATCATGGCAATGATATCATTCCACTGCATTGGAGGATGCCATGCAGGTTTCGAAATGGGGCGACAGCCTGGCCGTGCGGCTGCCCAAAGCCCTGGTCGACAAAATGGGCCTACGGGCCGGCGACGAACTGGACATTGTCGACGCCGCCGAGCGAACGCTGGTCGTCCAGAGGGATGACCGCCGCAAGGCGGCGCTCGAACGCCTGGCATCTCTCAACTGGACGCTTCCTCCCGACTACAAGTTCGATCGGGAAGAGGCGAACGAGCGGTGAAGGCGTTCTTCGACACCAACATCCTCGTCTACACAGTGACCTCCGACGCCAGAAAACAACGCGCAGTGGAATGCCTGGGCCGCGGCGGCGTCGTGAGTGTCCAGGTGCTGAACGAGTTCGTTTATGTCGCCCGACGTAAACTCCGTCACGACTGGCCGCAGATCGAACTGGCGCTCGGGCTGTTCCGTGCGTCATTCGATGACGTTTTGCCTGTCACGCTGAACACACACACGGACGCCGTGCCCCTTGCCCGCGAGCACGGCCTGTCGTTCTTCGACGCCCTGATCGTCGCCGCGGCGATCGAGGGCGGTTGCGACATCCTGTTCAGCGAGGACATGCAGCACGGCCGCAGTTTCGGCGGCCTCGCGATCGTCAATCCGTTTCTGGAGGGAGCGCCGTAGGCTGTTCGGCGCGCGGGGCAGGCCAAGAGAGGCGCGGGCTTCCGAAGCGCCCCGATTTCCCCTAGAAGTTGATCGTGAGCGAAACCGCCTTCCATCCGGAGGACAAGGCCCGGTCGTTGATCGACCGGCGGCTTGCTGCATGCGGCTGGCTGATTCAGTCGAAGTCCGAAATGAACCTCGGCGCCGGTCTCGGGATCGCAGTGCGCGAGTTCCAGACCGCATCCGGGCCGGTGGATTACGGCCTGTTCGTTGGGCGTAAACTCTGCGGTGTGATCGAGGCCAAGGGTGAAGGCATCACGCTTTCCGGTTTCTCGGAACAGGCGTCGCGGTATATCGCCGGCATGCCCAAACACCTCGTCCACGAAGAAGGGCAGGTTCGTTTTGAATACGTCGCCTCGGGCACCGAGACGATCTTTCGCGATCACGCCGATCCTGACTCGGTTTCACGCCATGTGTTCACGTTCCATCGACCGGAAACGTTGGAGCGGTGGCTGAAAGAGCCGCTGACCCTGCGTGGCCAGCTTCAGGTTATGCCGGCCTTTATCACGGATGGGCTGCGCGCTTGCCAGATCGACGCTGTATCCGCGCTCGAAAGTTCGATGGGACAAAACCGTCCGCGCGCCCTGGTGCAGATGGCTACCGGCGCTGGAAAGACGTTCACTGCCTGCACATTGAGTTACAGGCTGCTCGCGCATGCAGGGTTCAAGCGAATTCTGTTCCTGGCCGATCGCGCCAATCTCGTTCGCCAAACCCGGGACGAATATCTTGCTTATCGCCCGCCCGGTACCGGACGCTCGTTCTCCGAAATCTACAACGTTCAGAAACTTGGGTCGGGTGGGCTGGATAAGTCCGCGCAGATCGTGATCGCCACGATCCAGCGCGTCTATTCAGTTCTCACCGGCAAGGAATTGTCGGAGGAAGACGAAGAAGCCTCGTCCTTCGAAATCTCTCGAGCCGACACCGAGAGGCTGGTTTCCTACAATCCGTCGATCCCCATCGAGAGTTTCGACCTTGTCATCACGGACGAATGCCATCGCTCGATCTACGGTACATGGCGGCAGGTGCTGGAGTATTTCGACGCCTTCACCGTCGGACTAACGGCGACGCCATCGCTGCACACGCTCGGTTTCTTCGGAAAGAACCTTGTTGCGCAATATCCCTATGAGCGGTCCGTCGTTGATGGCGTCAACGTAGGCTTCGAAATTTTCCGTATCCGCACCGAGATCGGCGAGCGTGGCAGCACGGTGAAGGCGGGCTACGACCTTCCAGTTCGCGACAAACGCACCCGGGCGCAGCGCTACGAGACGCTGGACGCAGACTTTAGCTACACGCCCGACCAGATCGACCGCACGGTGCTGGTGCCGAATCAGATTCGCACCGTTCTCGAAACCTATCGCGATTCGCTGTTCACCGAGTTGTTTCCCGGCCGCAGCGAAATTCCCAAGACGTTGATCTTCGCCAAAGACGACCATCATGCGGAAGAAATCACGCAGATCGTGCGCGAGGTTTTTGGCAAGGGCAACGATTTTGCCAAGAAGATCACCTACAAGACCGACGGTGGCGACCCCGAAGCGCTGATCCGTTCGTTCCGAAACGACTACAATCCGCGCATCGCCGTCACCGTCGACATGATCGCCACCGGCACCGATGTGAAGCCGCTGGAGGTCTTGATCTTCCTGCGCGACGTGAAGTCGGAGCTGTATTTCGAGCAGATGAAAGGGCGCGGTGCACGGACCATCTCCGCGGAAAAGTTGCGCGAAGTGACCCCCGATGCCGAAGCCAAGACCCGTTTTATCCTCATTGACGCTGTCGGCGTGTCGGAAAGCCTCAAGACGGTATCGCAACCGCTGGAGCGGAATCGCGCTATCTCTTTCGACAGGCTGATCGACGAGATCGCGGCCGGCCGCCGGGACGATGACGCCTTTGCCACGTTGGCAGCGCGCCTTGCCGCGCTCGACCGGCGCATTGGCGACAAGGACCGTACGGCGATTGCGAAGGCCTCGGGTGGCATCGACCTCTCTGGCCTTGCTTCTCGATTGCTCGATGCGATCGATCCCGACGCATTGGCGCAGCGCGTGCCGATGGGCGCGCCCGAGCCGGAACAGAAGAAGGCGCGCGAGGCTGCCAAGGATGCTGCAGCGACGGTCTTTGATGACCCCAAGTTGCGTACGCTATTGAAAGACGTGAAGGCTGCTGCAGATATTCGCATCGATACTATCTCAACTGACGCTGTGGTCTCCTCCGGGTGGGATGAGAAAACGGCCACTGATACCGTGCAACGCTTTTCGCGCTTCCTCGAAGAGCGGCGCGATGAACTCGCCGCGCTGCAAATCCTCTATCGGCTGCCCTATGCGCAGCGGCGATTGACCTATGAGGCGGTGGACGACCTGAAGGAGGCGCTGAAGCGTCCCCCATGGCTGCTGGAGCCCGTCGACATCTGGCGCGCCTACAAGCGTCTTGCATCCGACAAGGTGCGCGGCAATCCGGCCGGAACGCTGGCTGACATCGTCATGCTGGTGCGCTATGCGCTCGGACAGGCGGAATCGCTGGAGCCGATGTCCTCTCTCGTCGCCGGCCGCTTCAACCTCTGGCTTGGCCGCGAGGAAAAGGCGGGGCGGACCTATACCGACGCGCAGCGGGGCTGGTTGACGGCGATCCGCGATCATCTCGGCGTCAATATCGAGATCCGGCCCGAGGATCTGATGGATGCGCCGGAGTTTTCCGCGCGCGGTGGCATCGTCCGGGCGCGGGCGCTGTTCGGCGCGCGGCTGCCGGCGCTGCTGGATGAGTTGACGGATACGTTGGTCGCGTGATATATATCATTGGTATCTACCACCCTGAAGGAGGCGGATGATGAGTGCAACCGCCAAGATATTCATGCATGGCCGCAGCCAGGCCGTCCGACTGCCCAAGGAATTTCGTTTCGAGGGCAACGAGGTGAAAGTCAGCAAGGTCGGCGACAAGGTGATCCTCGAGCCGATCAAGAAGCAGCCCATTGACCTCGACAGGTTTTGGGCGGAACTCGACGCGCTTGGGGCCAGGGACTTTCTGCCGGACGGTATCCCGGATGAAGCGCCGGCCGAGCCAGATCCGCGCGTATTTTTCGACGAATGATCTGTCTCGACACCAACATTGTCATCGCGATCGTGAACGGACGCAGTTCGTCGCTTCGCCATCGGCTCGGAGAGCAGATGCGAGGAGGTACCACCGTCGCGCTTCCGGTCGTCGCGCTGTTCGAAATGCGCTACGGGTTCGCCAAGGGCGGCCGGCGCGAACATAACGAACGCCTGCTCGAAAAATTTCTTGGCCTGGGGATCGATATTCTCCCGTTCGAGGTGGACGACGCGGCGCATGCTGGCGACATCCGTGCCCGACTGGAGAGCGCGGGCACGCCGATCGGTCACTACGACTATCTTATCGCAGCCCAGGCGCGCCGTCGGGGTGCCACTCTCGTGACGGCGAACGTCCGCGAGTTCGCGCGTGTGCCGGGGCTGCTGGTGGCGGATTGGACGGCGTGATGGACGTTGGGACGGCGCAGTCAAAGAAGAAAGATGACGGCGCGGAGGGACGATGGGTCCTCCCCGCGAGTTGGTGCTGGACAACGATAGGATCGATTGCAAGCCTTCGAGGGGAGAAGGTAACACCACAATCGCAGCCGGAACTGCCTTTCGTGGGAATGGATGACATTGAGCCGGACGGCACCTCAATAAGCCAGACGAAGCCCTTCGGGTCGATGAAAAGTGCAGGAAATCGCTTCTTTCCTGGCGATCTGCTCTACGGTCGCTTGCGGCCGTACCTCAACAAGACGGCAGTCGCGCCAAGCGACGGGGCATGTTCGGGAGAGTTGCTCGTAATTCGCCCCTCCGCTGCCGTCGAACCTAGGTATCTGCAGCTCTTTATCCATTCGCGTCAATTCGTTCACGCAGCGACTAGCGCTGTGAGCGGGGATCGTCCTAGAATCGATTTTACGACAGTCGCTGAATTCGATTTTCCCCTTGCGCCTTTAGCTGAACAGCGCCGCATTGTAGCGCGGGTGGACGAGCTGATTGCTGTGATCGCTGAAGGAGAGGTGGCGCTGGTAAGGGCGCGCAATAGTCTCGATACCTTTCGCCGCGCGCTTCTTAAATCAGCTGTCACAGGCAAATTGACGAGGGATTGGCGTACCGCGAGCCTCGTGTCCGAAACAGGCCGAGAGTTCCTCGCCCGCGTTGTAAAAGGTCGTGAGACGAAGGTCCCTGCGAAAGGTCGAAGCCGCCGGAATGCCGAATCCGGAGCGCTTGATACGAAGCTGCTGTCCGCGCTTCCAGAAGGGTGGGCTTGGGCGCCTCTTGAGGTGATCGCATCAGTAGGAACTGGCGGCACACCACTCCGCTCGAACAAGGCTTATTGGGAGAACGGAAGCGTCGCTTGGTTTACAAGCGCTGCAACAAACCTCCCATTTGCATCTGTACCAAACGAGTCGATCACTGAACGCGCGCTGCTTGAGACAAGCTGCCGAATTTACCCCGCGGGAACTCTTCTCGTTGCGATGTAGGGTGAAGGCAGGACTCGTGGCCAGATTACAGAATTAGCTATTCCGGCAGCTTGCAATCAAGCATGTGCCGCTCTGCAGTTTTCAAATGCCGATTTGCGGAGGTGGGTCAAGCTGTGGTTTGGTTCTTTCTACCTCCAGTTAAGAGCTCAAGCCGCTGGAGGAGTCCAACCCAACCTGAATCTCGAGATTATTAGGTCACTAACCGTTCCCATTCCCCCTGCTGCCGAAGTAACCGAAGTTCTTCGTCGCGTGTCGGAAGCACTGGCGGCCGCTACGGATGTCTTCGCCGTACTTGATGCCGACACCGCCGATGCTGCTCGGTTGAAGCAATCCATCCTCACTGTCGCACTCGGGGGGCGCCTTGTGCCGCAAGACTCGTCCGATGAACCAGCGAGCGCGCTTCTTGCGCGTCTTCCCGTTATATCACCCGCTGGCCAGCGTGGGCGAGCAAGAGAGGCCGCTGTATGAACGCCAAATCCCTCGTCGCAAAAGTCTGGAACTTCGCGCATGTGCTGCGCGATCAGGGCGTCTCCTATCAGGCCTATATCAGCCAGATTTCCTATCTTCTCTTTCTCAAGATGGACGAGGAGCGTGTCACGCAGATCGGCGAAGCTTCGATGCTGCCGGAAGGCGCGCGCTGGGACGACATCAAGGATCTGTCGGGCGAAGCGCTGAATGCCGCTTACGTCAAGCTGCTCGATAAGTTGTCGAAGCAAGGCGGTATCATCGGCGCGATCTTCCTGAAGGCGCAGAGCGAGATTCAGGACCCGGCGAAGCTGAAACGTCTCGTCGGCCTGATCGACAGCGAGACATGGCTCGGCCTGCCGGTCGATGTGAAGGGCAACATCTACGAAGGTCTGCTGGCCCGTAACGCCGAGGACGTCAAATCCGGCGCGGGCCAATACTTCACGCCGCGTCCGCTGATCGACGCCATGGTGCAGGTGGTCGATCCCAGGCCTCATCAGACCGTGCATGATCCCGCTTGCGGCACGGCCGGCTTCCTGCTCGCCGCCTGGGAGCACATGAAGCAGCATCCGAAGGCACGCGACCGCGGCGTCTATTCGGCCCTCAAGAACAAATTCTCCGGCGTCGATATCGTGCCGGAGGTCGTGCGCCTTGCGGCCATGAATCTTTATCTGCACGGCATTACCGGGGTCGATTCGATCGTCGAGGCCAAGGACGCGCTGCTCGGCGCCGGCGGCAAGAGCTACGAAATCATCCTCACCAATCCGCCCTTCGGCAAGAAGCAGAGCTATCGCATTGTCCGCGACGATTGCGAGATCGATAGCGAACGCGAGGACTATGATCGACAGGATTTCTTCGTCACGACCTCGAACAAGCAGCTTAACTTCTTGCAGCACATCATGACGGTGCTGGCGCCGAATGGCGAAGCCGCGGTCGTGCTGCCGGATAACGTGTTGTTCGAGGGCGGCGCCGGCGAAACGATCCGGCGAAGGCTTCTCAAGAACTTCGATTTCCATACGCTGCTGCGTCTGCCGACCGGTATCTTCTACAAGCAGGGCGTGAAGGCGAACGTGCTGTTCTTCGACAAGAAGCCGCCTTCGGAAGAATCCGCAACAAAGGATCTCTGGATCTACGACCTGCGCACCAACCAGCGTTTCACGCTGAAGGAGCGTCCCATGGTGCGCGCCGATCTCGATGATTTCGTCGCGTGCTACCAATCCGGCCGGCGGGCCAAGCGCAAAGAGTCGGAGAAGTTCAAGCGCTTCCCGTTAAAAGCCTTGGTGGCGCGCGACAAGGTCAACCTCGATATCTTCTGGCTCAAGGACAACGCCCTCGACGATCCCGATCTGCTGCCGCCGCCCGACGAAGTCGCTGCCGAAATCGTGGAAAGCTTGCAAACGGCTCTCGATCGATTTCGCAACGTAGCCAAAGCACTCGGCGAAGGCCCGGTGTGATCGCGAAATTAGAAAAACGCAGTTTTCTTGCTAAGCATTGATTTGCCCGACAACGCAAATTAAATGACGCCCTTGCGCTGATATTTCGAAGCGCCCTGCAGAATTATTTCTGTTTGAAATCAAGAGCATCGCTACTGTGCATGGGGTTGTTTTGCATATTTTCGTTTGAAGCGGCGCAACCCTCCCCTACTGCATCTTCTTCCGTCGCGCCGCGGCGGCATCCACTACGTTATCCACCGTCTCGCGCCAGTCGATGATCTCGGCCGCTAGGACCGGATGGTTGAACCCTTTCAGGTTCAGATCGTCGATCGGGTTGCCTTCGACCCATTGCTCGACCATGCCGTAGACGCGGCGGCTGACCACGATCTGGTTGGGCTTGGCTTCGCTGCAGAGGCGCGAGGCGAGGTTGGTGACGCTGCCGATCGCAGCGTATTCCAGCCGCTGTTCGAAGCCGACCTGGCCGAGCGTCGCATAGCCGAGCGCGATGCCGATGCCGAACCCCAGGCTATGCCCGCGGTTGCGCCAGCGCTCGGTCAGCGGGCCGATGACGTCGCGCATCTCCACCGCCATCTTCACGGCACGCTGGACGTGGTCCTCGAACTGGATCGGCGCGTTGAACAGGATCATCACGCCGTCGCCGGCATATTTGTCCAGCGTGCCCTCGTATTTGAAGATCAGTTGGCCGAGTGCCGCGTGGTATTCGCGCAGCACGTTCATCGCCTCTTCCGGCTCGGTCGCCTCGGTGAACGCGGTGAAGCCGCGCAGGTCGCAGAACACCACCGTGACCTCGCGGCGCTGGCTGGTGAGCAGGCCTTCGGGGCTGTCGGAGGAGGCGATCAATTGCGCCACCTGCGGCGCCAGGAAGCGCTCGAGCTTGCGGATGCGCTCGATCTCGCCGAGCTGGGTCTCGACGCGCTCCTCCAGCGACTTGTTCCAGTCCTTGAGCTGCTCGGTCTGTTCCTGCAGCTTGCTCGCCTGCTGGCTGACGATGCCGTTGGCGTCCTGCAGCTCGCGGCTCTTGTGATCCACCTCGGTGAACAGCCGCGCATTGCGCATCGCCAGCACCGCCTGGTGCGCGAAGGTCTTCATCAGGCCGATCAGGTTGACGGAGAATTCGCCGGCGCTTTGGCGCAGCACCACCAGCGAGCCCAGAATGCCGGTCTGGTCGACCAACGGCACGACCAGCACCGAATGGAAGCCGGCTTTCATCACGACATCGCGCAGCGGATGATCGGGCATCGCGGCGAGATCGGGCATCGAGATCGGCTCGCCGGTCGCGGCCGCCTCGCCGAGCGGCGAGTTGTCGGTGTCGATGACGCGGTGGCCACCTTCGGCTGCCTTGTCGATGCCGATCGATTCGGTGAGGTTGAACTGGCGGTTGCCGGCGTCATAGCCGTAGATCAGCACGGCGTCGGCATGGGTGATTTCCAGCGCGCGCGCGGCGACCGTGGGCAGCACGGCGTTGAGATCGAGCGAGGAAGCCACCGCGCGTCCGACTTCCTCGAGCACCTTCAGTTCGTTGATGGACTGCGCGAGATCGCGGGTCCGCTCGTTCACCTTGGTTTCGAGGTTCGAATAGGTCTCGGCGAGTTGCCCGGCCATGCCGTTGAACTGGTTGGCGAGCTCTTCCAGCTCGTCGGATGTTTTTACGTCGATGCGGTGGCCGAAATCGCCGGCGCCGAGACGCCGCGCGCCGGCCCGCAGCGCCGTGATCGGCACCAGCATGCGACGCGCCATGATGGTGCCGGCGATGATCGCGACCACGAGGCCAAGGCCGATCAAAAGCGCGATCCGCATCAACTGGTCGCGGATCGGCGTCAGCGCCTGCGCCGTCTCCTGTTCGAAGAACACGTGCCAGCCGAGTTTCGGCACCAGGCTCGACGTGGTCAGCACCGCGCTGCCCTTGATGTCGGTGCCCGATGTCAGCGCCACGCCGCCGGGTCTGCTGACGGCTGCGACCTGCGGCAGCGACGACAGGTTCTTGCCCACT
>Ga0308175_100000821_pt1 | contig 20531 bp, 11 predicted proteins | sample PhyCR1_3_FD_203893 | JGI IMG/M metagenome (GOLD analysis project Ga0308175, IMG submission 203893) | Soil microbial communities from UC Gill Tract Community Farm, Albany, California, United States - DLSLS.C.R1 | ecosystem: Environmental > Terrestrial > Soil > Agricultural land | place: USA...
TCCAATCGGATGACGCGCGGCGGTCCGCAGCCAGAGATCCCAGTCCTCGCCATGAATCTCGCGGCGCTCGTCGAACCCGCCAACTTCGTCGAGCACTCGGCGCGGCATCATCACCGTGACAGTGTTGATGAAAGAATCCGCGTGATAGAGGGCGCAGAATGCTGATCGGGGAGGACCGTCGGAGGCGCCGGCGTGACGCGTACCGTGAACGACGGCGGTGTGGAGCAATCCGGTATCAGGATACCGGTCGAAATACTCAACCTGCCGCGCGAGCTTTTCACGCAGCCACTCGTCATCGGCATGGAGGAATGCCACCAACTCGCCGGTTGAGGCGGCGATTCCTGTGTTACGCGCCATGGCCGAGCCGCCGTTCACTTGTCGGACGCATCGAACACGACCAGAAAATTCTCCGATCGCGGCGGTCAGCGCCTCGTGGTCCTCCGACCCGTCATCAACGACAACGACCTCGTAGTCGGAGAACGTCTGAGCGAAGACCGATCGCAGCGCCGACGCGACGAGCGGCGCCGCGTTGAACACTGGTATGACGACACTGACACGTGGCATATGAAGCCGGATATCGAGATTCAGCGGAGCCTGACCGGCTTGACGGCGACGACGCGGAACCCGAGCTGGTTGCGTTCCAACTGGCCGCCGGAGAGTTGCGAGTCCTGCTGGGTGCGCCCATAGAAGCCTTCCGCCGACAGCCATCGAGTCAGGTAGTAACCGGCGGTCGCCGACAGCCAATTGGTTTGCAGACTTCGTTGAGTGGTGTCGAGCGGATCGTTTTGCAGCCACGAAAAAAAGCCATCGACATAGAGGCGGCGCGCGAGGGGCATGCGGATGTTCGCGTTCCACTGCTGGTTCTGAAACGTTCCGCCGAATCCGAACGAAGGAATGTACGACCGCATGTAGCTTGCCGAGACTACTCCGCGGCCGGTTTTTTGAGAAAAGCCGGCCCGCCATTCGGGTCCGGTGCGAGCCTCGTGGTGCAGCCCGGCGCCGAGCATGGCGACGCCGAAGCCCCCGTTGATCGACGTGCCAGCGGCGAGTTGGTACTGAGCCGTCGCCGTCGCCGTCTGCATATTGAAGCGGTCTTCGGGACCAGGCACACCGGCGTGTGTCTCGCCGTTTACTATCGCGCGGCTGAATTCGTACTCGCCTCCGATCGCGAGCCGGCGCGAAAGCGCGTAATCAACTGCGGTCGTGATGTCGTGCCCGTGCCCTCCCTGGAGAGAAGTCGAGGTAAACACATTGTTGTCGAAATCAACCGTGCGCAAGGTGTAGCTGCTTCTGAGCGTTGTGCGTTTGGTGAGCGACGCCTGAATGCCACCGGTTGCAGCGTTCGAACGTGATCCGATGCGATAGAAAGGCACGCCAGCCAATTGAAGAACGTCTGTCGTCTGGGCGGCGGTGAAGGACTCATCTCCAAAGAAGCTGACTCGGCCATTAACGCGTCGCTCGAGACTCGCGTGCAACGTTTGGTGAAGGCCATTCAACTCTGACAGCGTCATGTAGCGGACGAACGCTCCTGAATACCCGCTGGTGAAGCGCGTGTACTTCCCCGTGTAACTCAGGCCGGCCGCGGGCGTGATCGGCGATCCGTAATCAGACGGAGGATTTGTTCCTGGATTGACGAGCAGTACGTTGTCGTCCCAAGTGCCGCCGACGGAGATGGATGGTGTGAAGACCCAGCCGCGCGGCGTTTGCTGCTGAGGCGGAACGGCAGGGCCTTGCGCGCGAACACCAAGCGGCACCAGAACTGCCAGGCCGACAAGCGCCGCGGCAAAAAATCTTAAAACACGTCGCATTTCGAAAATCCTTGCGTTAGCGAATCGCGCCGGCGCAGTTGCGTTCACCCTCATCGAAATGCATGGGGCAGCAAGTGAGGTGCCACGCGAGAGTTTTTGTGAAAAACGTAGACCTTCTCAGCACTCGCGGCTCGACTCAGCGTTCACCACGGCGTCGAAGTGGGGAATTGAATCGCGACAGTGAGAAATCCGTGTCTCTTCATGGGTGGTGTAATCCTTACAAACTGCTCAGTTGTGGGTCCGCGCACATCGATTCGGTGTAAGGCAGTTCTTTGACATCGATGGTGTCGCGCAGAAAGGGCGGGGAGCCCTCGTCAAGTGGGGCAATAATTCGGACGCGCAGAACGCTCGATGTTGATTCCCGGTGCCCGGGCCAAGCCCGCCTCGTCTGCTCCGATGCGGTACCAGCGCTGGTCGGGTCGTTGGCGAAGCAGACGATTCCACCATCGACCGCATAGGCGGGTGCGCACGTTGAAGCCGGGCGGGCGTGAGCTCGGTTAACTGTCCTGCACGGTGGCGTACGGAGCACGTTCCGGCCGCCCTCGTCCGGGCGCGGTTCGAGCAGTACACATGCTCGCCATCGAGCGCGACGCTGCTGAAGCGCACCCCTGGGCGGCCGCGAGCGGGGCCGACACGGTGACGGCCAGTTGTCGTACGCGCGGCACGGATCAGGTGCGGTAGGGATTCGCCGGATCGTCTACGTACGCCGCGTCGTCGTTGATCGGGTTCCAGACGAGCGGCACATCCCGGGGCAGCCGGCCGGCAGGGTCGTGCACGAACAGCGGACGCACGTCGCGCTCGCGGAAGCCGCAGGACGCGAGCGCGCGGCATTCCGCCGCCGTCGATGCAAACGCCACCATCTCGTTGGCCTCGTGCGTCTGCGACGCGGCACGCGTCGCCAGACGATACGCCTGCTGTAAGTCGTTCAGCGTCGCGGATCGCAGCCACAGTCCCGCCAGCCGTGTCTGCCCTCGCACGCGACTGAGGAGAAGACGCCCCCGGCTCTCCTCCCCGCGAACGATCTCGAACCCCGAAAGATGCGCCGCGGGACAGCGCAACCAGTGATTCAGAAACGCAGCCGTGGGCTGCACGTGGATTTCCTCGCCCAGCCACGCCGCATAGTCGTCGTCGTCGAACCGGCCTACGGGAGTCGCACGCCACCCTGCCGCGATCGGCCCCGGGGCGATGCGACTCCAGGCGGTGTTGCGGGCGAGCCGGGCGGCATTCCGCAGCGGACCCTCGGAAGGGCGCGTACGGGCCTGCCGCCATGGCCGGAGCACCCGAGCAAACACGCGGAGGCTCCCGCGCGGCTCGAAGCCAAGCCGCGGGATCACCGAACGCGTCATTGCCGTTCCGCCAGCCACCACGGCCACCTGAGCCCGCGACATCAGCTTCTTCATGAGGGTGGCGCCCGCACCGGGCAGCTCACGGCCCGCCACCCAGTCCATGAAGGAGAGGGCTGAGATCCGTTCGACACGCTCCGGTGCAGCGGCGCACGGCACGCACAGCGAGAGCGGCATCGCCACGCAGTGCGCCACGATGGTCTGGCCTTGCACGAGCACATAATTCCGCGGCACGCTGCCCTCGCCGAACGACTCGAAGTATTTCCAGTGCAGCAGTGCGGGTGCGGTGAACGGCGCTTCGCCAGCCGCCTGGAAAGCGGCGCCAAGGAGCGCCGCGATCTGTTCCGTGTCGCCGGGCACGGCCGGGCGCAGGGTCACTGCCATGCTGCGCTACAGCTGTCCGCCCGTGAGGCCGATGGTCTGGCCGGAAATGAACGAGGCGTCGGGCGAGAGCAGGAACCGCACCATGCCGACCACATCGTCCGTGCGGCACAGGCGGCCGAGCGGCACGAGAGCGGCCTGTTTCATCTGCTGCCGTTCCGTGCTCTCCTGATTCATGCCGGTGGCGATGAAGGACGGGCTGATCGCGTTGATCGTGATGCTGCGACGCGCCAGCTCGGGCGCGAGCAGCCGCACGGTCTGTTCCACCGCCGCCTTGCCGAGCGAGTAGCTCGCCAGCGCGAGCACCGGTTTCTGTGTGGCGAAGATCGAGCCGAGCACGATCAGACGCCCACCGGGAACGGCATCGTCGCCCTGCGCCTGTGAGAACAGGAAGCGCGCGAGCTCGATAGTGCTGATCGCGCCGAACTGCAGCTGCTGCTGCACGGCCGCGCCATCCAGCTGCAGCAGGCTGCCGTGGGGGTGACGCGGCCACGCGGCGTGCACCACGCCGTATATGCGGCGCCCCTGCAGCCGCTCCCGCAGCCGCTCGCGCCAGGACGCATCCTGCAGGTCCGCGGGCACTTCGATCACGCGCGTGCCGTCAGCGGGCGCCGAACCGGGCCGCCGCACGAGCGCCACCACCGTGTACTCGCCGGCAAGGCCGAGCACCATTTCGCTTCCCACGCCCCCTGCTGCGCCGGTCACGACCACGATGCCCTGAGAGTCGCCCGGGGCCGCAGCGGTTTCAGGCCGCCGTGCGGCTGCCGCCTCACGCTGCTCGTGGCAGGAGAAGTTCATGTGCACGTCGGCCGTCGGCGTCCCCGACTCGAGGTTCTGCACGGCGATGCGGATCGTGCCGGCGCGGCTCGCGAGATTCCACGCGGTGATCTCGCCCGAAACACGCACACGGCACGGGTGATACAGCGGCGATGGGAACTTGGCCTGAACGGTGCCGAGCAGGACGTGCCGCCCCGGCAGGTGCATCCCGACGAGCGCGCTCGCCAGGCCCACCTGGAAGGCGCCGTGCACGATGCGACCGCCGAAGTTGGTGCGGGCGGCGTAGTCGGCGTCAACGTGGAGCGGGTTCGCGTCGCCTGACAGAACAGCGAACGCCACCACGTCGTCTTCGGTGATCTCGCGCTCGAACTGTGCGGTGAGGCCGACCCGCAGATCCTCCGGCGACAGCGCGGCTGCCTCAGGAAACCTGCTGTTCATGGTGGAGATAGTCCAAGATCAGATTGAACGAGACAAGCTGATCGAGCGCGTCCGGATCGATCTGCACCTCGAACTCCTCCTCGAGCACGCTCAACAGGGTGACGCTCGCGAGCGAATCCCAGGCGCCGACCGATAGCGGCGAGGCCAAGGCAATCTCCCGTTCGCTCAATTCCGGGAACACCGCCGAAAAGCACTTCACTAGCCGCGCCCGCGTGTCAGGCATGCTCAAGCTCCGTTCTCAAGGTGACGCGGTGGAAGAGCCGCGGGCAGGCCGCGCGGAACGAGTCAACCTCCACACGCAGGCCCGGCGCCGGGGTGACGCCCGTGAGCTCGCGCAGAAAACGCGTCAGGGGACCGTTGCGCGGAGTCTCAAGGTAGTCGAACGTCGCCACCTGCGCGTCGAAGCGCTCGAAGAGCGCCGCGAGGCATCGATGCTCGATGCGCCGCGCGAACGCCCGGCAGCTCATCACCCAGGCGGTGATCGCGATGGTCGATCCGTGGGCACGGCCGGCCACGACCGCGATCTTTCCGAGAGGACCGAAGCGGTCCGCATAGCTGGCCGTGAGGACGAACGTCTCCGGGTCGTCCAGCCATTCCGCCCACTCGCGCGCCGAGATGCGCCGGCCGTTCAGATTGAACTGGTTCGTCTTGTTGATCAGTTCGAGCGGCCGGGTATCGCCCGGTGCCTGAACGAAATCGAGCACGAGCTGCGGCTCGGCCTGCTCCAGCAGCTCTTCCGAATATCCGTCGCCGTCCTCTCTCAACGGCATGGCTACCGCGCTGGTGCGAAGGCTCTCCAGCCGGATCCGGTCCTCGTCCGAAACGTTCGCCTTGCCGAACCGATCACGGAGATGGGCGATCAACGGCAGCAGGGCGTCGGGCTCTCCTGCCGGGAACTGAAGGCACTCCAGATCCGGGTGCGCCGCGGCCACCTCGGCCAGTTCGGTGGGGTTGTCGTCGACGAAGACGACGCTGTCGGCGCCCACATGCCATGTCTCGAGGACGCGGGCCACGGCCTCCGCCTTCGATCCCCAGGTGACCGCGAACGGAAATACCTGCTCGCGACGCAGCAAAAGATCCGGGCGGCCGAACGCCTTGTCCACGACGCCCGGATCGTTCTTGCTGGCGACGGCCACGAGGATGCCGGCATCGGCGAGGGCGCCGAGCAACTGCTGATAGACGCCGTGCGCCTGGCTGTGATGATCCAGGTCCCAGCTAATCTCCTCCACGCCGTCGTCACCGACCACGCCGTGCCAGAGCGTGTTGTCGAGATCGGTGATGAGGCCTTTTTTCGGAGGGCGGTTGTCGACGGCCTGCACCAGCAGTTCCGCGAGGCGCGCCGCGTGGACCGTCCGATACGGGAAGCCCGACATCCACGTGGACTTGACGCTCGCCCGATCCGCCGCCGGCGACAGCACCTGCAGCCGCGCGTCGCTGACGATGCGCACGCGCGCGTCCTGCGCGACATCTGCGGCAAACGCCCAGAGCCGTTCACGCAGCCGCAGTTCGTGCGGCGACATCTGCCAGCCAGCCGTGGAGAACACCGGCGGCAGCGGCAGCGTTGGCAGGCTGATCGCCACCGTCGACACTCGCGTCAGCCGACCGATGAGATGCCGCAGCTGCGCCAGCCAGGTCTGCGCGCGGTCGAGGATCGAACCTGCATCGCTCGGCGACCATCCGCCCAGACGACGCAGGCCGAGACGCGCGTCGAGATCGAACCACTCGAGGATGATTGCAGCCGCATCGACCCGCTCGCCGCGCAGGTTCCGCAGGGTTCCCGCCATGTCGTCGTATACCCCGGTGGTCACGTCCACCGCGTGCGTGGGGAAGCGCTGCCGCAACCCCGCATGCAGGAAGGTCCGCAGGTGCAGCGGCGTGAAGCTGCACACGAGCGCAAGGGTGTAGGTGCCCGATGCCGAAGCCGGCGCAGGCGACGAGGCAATGGCCAGGGCGTCGGCCAGCTTCATGGGCGGGCCGGGGTGCAGCGCATCGACAGCAGCTCTCATGGTGTCGGATGCGTCGCGGTCGCGGCGGGGCCAGAATGACGCAGGGCGTCGTAAAGACGGCGCAGCTGCCGCGGCATGAGACGCAGCCCCACATACACCATGCGCAACCGCGCCCGCGTCAGCCAATGCGGCGCGCACCGGGCTGCCCGACCGAGCGCCGCGGCGGCGGCGGCGTAGTGGCCCGCAAAGAAAAGAGTTCGCCCTTCCTCGAGGGCGATCTCCGCCCGGCGGCGCGCAATCTGACGCTCGACGCGCACCCGCTGCGCGGCGGTCAATGGCAGGATGCGCTGCAGATCCTGGAGGACCTCGATGATGGCCGACGTCATCGGCAGCTTCTCGCGTGAGAGACTGCCGGGACGGCGCCGATGGCGCACGAGCGGCTGGCGCTGATACGCCATGCGGTACCGGTGAAACGCCAGCCGCGCCCACAGATGAAAGTCTTCGGACCGCCAAAACCGCTCGTCGAAGAGCCCGACGTCCATGACGGCCTGGCGCCGGACCACGGTGCAGGACGTCAGCACCGTGCAGGTGGTGTCGATCAGCTGCTCGAAGGTCACCTTGCCCTCCGAGGGCGACGCGTCCATGAGGGTGCGGCCCGCCAGCGGCGAGTCGCCGAAGATGAGCCCGTTGGCGTAGACGAGATCGAGCGACGGGTCGTCCGCGAGCCGCCGCATCTGCTCATCGAGATACGTCGGCATCAGCAGATCATCACTGTCGAGCACGGCGACGAACTCTCCGCGCGCGTGACGGATCGCCGTGTTCCTGGCGCGGCTAGGTCCGCCGTTTTCCTGCGTGATGTAGACGATGCGATTGCGATACGGCGCGAGGGCGCGTTCAAGTTCCTCGGTATCGGGCGACCCATCATTGACGACGACGACCTCGAAGTCAGTAAACGTCTGCCGAAACACGGAATCCAGCGTCTCACCGATGAGCGCCGATGTCTGGTAGGCGGGAATGATGACACTGACGGCCGGCGCGGCCGCGAGGGCTCCGCTCGTCGGGGAGGCGGCTCTAGAATATGACGGAGGCGTTGCCATAGATGAACTGAAGCCTCGGCTATTCAAGATCCGGACCGTCCGGAGCGTCCGCCGCCACACGGCCGTGATGGTAGACGATGCGATCGCGGTACGCGCGAGGGCGCGTTCATCAAGCTCGTCGGTATAGGGCGACCCATCATTGACGAGGACCTCCAACTCGGTAAACATCTGCCCAAACACGGAATCTCGCGTCTCGCCGATGAACGCCATGCCTGGTAACCGAGGATGATCACACTGACGTCCAGCGCGGGCCGCGAGGGCTCCGCGTATCGGAGAGGCGGCTCCAGAAGATGACCGAGGCGCTACCATAGATGAACTGCAGCCTCGGCCATTCAAGATCGGGACCCTTCGGAGTGGGCGCCGCCTCACCGCGTGGATCTTTCCTTGCACCGCGCGCGCGTGAATGCTGCACAAGCGGGTGATCCGTTCCATCGCGCATACATTCGGGGTGCTCCAGGTGGCGAGACAATTCCGCCGGAGCGGCGTGCGCATTCTGATGTATCACCGCTTCCCGCCCGACACCACCGGGCTGCAGCGCGAGTGCGAGCACATTCGTCGTCACTACCACCCACTGGCGCTGGGCGAGCTTGCCCGCTGCCTGCGCGAGGAACGGCCCTGGCCGGAGCACGCCGTGGTGGTCACGATCGATGACGGGTACCGGGACTTCCTCACCTCGGCCCACCCGGTGTTCCGGGCGTTCGATATTCCCGCCACTCTCTTCGTCGTGAGCGACGTCGCGGATGGTCGCCTGTGGCTATGGCCCGACGTCGTCGAATACACCATCGCACACAGCCCACGACCGTCGTTCACGTTCGCGCTCGAGCACGGACCGGCGCAAACTTACGCACTCGGGACGCCCGCGGAGCGGCGCGCGCTCTCGTCGGCGCTCGCAATCCAGCTCACGGAGGTGGATAACGAGTGGCGGCTGCACGCCCTCCGGGAGCTTCAGGAGTTGCTGGAGGTCGAGATCCCGCAGAGGCCTCCCGAGCCGCACGCGCCGCTCACGTGGAACGAGATCCGCGCGCTCGCCGCCGCGGGCGTGGAAATCGGCGCGCACACGAAGACGCACCCTATCCTGCCGCGCGTGGCCGACCCGGCAGCGGTCGAAGCCGAGATCGTCCTGTCGAAGGCGCGTATCGAGGAGGAGCTCGGGCAGCCGGTGCGCCACTTCTGCTTCCCCAGCGGACAACACACGCCGGCGGCGCTCGACGCCATCAGACGGGCGGGGTACGAAACGGCCGTGACGACCGAGCGCGGGATGAACGCTGCCGGATCCCCGCGATTCCTCTTGCGCCGTCTTGGCGTGGAACCGTCCAACCCGATGGAGTACTTTGCCGAGCTGCTGTCCGGCGTGCGGACGACCTGAACGGGCGCCGTCGCGTCTCGACCTGCTGGCGATGCTGAAGGGGACCCGCACGGCGCCAGCCCGTTTCGCTCCGTGATGGCAAACCGTGACCTCTCGGTGAGAGACGTAATTGTTACAAACAGCTCAGTTGCCCTTGACTACACATCGTGCTGTTTCGTTTTGCGAGACTCGCCAATTGCTGTAATTGACACCGAATTGTGGGTTGGCCGATCAATTGCGACCACCTTGCGCACCGCGTGCCATCGATAACGAATCACTCTGCAAATCCAAACAAGGTGTGCCTCAATGCGTCTGTCCTTCGTGTGTCCGCTCGCTCCGCCGACCGTCGTTTCTTTTGTACTTGCGGGCTTGATTACCGTGGGCGTCTCGGGCAGGGTATCGGCGGCGACCCTGACCGTGTGCGCGACTGGCTGCGCGTACTTTGATTTTCAGCAGGCGCTAAACGACTCGCAGCCTGGCGACACCATTCTTCTTCGCGCCGGCGAAACATTCACCGGCAACTTCGTGCTTCCCGCCAAGAGTGGTTCCAACACCACTCCGATTTTGATTCGGTCGGACGCGCCAGACAGCGCACTTCCGGCAGCTGGTATTCGGCTGGTGCCACCTGGTTACGCGGGAGCCAACGTCGCCTTGAATCGGCTGGCGCGTCTGAAGGGGCGCGGCGGGGCCTACAGGACGACGCCAGTGTTGAAGGCCGCGGCGTCAGCGCACAATTACCGGGTACAGTTCCTCGACATCGATGGCGTTGCGCAGGAAGGGTGGGGAACCCTCGTCGAGTGGGGCAATAACTCGGACGCGCAGACCACGCTCGATGTTGTGCCCTACGGAATCGTCCTCGATCGCGTCTACGTGCACGGCCACGCGACGAAAGGACAGAAACGTTGTATCGCGCTCAACGGCGCATCGCTCGACGTACTCAACAGCTTCGTCGTCATGTGTGCCGCCGTCGCGATCGACGCGCAGGCAATCGCCGGGTTCAACGGGCCCGGTCCATTCAAGATTTCCAACAACTATCTCGAAGGTAGCACTGAGAACATTCTCTTCGGCGGCGCTGACCCGAAGATTCCCAATCTCGTCCCGAGCGACATCACCATCACTCGCAATCTGTTCACCAAGCCGGTGAAATGGCGCAATCCGGTCCTGGTGCCACCGTCGGCTCCCGCGGTCACGGCGATTGCCGGCGGGGGATCGCTGGCCGCCGCTAGGCACTACTTCACGGTCGTGGCGGTGATGAAAACCGAAGGAGACGAAGCGGTTTCTGCTCGCTCTACCGAGACGTCCGTTCTCGTCGGGACGAGCGGCAGCAAGGTGACGCTGACCTGGAGCGCGGTTGCGGGCGCGGACTTCTATCGCGTGTACCGCGGCACGACCGCCGGCGGGGAAAACCGGTACCTGCAGAGCGCCACGGGCACCACGTCGATCGTGTACCCGGGATCAGGCGAGACCACTGGAACGCCGCCGACGCAAGGCAAAAAATGGAACGTCAAGAACCTGCTCGAGTTGAAAAACGCACGCAGAGTCCTTATTGATGGAAACATCTTCGAGCATTCCTGGGCGGCTTCCCAGAAGGGCTACGCAATCCTGTTGACGCCTCGCAATCAGAGTGGCACCGCGCCATGGTCGGTTGTTCGCGACATCACGCTCACCAATAACGTGATTCAGCACGTCGCCGGGGGCATTGATATTCTCGGGACCGATAACGAGTATCCGAGTCAGCGCACGACCGCCATCCTGATTCGAAACAATCTGGTGTACGACGTGTCAAGCACCTGGGGCAGCGAGCATTTCTTGCTGATGATCGGTGCGCCGCTTGGCGTCACGGTGGATCACAACACCATCCATCAGGAGAAGCTGATCGTGCTTGCCGATGGCGACCCTATTCCCAGCTTCGTGCTGACGAACAACATCGCGCCTCATAATCAGTACGGCATCTTGGGCAGCGGTGCGGGCTTCGGCAACGACGCGCTTGCGGCGTACTTCCCGAACGCGATCGTCCGTCGGAACGCCATTGGCGGAGCCAACGCGTCGCTGTATCCGCCAGACAATTTCTATCCGGACATGGCGACGTTCAACGCCCAGTTCGTGGATGTTGATGCCAATGATTTCCGGCTGGTTGCCGGCAGTATCTTCAACGGCGCAGGCACCGACGGCCGGAATCTGGGCGTGGACTTCGCCGCGCTTGACGCGGCGATGAAGGGTGCGGCTCCTTCCAGCGGCGCCACTGACGGTGGTGGTGGCAGTGAGCCGCCTCCTTCGGGCAACTCAGCTCCATTCGGCGGCACGCCGACAACGCTGCCCGCAACAATCCAGGCAGAGAATTTCGACGAAGGTGGGAGCGGCGTTGCTTACCACGACACGACGTCGGGGAACGCAGGCGGGCAATATCGCGGGACAGATGTCGACATTGAAGACTCGTCGGACTCGGGCGGTGGACACGATGTCGGTTGGGTCGCCGCCGCCGAGTGGCTGAAGTACACGGTGAATGTTTCCGCCGCAGGGGTCTATGACATCGAAGTCCGGGTGGCGTCAGCTGGGGGCGGCGGTACGTTTCACATCGAGGCCAACGGCAGCGACGTCACCGGGCGGTTGACGGTTCCGAATACCGGCAGCTGGCAGACATGGACGACTGTTCGAAAGAGTGGTGTTAGTCTGAATGCCGGTCAGCAGCTGTGGCGGCTCGTCATGGACACAAACGGGACGACTGGCGCGGTGGGAAATTTCAACTATATTCGCGCCACGGGCAGTACAGCCGGCGCTGCTTATGGCGGCACCGCGGTCTCCTTGCCCGGGACGATACAGGCCGAGAACTTCGACACAGGCGCAGCGGGCGTTGCCTATGTGGATACGACGCCAGGGAACTCCGGCGGAGCGTATCGTGGGACCGACGTAGACATCGAATCGTCGGCCGACTCGGGTGGCGGCTACGACGTGGGGTGGGTAGCCGCTGGAGAACGACTGGACTACTCCGTGAACGTATCGACGGCGGGCACCTACGATATCGATGTGCGTGTTGCGTCGCCGGGTGCCGGCGGTACGTTTCACATCGAAGTAAACGGGGTCGACAAGACAGGACGGCTGACCGTGCCGAACACTGGCGGGTGGCAGACTTGGACCACCGTGCGAAAGAGCGCGGTGAGCCTGAGTGCGGGACCGCAAGTTTGGCGGCTCGTCATGGACACGAGTGGCGCGACTACGGCAGCAGTAGGGAATTTCAACTACATCCGCGTGACCGCCCAGGCCGCCAGCTCGCCTTTTGGAGGAACGGCTCTCGCGGTGCCGGGAGTCGTTCAGGCCGAGGACTTCGACGAGGGTGGCGCGGGCCGCGCGTACGTGGACGCGAGTGCAGGCAACTCCGGAGGTCAGTATCGGACGACCGATGTTGACATCGAGCGGACGTTCGATTCTAGCGGCAGCTACAACGTGGGTTGGGTCTCTGCAGGAGAGTGGCTCAACTACACGGTGAACGTTGCGACCGCGGGTACCTACAATATAAATGTTCGCGTCGCGGCGCCGTCAAGCGGAGGATCATTTCACATCGAGGTGAACGGCGTCGACAAGACGGGACGACTTTCGGTGCCGAACACTGGCGGGTGGCAGACCTGGGCAACGGTTCAGAAGGCGGGCATCTCACTGCCAGCGGGTCGGCAGACGTGGCGCCTGGTAATGGATACCAACGGAAGCAGCGGCGCCGTCGGGAATTTCAACTACATCAGTGTGACAGGACCTAACTGAGCGGTTCATCTGATGCGCATCGACACTGGCTCTGGCATATGCTTTGGATGATGCACCAGCAATGTGTACTTTGAGATTCGTGCTCGTGCTGGCCGTGGTCACGTTTGCGCAGTCCGCTGTGTTCGTGCCAGCGACGGTGGTCGTTGAACCGGACGCGATGACGCCCGGCGTCCTCGCGTCGCCCGTGCAGACAATGGTGCCCGCCGGGGCTGATCTGCAAACCTATATCAACCGGGCGAGACCGGGCGACGTGCTGTTCCTCGAGCCGGGGGCCACCTTTATCGGGAACTTTACGTTACCCGCACTCCCCGAACAGCCGAGTGGGATTCCCGCCCAGTACATCACGATTCGATCGGGAGCCGACAACTCGCAGTTCCCGACAGCCGGTCGCGTGACCCCTGAACACGCCCAGTGGATGCCGACGATACGATCGCCAAATGGCAGCTCGGCACTCGCGACCAAGCCGGGCGCACACCATTGGCGCCTCCAGTGGCTCGCGTTCGCAGCAAATTCGGGCGGCGCGGGCAACATCATCAGTCTGGGTGATGGCGGTGAGACTCAGCGCGATCGCGCCGACGTGCCACACCATCTCGAGCTCGATGGTCTGATCATTCGCGGAGATCCGTCGCAGGGTCAGAAACGCGGCATCGCGCTGAATAGCGCGGACACCGTGATCCGGAACTCGGACATCCGTGACATCAAGGCTGCTGGACAGGACAGTCAGGCGATCTGTGGCTGGAACGGGCCTGGCCCGTTTGTGATTGACAACAATTATCTCGAAGCCGCTGCCGAAAATGTGATGTTCGGAGGGTCGGACCCGGCCATTCGCGATCTCGTTCCGAGCGAGATCACAATCCGTCGCAATTACGTGACCAAGCCGCTCGCCTGGCGGGGTTCACGCTGGACGGTCAAAAACTTGCTCGAGCTGAAGAATGCGCGACGCGTCGTGATCGAGTCCAACGTGTTTGAGAATAACTGGGTCGCGGCGCAGACCGGTTATGCCCTTCTCTTCAAGCCGGTAAACCAGGACGGCAAGGCGCCGTGGTCGGATGTGTCCGACATCACGGTTCAATACAACATCGTTCGCCACGTGTCTACCGCGATCAGTATTCTCGGAACCGACTACGAGCATCCAAGCGCGCATATGCGTGGTCTCCAGATCCGCCATAACCTGTTTTATGACGTGGATGCGGGGCGGTGGGGAGGAGACGGTCGCTTTCTCTTGATCGGCGGCGGACCCGCAGACATCGTCGTCGACCACAACACGGTGATCCAGAGCGGCAGCGTCGTGCAGTTTTACGGAACGCAGAATGGACGGCCGTGGATGATTGACAACCTTCACTTCACCAACAATCTCACGCGCCACAATCAGTATGGGATCATCGGTGAGTCCGTTGGCATTGGCAAGTCGGCGATTGTGGCATACGTGAAAGGCGACGAATTCCGCCGGAACGTCATCGCAGGGGGCGATCCGTCGCGATACCCACCAGACAACTTGTTTCCGAGCGTCGCGGAGCTCATGTCCGAGTTCGTCGACAGCGCCCACGACGATTACCGGCTGCGCACCAGCAGCCGCTTCAGCGCCGCCGCGACGGATGGATCGATGCTCGGGGCGAATCTTGAAGAGCTCGGACGTCGAAAGCCGCCTGAGCGCGAACCGCGTTCGACGCCGCCACGTAGAGAAAAGTAAGCTGCTCTACCCGCGCGATCCACGAATTCTGTCAGTTCCCTCAACCGGCAGATCTGCGTCTTCGACAGCACAACCCACCAATTCTGTAATCGCCCGTACCAAGTTGCGACATAATCGCGACACCACGCACAAGATTCGTCGGAAAAGCTAGCTCTGCCTGAAGGTACCGTTCTTGCCGAGCTTCGAGCTCGGCGTTAGCCGCGCCCCCCTCTTCTCAAGGACAACCAAATGGGCCCTCTCACTCCTGGTCGGACAGTTCTGCTTGTACTCAGAGCTCTTTCGATTCCAATGCTGATCGCGACGTGGCTCGCCGCGGATGCTTCGGCAGCAACGACCATCGTCGCCGCCGGTGCCGACCTGCAGGCGGCCCTGAACGCTGCACGCCCGGGCGACGTTCTCGTCCTGCAGGCCGGCGCACGCTACGTTGGCCCGTTCAAGTTGCCGCCGAATTCGATCGGGCCCGCCATCACGATTCGATCATCCGCGACTCTTCCCGAGCGTCGCGTGGGACCTCAGGACCTCGCGCTGCTTCCGACGCTCGCCACTCCTCTGGCGTCTGCCGTCGTGGACGGCGTCGGCGCGTCGAACTGGCGGCTCGACGGGATCGCGTTCGAACCAGTGCCGGACGGGACGGGAGAAGTCATCCTTCTGCAGGACTCAACGAACATCTATCTGGATCGCTTGCTGATCGTCGGCGGGATTAACGGCCAGAGGCGAGGAATCCGCGGCAACGGTCAGCGAATCACGTTGACGCGCTCGTACATCGCCAACATCGCGTCGCGGGCGAGCCAGGACTCGCAAGCCTTCTGTGCATGGGACGGCGCCGGCCCTTACACGATCAGCAATAACTTCCTCGAAGCGGCCAGCGAGAACGTCATGTTTGGCGGCGCAGACAGCAAGGCGCCCGATCGCATTCCGTCAGACATCCTGGTTGAAGGGAATGACTTCACCAAGCGCTGGGAATGGAAGGGCGCGGGCCTCGTCGTCAAGAACCTGTTCGAGCTGAAAGTGGGGCGTCGCATCACGATTCGCGGCAACCTGTTCGAACGAAACTGGACCGATGCACAGACCGGTTTTGCCATTCTGCTGAAGGTCGTCAACCAGGGTGGCACGGCTCCGTGGTCAGTTCTCGAAGATGTGATCTTCGAGCAAAACACCGTGCGGGATACCGAAAACGGGTTCAACATTCTGGGCAACGATTACGCGAATCCGTCCGGGCGCGCGACGCGCCTCACCATCAGGAACAATCTGCTGCTGACGCCGGGTATAGCGTTTCAGCTCGGTGGAGAGATTGGGGATCTCGCAATCGATCACAACACGGTGAATCAGGGCTCCACGCTGATGCCCCTGTATAAGGGCACTGTGTGGAATGCCGGCGCCGCAGCGGCGCGACCCGGCAACTACGCGGTCGAACATCTGACATACACCAACAACCTCGCACGGCATAACACGTACGGCGTGAAGGGACAAGGAACAGCGGTCGGGACGCCGAGCCTGACCGCATTTACAGTCAGCTACGCGTGGACGAACAACGCGCTGGCCGGAGGAGCGGGCTTTCCGTATCCGTCGCTTACCTGGTTTCCGACCGTAACTGCTTACGCACAATGTTTTGATAGTAATTACCACCTCGTGAGCGGCTCCCCCTATATCGGTGCCGCGACCGACGGAAAGGACGCAGGCGTGGACTGGACGGCGTCCGTTAAAGCACCGGGCAGCAGTCCTTTTTCCCCAATCATGCCCGTTCTGCCAACAGACACGATCCAGTTCGAGAACTTCGATGTCGGCGGCGCCGGCATCGCATACGGCGACACGTCGGCCGGGAATGCCGGTGGCGCCTACCGCGCGACAGATGTTGACGTAGAGGGGACGGCTGATGCGGGAGGCGGTTATGACGTCGGCTGGGTTGCCGCCGGAGAGTGGCTCACCTACACATTGAACGTCGCTGTGGCCGGTACATACGACTTGGACGTTCGTGTCGCATCTCCCGCAAGTGGGGGAACATTCCATATCGAAGTTGATGGCGTTGACAAGACAGGCAGGTTGACTGTTCCCAAAACCGGGGGTTGGCAGACCTGGATGACGATCAGAAAAAGCGGCATCACGCTCAATGCCGGGTCTCAAGTATGGCGCGTCGTCATGGACGCGAACGCCACCACGACGGCGGTCGGGAACTTCAACTACTTCAAGATCGCGCCGTCAACGCCCAGCACACCATACCCGGGCGTGCCCGTCGTCCTGCCCGGAACCATCCAAGCCGAGGACTTCGACAACGGCGGCGCCGGGCACGCCTATGCCGACACGGCTCCCGGGAACGTGGGCGGGAAGTATCGAGCGACGGACGTCGATATTGAAGGGAACAATGACGGAGGTTCCGGATACGACGTCGGTTGGACCGCTGCTGGCGAGTGGTTGAACTACTCGGTCGACGTGATTTCGGCGGGGAACTACGACATCGACGTTCGAGTCGCATCGGCCGGAGCGGGAGGCACCTTTCACATCGAAATCGATGGTGTCAATAAAACCGGTTCGATGACCGTTCCCAATACCGGTGGATGGCAAACGTGGACCACAATCCGGTGCCCGACCGTCGCGTTGTCGGCAGGACCGCAAGTGTGGCGTGTCGTGATGGACACGAACGGAGCCACCAAGGCCGTCGGCAATTTCAACTACATCACCGTCAGCGGACCAAAGTGAACGGCGAGCGCGGCGAAGGTGCGTGTTTCGTGCGCGGATGAGCACATCCATATGCGTCCGATCAAGCCACGCTGGATTCGTAATTTTGACACCAAGCCGTGGCTTGATCGCTTGCTCGCACGAGGCACCATCGCCAATTCGCTCACACGCGAGCGTTAGCTTTGCGGGCATCGTTTTTGCTGAGCTTCAGCCCGGCGTTACACTGCGCCGTCTCAACAGGACACTACATGCGCCGTCTGTTCGGTCGAACACGTTTGCTTGTTCCGAGGACACTCTCAATTCTCCTGATGATCGGCATCTGGTTCGCGCCGGATGCTCGCGCCGGGACGACGATTGTCGCCGGCGGTGCCGATCTGCAGGCCGCCTTGAATGCCGCGCAACCGGGCGACGAGCTCGTGCTCCAGGCCGGTGCACGATTCGTCGGTTCGTTTAGGCTGCCAGCCAAGGCGGCGGGGCCGGTTATCACGATCCGATCGTCGGCTACGCTTCCTGATCGCCGGATCGCGCCGCAGGACGCCAGTCTCCTGCCGACACTTGTATCGCCCATCCTTTCTGCTGTCCTCGACGGCACGGGCGCCGCGAACTGGAAACTGGATGGGGTCAGGTTTGAGCCCGTGTCGAATGGTCAGGGCGACGTGATTGTTTTGCAGGATTCGACCAACATACATCTTGATCGCATTTTGATTGTGGGGGGAGCCTACGGCCAAAAACGAGGGATTCGTGGCAACGGCAGGCAAATCACGTTGACACGCTCGTACATCGCGAACATCTGGCGCACCGCGCAAGATAGTCAAGCGTTCTGCGCGTGGGATGGTGCTGGCCCTTACACCATCGTCGATAATTACCTGGAAGCCGCGAGCGAAAATGTCATGTTCGGCGGCGCTGACAGCAAATCGCCCGATCGCGTACCTTCGGACATTCTTGTTGAAGCCAACTACTTCAATAAGCGGTTAGAGTGGAAGGGCGCCGGCGTCGCCGTGAAGAATCTGTTCGAGCTGAAGTCGGCGCGCCGGATTACGATTCGCCGCAATGTGTTCGAACACAACTGGACCGACGGCCAGGCGGGCTTTGGCATCCTGATGAAGGTCGTCAACCAAGATGGAACCGCCCCCTGGTCGGTTACCGAAGACGTACTGTTCGAGCAAAACACTATTCGCAACACCGAGAACGGATTCAACCTCTCCGGCTACGACTACGCGCATCCCTCGGGGCGCGCGACGCGCATCACCATTAGGAACAACCTGCTGTTGACCCCGGGCGTGGCGTTTCAGCTCGGCGGAGAGATCGGCGAGCTCGCAATCGATCACAACACTATCGACCAAGGCTCCACGCTGATGTCGCTGTATAAGGGCACGGTCTGGCTCGCCGGCGCGGCAGCCGCACGACCTGGCGTCTACGCCGTCGAGCGTTTGACATATACCAACAATCTCGCCGGGCACAACACGTACGGCGTGAAGGGCCAAGGAACAACGGTCGGCACGCCGAGTCTCATCGCTTACACACTGAGCAACGTGTGGACGAACAATGTTCTCGCCGGCGGCGCCGGCCAACCGTACCCGCCGATTACGTGGGTGCCATCGGTTGTCGAGTACCAAAGCCAGTTGGCTCCCGACTATAGCCTTATGCCGCAGAGTCCTTATTGTCGTGCCGCGACCGACGGGCGTGACGTCGGTGTCGACTGGACACTGCCCGGTGCACGCCCGCAAATACCCAAGGGCCTTCGCATCTCGAAGTAAAGTGAAACGGCACGCAGGATCGTAATTTCCGCCACCAAACCGTAGCTTGATCGCTCGCGTTCACGATGAATTCCCAACATCCGCGAGCATCGTCTGAGGGTATTGTTCTTGCTGAGCTCGAGCTCGGCATCCCCGCGCCGCCTCACAGGAGCCTAAATGCGCCCTCTCCTTCGTCGAACGCGTCCGCTTGTACTCAGGACGTTCTCAATTGCAGCGCTGATCGGCACATCGTTCGCGGGGAATGCTCGGGCCGCAACGAGGGTTGTTGCCGCCGGCACCGACCTGCAAGCTGCTTTGAATGCCGCGCAGCCTGGCGACGAGCTTGTCCTTCAAGCGGGTGCACGGTTCGTCGGTTCCTTTCGGCTCCCAGCCAAGGCGGCGGGGCCGGTCATTACGATCCGATCCTCGGCCACGCTTCCCGATCGCAGAATCGGTCCGCTGGATGCGAATCTCCTCCCCACACTGGCGTCTAGCGTTATTTCTGCCGTCCTCGACGGGACCGGGGCGGCGAACTGGAAGCTCGACGGCATCAGGCTCGAGTCCGTGTCGAATGGCCAGGGTGAGGTCATTGTTCTGCAGGATTCGACCAACATCTATCTGGATCGCATTCTGATTGTCGCGGGAGCGAACGGGCAAAAGCGGGCGGTTCGCGGCAACGGCAAGCAAATCACGTTGACCCGCTCGTATATCGCTAACATTCGGGCCAGCGGGCAGGATAGCCAGGCCTTCTGCGCGTGGGATGGCGCGGGCCCTTACACCATCGTTGATAATTACCTGGAAGCCGCGAGCGAAAATGTCATGTTCGGCGGCGCCGATAGCAAATCGGCCGATCGCGTACCCTCAGATATCCGTGTTGAAGCAAACTACTTCACGAAACGTCTGGAGTGGAAGGGCGCCGGCGTCGCCGTGAAGAATCTGTTCGAGCTGAAGTCGGCGCGCCGGATTACGATTCGCGGCAATGTGTTCGAACACAACTGGACCGACGCCCAGGCGGGTTTTGGCATCCTGATGAAGGTCGTCAACCAGAATGGAAACGCCCCATGGTCAGTGACCGAAGACGTACTGTTCGAGCAAAACATTATTCGCGACACCGAGAACGGATTCAACCTCGCCGGCTACGACTACGCGCATCCCTCGGGGCGCGCGACGCGCATCACCATCAGGAACAACCTGCTGTTGACCCCGGGCGTGGCGTTTCAAGCGGGCGGGGAGATTGGGGAACTCGCAATCGATCACAATACCATCGATCAAGGCTACACGCTGATGTCGCTATATAACAGCACGGTGTGGCCCGCCGGGGCCGTAGCGGCGCGACCGGGCACCTACGCCGTCGAGCACCTTTCCTACACCAACAACCTGGCGTGGCACAACCAGTACGGCGTGAAGGGACAAGCAACAGCGGTCGGCACGCCAAGTCTCACGGCGTTCACTGTAGGATTCACTTGGACGAACAACGTGCTGGCCGGCGGAGCCGGACAGCCCTATCCCTCGATTACGTGGTTTCCCACTGTCGCGGTATACAC
>Ga0308175_100000822_pt1 | contig 20526 bp, 17 predicted proteins | sample PhyCR1_3_FD_203893 | JGI IMG/M metagenome (GOLD analysis project Ga0308175, IMG submission 203893) | Soil microbial communities from UC Gill Tract Community Farm, Albany, California, United States - DLSLS.C.R1 | ecosystem: Environmental > Terrestrial > Soil > Agricultural land | place: USA...
ATGGTGTGGTGTGTGCGACGCCGACCGGTTCCACCGCCTACAACTTCAGCGCCGGCGGACCCGTCGTGTGGCCCGGCGTCGAGGCGCTGCTGATGGTGCCGATCAGTGCGCACGCGCTGTTCGCTCGGCCCATGGTCGTGGCTCCCACCTCGGTCCTCGCGGTCGAGCTGCTCGCCACGACCGAGGGCGCGGGCGTGCTGTGGTGCGACGGCCGTCGAGCCGTCGACCTCCCGCCGGGCGCGCGGATCGAGGTCCGCCGCGGCCACAGCCCGGTGCGGCTGGTCCGGCTGCACGAAGCGCCGTTCACCGACCGGCTCGTCGCCAAGTTCGGCCTGCCCGTCGCGGGCTGGCGCGGCTCGATCGAGCGCCGTCGCCGGATGGCCGAGGGGCACGATGCTTGAGGAGATCCGGATCGGGTCCCTGGGGGTCATCGAGTCCTCGACCCTGGAGCTCGGACCCGGGCTGACCGTCATCACCGGTGAGACCGGCGCCGGCAAGACCATGATCGTGACCGCCCTCGGCCTGCTCCTCGGCGGGCGAGCGGACAGCGGCGCCGTCCGCTCCGGCGCCCGGACGGCCCGGGTCGAGGGCGTGGTCCGGGTCGCGCAGCTCGCGCCGTTCGCCTCGGCCGTCGAGGAGGCCGGTGGCGAGGTGGAGGACGACCTGGTCGTCCTGGCCCGCAACGTCTCGGCCGAGGGGCGCTCCCGCGCGTTCGTGGGCGGTGCCTCCGTGCCGGTCTCCGTCCTCGCGGACGTGGCCGAGCCGCTGGTGGCCGTGCACGGCCAGTCCGACCAGCACCGGCTGCTGCGGCCCCGCGCCCAGCGTGAGGCGCTGGACCGCTTCGGAGGAGAGCGGACCGCCGCTCTCCTCACGACCTACCGGCAGCTCTACGACCGGCTGGCCGCCACCGAGCGCGAGCTCGACGAGGTGGTCCGGACGGCCCGTGACCGTGCCCGCGAGGCAGACCTGCTGCGCTTCGGGCTCGGGGAGGTCGAGGCCGTCTCGCCCGAGCCGGGGGAGGACGCCGCGCTGGCGGCGGAGGAGTCGCGCCTCGGGTTCGCCGACACGCTGCGCACCGCCGCCGAGCAGGCGCGCGAGGCCCTCTCGAGCGAGCAGGACCAGCCCGACGCGCTGGCGACCACCGCCGCGGCACGCAGCGCGCTGGAGGGCGTGCGCGAGCACGACCCCGAGGCCGGGGAGCTGGCCGACCGGCTCGCCGAGATCACCTACCTGCTCTCCGACCTGGCCGCCGACGTCGCGTCGTACGCCTCGCGCGTCGAGACCGACCCGGCGCGGCTGTCCGTCGTCTCCGAGCGGCGGGCCGCGCTGACCGCGCTCACCCGCAAGTACGGCGACACGATCGACGAGGTGCTCGCCTGGTCGGAGTCCTCGGCGCAGCGGCTGCTCGACCTCGACAACACCGACGAGCGGATCGAGGAGCTCCGGGCGACCCAGGCCACGCTGCGCGAGGAGCTGGGGGCCGCCGCCGCAGCCCTGTCGGAGGCTCGTGGTGAGGCGGCCACTCGCCTGGGCGAGGAGGTCACCGCGGAGCTCACGCTCCTGGCGATGCCGCACGCACGCCTGGGCGTCGAGGTCCGCCAGACCGAGCAGCCGCCGCCCGAGGAGGGCGAGACCGGGCCGCTGCGGGTGGGGGAGCGGTGGCTCCGCTTCGGCGCCTCGGGTGTGGACGAGGTCGAGCTCCTGCTCGCCGCCAACACTGGGAGCGAGCCGCGACCGCTCAACAAGGGCGCATCGGGCGGAGAGCTGTCGCGGGTGATGCTCGCGCTGGAGGTCGCGCTGGCGGGCACCAGCCCGGTGCCGACCTTCGTCTTCGACGAGGTCGACGCGGGAGTCGGCGGCACCGCCGCGGTCGAGGTCGGGCGCCGGTTGGCCAGGCTCGCCCGCGATGCACAGGTGCTGGTCGTCACCCACCTGCCGCAGGTGGCGGCGTACGCCGACCGCCACGTGGTGGTCGCCAAGTCCCACGACGGGTTGGTGACCAGCTCGGGTCTGACCGTGCTGGATGCCGACGAGCGGGAGCGCGAGCTGTCGCGGATGCTGGCCGGGCTGGCCGACTCCGACACCGCGCTGGCGCACGCTCGCGAGCTCCTCGAGGTCGCGCAGCCGGCCCGCGCCCTGGGCTGAGCATTCGCCTGAGAACGGGGCGCACAACAGGGTCGGATGCCGGGCCGATCGCCCCGACGCGCCCGGGGTCCGCGGATGCCGGATCGGGCTGTCCCGGTTTGAAATGATGGGGCGGTCATGAAGATGCCTGTTCGACAACGCTCCGCGACGGCGCCCCCGGGCCTCGTGGGCACCGCCCGCGTCGAGCGCCGGACGCGCAGCCTGCTGCCCCGGCTGCGCCCCGGGGACCTTGCCGTCCTCGACCACCTCGACATGGACCGCGCCACCGCCCAGGCGCTGGTCGACGCCGGTGTGGTGGCCGTCATCAACGCCTCGCCGATGATCTCCGGCCGCTACGCCAACCTCGGCCCCCAGGTGCTGGCGGACGCCGGCATCCTCCTCGTGGACCGGATCGGCGCCGACGGCCTGGCCGCGATCAAGGACGGCGCCAGGATCCGGGTCCACGAGGGCTCGGTCCACATGGACGACGACGTGGTGGCCACCGGCCGTGAGATCGACGCGGACGACGTCCGCGCCGAGATGGACCAGGCCCGGGTCGGCATGGCCACCCAGCTCGAGACCTTCACGCACAACAGCTCGGAGTTCCTGCGCCGCGAGGAGGACCTGCTCCTGCACGGTCAGGGCCTGCCCAAGCCCTCGACCCGGATCGCCGGCCGCACGGTGGTCGTGGTGGTCGCCGGGCACGAGCACGAGTCCGAGCTCGCCGCCATCCGTCCCTTCCTGCGCGAGCAGCAACCGGTGCTGATCGGGGTCGAGCGGGGTGCCGAGGTCCTCCGGCAGGCCGGCTACCGGCCCGACATCGTGGTGCTCGACGCGCGCGTCGACGAGGCCGAGCGGCCCGCGGTCAAGACGCTGCGGTCGGCCCGGGACGTCGTGCTCCGCGTCGACCGTGGCGGGGACCGCTCCGCCACCGAGCAGCTCGAGCGGCTCGGCGTACGCCCCCTGAGGCTGGAGTCGGGCGCCACGCCCGAGGACGCGGCGCTGATCCTGGCCGACGCGTGCGACGCCTCGCTGGTGGTCGGTGTGGGCATGCACGCCACCATCGAGGAGTTCCTGGACCGCCAGCGGTCGGGCCTGGCCAGCACCTACCTGACCCGGCTCAAGGTGGGCCCGCGGCTCGTCGACGCGACGGCCGTCCCGCACCTCTACTCGGGCCGGGTGCGACCGCGCCACCTCTGCCTCGTCATGCTGGCCGGTCTCGTGGCCCTCGCCGCCGCGATCTCGGTCACCCCGGTCGGTGGCGAGTGGCGCGACTCGCTCGTCTCCGCCCTCTCCGACCTCGTGCACACGCTCGTCGTGAGCCTGCCCCTCGTCCTCAACGTGCAAGGACCGTTCTCGTGATCTCCTACCGACACCACGTCGTCTCGCTGGTGGCCGTCTTCCTCGCCCTCGCCGTGGGCGTCGTCCTCGGGGGCGGGCCCCTCAGCGAGCTCGGCCGCGCGGCCACCACCGAGTCGGCCGGCGCCAAGGCCCAGGCCCAGGACGAGAAGGCGGCTGCGACCTTCGGCAACGACTTCGCGAGCGCGGCCGCCCGCACTCTCTACGGCGACCGGCTCCAGGGCCACGCGGTCTCGATCGTGAGCATGCCCGGGGCCGACGGCGACGTCGTCAGCGGGATCGCCGCGCAGGTGCAGGCCGCAGGCGGCAGCGTCGCCGGGACCTACGAGGCCCGCCCGGCGCTGGTGAGCGTCTCCGAGAAGTCACTGGTCGACACACTCGGCAGCCAGCTGATGACCCAGCTGGACGACGGCGTGGTCAGCAGCGACGCCTCCACCTACGACCGGATCGGCCAGCTCATCGGGCTCTCGCTCTCCGGTGACAAGATCTCGCTCGACAAGGCGGCCTCGATCCGGCAGAGCCTGTCCGGGGCCGAGCTGATGACCTCTCCGGCGCAGGCCTCCCGGACCGCCCTCGTCCTGGTCGTGCTCGGCCACAAGAAGACCGACGACGCGATCCTCTCCGGCCTGCTCTCCGGGCTGGCCACCACGACGACGGGCGTGGTGGTGGCCGGGGACGCCGCGTCCGGCACCGACGGTGCGCTGCACGGCCTGCGTGCCGAGCCGGTCGCCGACGAGGTCGCGACCGTCGACAGCGCGGACTCCACGGTGGGCCAGGTCACCACGGTGCTCGCGCTGGCGCGCTCCTTGAAGATCCAGGGTGGATCCTTCGGTGCGTCGGGGTCGGACGGAGCCGTACCTCTCGGGTAGGATGGAATCCCGTGAAGATCGGGACGCCCACCAAGCACGTGTTCGTGACCGGAGGCGTCGCCTCCTCGCTCGGCAAGGGGCTCACCGCCTCGAGCCTGGGAAGCCTTCTGCGCTCCCGCGGACTCCGCGTGACCATGCAGAAGCTCGACCCCTACCTCAACGTCGACCCCGGGACGATGAACCCGTTCCAGCACGGTGAGGTCTTCGTCACCGACGACGGGTCCGAGACCGACCTGGACATCGGCCACTACGAACGGTTCCTCGATACCGACCTCGGCCAGCGGGCCAACGTCACCACGGGGCAGGTCTACTCGACGGTCATCGCCAAGGAGCGCCGCGGCGACTACCTCGGTGACACCGTGCAGGTGATCCCGCACATCACCAACGAGATCAAGGACCGGATCCAGGCCATGGGCGATGCCCGCGACGGCCAGGACGTGGACGTCGTCATCACCGAGATCGGCGGCACCGTCGGTGACATCGAGTCCCTGCCGTTCCTCGAGGCCGCGCGCCAGCTCCGCCACGACATCGGCCGCGACAACTGCTTCTTCCTGCACGTCTCGCTGGTGCCCTACATCGGGCCGTCGGGCGAGCTCAAGACCAAGCCCACCCAGCACTCGGTCGCGGCTCTCCGCTCGATCGGCATCCAGCCCGACGCCATCGTGTGCCGGGCCGACCGGGAGATCCCGCAGTCGATCAAGAAGAAGATCTCCCTGATGTGCGACGTCGACGAGGACGCCGTGGTCACCGCCGCGGACGCCCCGTCGATCTACGACATCCCCAAGGTCCTGCACCGCGAGGGCCTCGACGCCTACGTCGTACGCCGCCTCGACCTGCCGTTCCGCGACGTCGACTGGACCGTGTGGGACGACCTGCTCCGCCGGGTGCACCACCCCAAGGAGGAGGTCACCATCGCCCTGGTCGGCAAGTACATCGACCTCCCCGACGCCTACCTCTCGGTCGGCGAGGCCCTGCGCGCGGGTGGGTTCGCCCACGAGGCCAAGGTGCAGATCCGGTGGGTCGCCTCCGACGAGTGCGAGACGCCCGCCGGCGCTGCGAAGCACCTCAGCGACGTGGACGCGGTCTGCGTGCCCGGCGGCTTCGGCATCCGGGGCATCGAGGGCAAGCTCGGTGCGCTCACCTACGCACGGACCCATGGCATCCCCACCCTGGGCCTGTGCCTGGGCCTGCAGTGCATGGTCATCGAGTACGCCCGGAGCGTGGCAGGGCTCGAGAAGGCGGCGTCGACCGAGTTCGACCCCGACTGCCCCGAGCCGGTGATCGCGACCATGGAGGAGCAGAAGAGCTTCGTCGAGGGCGCCGGCGACCTGGGCGGCACCATGCGTCTCGGGCTCTACCCGGCCGTGCTCAAGGAGGGCTCCGTGGTGCGCGCGGCGTACGGCGAGGCCCGGATCGACGAGCGCCACCGCCACCGCTACGAGGTCAACAACTCCTACCGGGACCAGCTCGAGGCGGCCGGTCTGGTGTTCTCGGGAACCTCGCCGGACAACAACCTGGTCGAGTTCGTCGAGCTGCCCCGCGAGGTGCACCCCTACTACGTCTCCACCCAGGCGCACCCCGAGCTGCGCTCGCGCCCGACCCGCCCGCACCCGCTCTTCGCAGGACTCGTGGGGGCGGCCATCGAGCGCCAGAAGGAGCTGCGCTTCCCGATCGACGAGTCGGGCCTGCGTCGGGAGCCCGAGCCCGAGGACGACTGACCGGCGGCCGCGCCGACCCGCGTCGTTCGACGACGGTCGGCGCGGCCCGACGTCAGCCCCTGGCCCGGAGCACCCGGGAGAGCGCGTCGCTGCCGGTGAGCAGCACCGAGCGCACCGTGGGGTTCTGCTCGGGGTCCTGGGCCAGCTCGCGCGCACGGCTCAGGAAGGCCTCGTCGGCGGTGGTGGGCATCATGCTGCGCAGCAGCGAGCCGACGGCGAGCATGCCGCCGGTGGCGCCGCCCACGCCCTGCACCTCGTCGAGGTAGCGGTGCGCCCAGGGCAGCAGGAGATCGTGCTGGACCGGCCGCCAGAAGCACTGGGCCAGGCCGAACAGGGGACTGCCCGACGGGATGGAGTGCTTCTCCCAGACCTCGCTCCAGACCTCGGCCTTGGCCGAGTCCTCGGGACGGGCCGCGGTGACGCCGAGGGCCCGGACCCGGGCGTCGGGGTCGGGGTCACGCTCGAGCAGCGACTCGACCGCGGTGGCGTCGTACTCACCCAGGGCGGCGCGGCGCGCGAGCACCCGCCAGGCCAGGTCGTTGTCGTCGGCTCCGGCTGCCTGCAGCAGGGCGAAGTGCTCCGTGGTGGTGGCCGAGGCGGCCAGCGTGCGCAGCGCGGGAGCCCGGTGGTCCGGGACCTCGGCGAGCGCTGCCGCCACCTCGGCCAGACGGGCCAGCTGGGTCGGCACCGCCACCGCGGGGCTCCACTGGTCGGCCGCCTTCAGGGCCATCGCCAGGAACGGCTCGACCACGCCGGGGCTGCGCTCGCTGCGCAGGACGCCCAGCAGGCAGGTGAGGACCTCGTCGGTGGACAGCTCGCCCTTGAGGAGCATGTCCCAGGCGGTCGAGACGGCCAGGGCCCGCGAGACGGCGTCCGGGAGGCCGCCGGCCGACTCGAGCATCGTGTCGAGCGACTTCTCGTCGGTGCGCACCGCGGCGAAGGTGAGGTCCTGGTCGTTGAGCAGGAAGAGGTCGGCCCCCTCGGGCAGCCCCTCGACCGGGGTGCGCGAGCCGGAGGTCTCGACCTGGGTGGTGCCGACCTTCTGGAGACGGCCGCCCTCGGCGCCGGTGCGCCGGTAGGCGCCGATCTCGAGTTGGTGCGGCCGGGGCTCCTCGTTGCCCGGGGCGGTCGCGAGGACCTCGCGACCTCGGAGGACCAGCGTGTCGGTCCCCGCGCGGTCGAACCACGCCTCGGTCCAGCCGTCGAGGTCACGCCCCGACGCCTTCGCGATCGACGCCATCAGGTCCGTGAGCCGGGTGTTGCCCCAGGCGTGCTCGCGGAAGTAGGCGCGCAGCCCCTCGACGAACGCGTCCTCGCCGACATAGGCGACCAGCTGCTTGAGGACGCTCGAGCCCTTCTCGTAGGTGATGGCGTCGAAGTTGGCCATCGCCTGCGCCACGTCGGGCACGTCACCGCGGATCGGGTGCGAGGCGGGGCCCATGTCGATCTGGTAGCCGAGGAGCTTGAGACCGGCCAGGAACGTCGCCCAGCTGTCGGTGAACTCGGTGGCGTTGACCGCCGCCCACGTGGACGCCCACGACGCGAAGGCCTCGTTGAGCCACAGGTCGTCCCACCACCGCATGGTGACCAGGTCACCGAACCACATGTGGGCCATCTCGTGCAGGAGCACCGAGGCGACCCGCTCTCGCTGGCCGTAGGTCGGGGGACTGCGGAAGAGCACGCTGTCGGACCACGTCACACAGCCCCAGTTCTCCATCGCACCGCCCATGTTGGGGACGAAGACCTGGTCGTAGCGGGCCTGGGGGAACGGCTGCCCGAAACGCTCGCCGAAGAAGGCCAGGCCGGCGGCGGTGATGTCGAGGAGCCCGGCGGCGTCACGCTCGAGGTACTGACGCAGCGACTGGCGGCAGTAGAGGCCCAGGCTGTAGTCGCCGCGCTCCTCTCGGAGCTCGTGGAACGGGCCGGCGTTGACCACGACGACGTACGTCGAGAGCGGCGGGGTGTCCGGGAAGGTCCACCGCCGGCCACCGTCCTCCTGCTCCTCGACCGTCGTGGGCGCCCCGTTGCTGGTGACCGTCCAGCTCTCGTGGGCGAGCACCGTGAAGGCGTGCGGGGCCTTGAGGTCGGGCTGGTCGAAGCAGGCCCAGGCCCGTCGGGCGTCGTCGGCCTCGAAGGAGGTCCAGACGTAGACGAGCTGGTCGGAGGGGTCGACGGTGCGCAGGATGCCCGCACCGCTGGCGGTGTCGTGCTGCGCCGAGGAGACGACCAGGACGTTCTCCGCGGCCAGGTCGCCCAGCGGGATGCGTCCCTCGCTGACCGTGCCGAGGTCGAGCTCGCGGCCGTTGAGCGTGGCCCGGCGCACCTCGGCCGCACAGTCGACGAAGGTGCCGGCGCCGGGCTGCCGGCACCGGAACGTGATCGTCGAGGTGGCCTCGAGGACCTCACCCTCGAACAGGCCCCGCATGTCGACGGCGATGTCGTAGCGGACCACCTCGAGCAGCGCCTCCCGGGTCTCGGCCTCTTCCCGGGTGAGGCTGCGGGCGCCCGACGTGGCTGGCTCCAGGGCCATGGACATGCTGACTCCTCCGTTGCGGTTCCGGGCGGCGGTGCCCGATGGCCAGCACGGTAGCGTCACGGGCATGCCCACGCCGCGATTGACCGACGAGCCGGCGGCCTGGCCGGTCACCTCGAGCACCGATCTGCACCGCGACGACTGGGTCGTGGCACTGCGGTCCGACCACGTCCAGCGTCCCGGCCACCCGCAGGAGGAGGCCTTCCGGCGCCTCGTGCTCGAGCACCCGGGCGCGGTGGTCATCCTCGCGGTCGACGACGAGGAGCGGGTGCTCTGCGTGCGCCAGTACCGCCACGCGGCGCAGCACCGCCTCGTCGAGCTGCCGGCCGGCCTGTGCGACGTCGAGGGCGAGGACCCGGTCGAGGTGGCGCGCCGTGAGTTGCTGGAGGAGGCCTCGATGGCGGCGGGGGAGTGGACGCGCCTGTCCTCGACGTTCTCCTCGCCCGGCCTGTCCAACGAGATCATGCACTTCTTCCTCGCCCGCGACCTGCGCCCGGCCGACCGGGGCGACTTCGTGCCCCAGCACGAGGAGGCGGACATGGAGACCTTCTGGGTCCCCTTCGACGATCTCGTCAAGGCCGTCCTCGAGGGCCGCATCGCCGATGCGCCGGTGGTCGTCGCGGTGCTGTTGGCCCAGGCCCGGGGTCTGGCAGGATCGACACGGACCGGGGGGTAGTCTCGCGCAGCGCCCACAAGGATGTGGTGCGCCTCACGCAAGGAGTGGAACAGGTGAAGGTCGGCGTCCCGAAGGAAGTCAAGAACCACGAGTACCGCGTGGCCATCACGCCGATCGGCGTGCACGAGCTCACCGCGCACGGCCACGAGGTGTTCATCGAGAAGGACGCCGGCGTCGGCTCCTCGATCGAGGACGCCGAGTACGTCGCCGCGGGTGCCACGATCGTGGGCACCGCCGAGGAGGCGTGGGGCACCGATGGCGGCATCGACATGGTGCTCAAGGTCAAGGAGCCCGTGGCCGAGGAGTACCCCCGGATGCGGGAGGGGCTCACGCTCTTCACCTACCTGCACCTCGCCGCGGACAAGCCGCTGACCGAGGAGCTGCTCAAGCGCCAGGTGACAGGCATCGCCTACGAGACGGTGCAGCTGCCCTCGGGTGGGCTGCCGCTGCTCTACCCGATGTCCGAGGTCGCGGGCTGCCTGGCTCCCCAGGTCGGCGCCTACTCGCTGCTCAAGGCCCAGGGCGGCCGGGGCGTGCTGATGGGCGGCGTCGGCGGGGTCGCCAACGCCAAGGTCGTCATCATCGGAGCGGGTGTCTCGGGGCAGAACGCCGCGAACATCGCGCTCGGGATGGGCGCCGACGTCACGCTGCTGGACACCGACCTGGACAAGCTGCGGATGTCGTTCTGGCGCTACAACAACCGGGTCCACGGCCTGGCCTCCTCCAAGCTGGCCATCGAGCAGCAGGTGCGCGAGGCCGACATGGTCATCGGCGCGGTGCTGATCCCCGGCGCCAAGGCGCCCAAGCTGGTCACCAACGAGCTGGTCTCGCAGATGAAGCCCGGCTCGGTGCTCGTCGACATCGCCGTCGACCAGGGCGGCTGCTTCGAGGACACCCACGCGACCACGCACGCCGAGCCGACCTACCAGGTGCACAGCTCGACGTTCTACTGCGTCGCGAACATGCCCGGTGCGGTGCCGAACACCTCGACGTACGCGCTGACCAACGCGACCATGCCGTACGCCGTGGCGCTGGCCAACAAGGGCTGGGCCCAGGCGTGCCGCGACGACCGCAGCCTCGCGCTCGGGCTCAACACGCACGCCGGCCGGCTGACCAACGCACCCGTCGGTGAGGCGGTCGGCATCGACGCGGTCTCGCTGGACGCCGCCCTGAGCTGATCCCGGGGCTGTGTTGGCCGCGACAGGCTCGACCGCAGGCGGTGCCGGCTCGACCACCGGAGGGGTGGGCGGCGCGGTGAGCCGCGCCGTCCGCACCTACCTCGACCACCTGTCGGTCGAGCGCGGGCTCGCGGCCAACACGCTCACGTCCTACCGGCGCGACCTGCGGCGCTACCAGCAGTACCTCGTGGAGCGCGGCATCGACGACCTCGGCGGCATCTCCGAGACGACCGTCAGTGACTTCCTGGTGCGGTTGCGCGAGGGCGATGCCGAGCACGCGCCGCTGAGCTCCACCTCGGCGGCCCGCACGGTCGTGGCGGTGCGGGGCTTCCACCGCTTCGCGGTGCGCGACGGCCTGACCAGCGCGGACCCGGCGGTGTCGGTCAAGCCGCCCGCTCCGGCCAAGCGGCTGCCCAAGGCGCTGCCGCTGGCCGACGTCGAGGCGATCCTCGAGGCGGCCGGCGCCGCCGGGACGACCCTTGCGCTCCGCGACCGGGCGCTGCTCGAGGTGCTGTACGGCACGGGTGCCCGGATCTCGGAGGCCGTCGGCCTCGACGTCGACGACCTCGACCCGGTCGACGGGACCGTCCTGCTGCGGGGCAAGGGTGGCAAGGAGAGGCTGGTGCCGGTCGGGTCCTTCGCGCGCGACGCGGTCGACGCCTACCTGGTGCGCGGGAGGCCGGACCTGGTCGCCGCGTCCACGGCGGCGACCACGGCCGGCGCGCTCTTCCTCAACGCCCGCGGAGGCCGGCTCTCCCGCCAGTCCGCGTGGGCGGTGCTGGTCAAGGCGGCCGAGCGCGCCGGGGTCACCCGGGACGTCTCGCCCCACACGCTGCGCCACTCCTTCGCCACCCACCTGCTCGACGGCGGCGCGGACGTCCGCGTGGTCCAGGAGCTGCTCGGGCACGCGTCGGTGACCACCACGCAGGTATACACGCTGGTCACCGTCGACAACCTCCGCCAGGTGTTCGCGACCGCGCATCCGCGGGCGAGGGACCAGTGAGCTGGGTCCCGGCCGTCGGCGCCTCCGCGGACGCGGTCTACGACGCGCTGGTCGCCCGGGTGTCGGGCCAGGGGCTCGAGCTCTACCCGCACCAGGACGAGGCCGTCTTCGAGCTGCTGGCCGGCAACAACGTCATCCTCGCGACCCCCACCGGCTCGGGGAAGTCCCTGGTCGCCCTGGCTGCCCACGCCGCCGCGCTGGTGACCGACCGGGTCAGCTTCTACACCGCCCCGATCAAGGCGCTGGTGAGCGAGAAGTTCTTCGCTCTGTGCGAGGAGCTGGGTCCCGAGAACGTCGGGATGCTGACCGGCGACGCCTCGGTCAACGCCGAGGCGCCGGTCATCTGCTGCACCGCCGAGGTGCTCGCCAACATCGCGCTGCGCGAGGGGTCGTCGGCCGACGTGGGCCTCGTCGTGATGGACGAGTTCCACTTCTACGCCGAGCCCGACCGCGGCTGGGCCTGGCAGGTCCCGCTGCTCGAGCTGCCCCAGGCGCAGTTCCTGCTGATGTCGGCCACGTTGGGCGACGTCTCCGTGCTCGCCAAGGACCTGACCGGCCGCAACGGGCGCGAGACCGCGGTCGTGGACGACGCCGTGCGCCCGGTGCCGCTGACGTTCAGCTATGCCATGACGCCGCTCCCGGAGACCCTCGAGGAGCTGGTGGCGACCAGGCAGGCGCCGGTCTACGTCGTGCACTTCACCCAGGCCGCGGCCGTCGAGCACGCCACCACCCTGCTCTCGCCGAGCTCGGGCGGGCCGAAGCCGTCCCGCGAGGAGCGGGACGCGATCGCCGAGCGGATCGGGGGGTTCCGGTTCGGCGCCGGCTTCGGCAAGACCCTCTCGCGCCTGCTGCGCCACGGCATCGGCGTGCACCACGCCGGGATGCTGCCCCGCTACCGACGGCTCGTCGAGCAGCTGGCCCAGGCCGGGATGCTGCAGGTCATCTGCGGGACCGACACGCTCGGGGTGGGCATCAACGTGCCGATCCGCACGGTCCTCTTCACCGGGCTGGCGAAGTTCGACGGCAGCCGGCAGCGGATCCTGCGGACCCGGGAGTTCCTGCAGATCGCCGGGCGCGCCGGACGGGCCGGTTTCGACACGGCCGGCTACGTCGTCGTCCAGGCGCCCGAGCACACCATCGAGAACGAGCGGGCCAAGGCCAAGGCCGAGACGAAGAACGCCGCGATGAGCCCGGAGAAGAGGGCGAAGAGGAAGAGCAAGGCGCAGCTGAAGAAGGCGCCCGAGGGCGCCGTGGTCTGGACCGAGCAGACCTACGACAAGCTCGTCGCGGGGGAGCCGGAGCCGCTGGTCAGCCGGATGCGCGTCGACAACGCCATGCTCCTCAACGTCGTGGCGCGCGAGGAGGACGCGTTCCCGGTGCTGCGGCGCCTGCTCACCGACAACCACGAGGACCGTCGCCAACAGCTGCGCCTCTCGCGACGTGCCCTCCGGCTCGCGCGCAGCCTGGTCGCGTCGGGGGTCCTGACCCGGCTCGAGGCACCGGACGAGCACGGGCGGCGCTACGTGCTGACCGTCGACCTTCCCGTCGACTTCGCGCTCAACCAGCCCCTGGCGCACTTCGCGCTGGCGGCGCTCGACGTTCTGGATCCGGAGGCTGAGTCCTACACGCTCGACATCGTCTCGGTCATCGAGGCGGTGCTGGAGGGTCCCCGGCAGATCCTCTTCGCCCAGCAGCACTCGGCGCGCGGTGAGGCGATCGCGGAGATGAAGGCCGACGGCATCGAGTACGACGAGCGGATGCTGCTGCTGGAGGAGGTCACCTGGCCGCAGCCGCTCGCCGAGCTGCTGGAGGCGACGTACGAGATCTACCGGGGCCGGCACCCGTGGTTGCCCGAGGACGCGCTCTCACCCAAGTCGGTGGTCCGCGAGATGTACGAGCAGGGGATGAGCTTCACCGACTTCGTCGGCCGCTACCAGCTCGCCCGGTCCGAGGGACTCGTGCTGCGCTACCTGACCGACGCCTACCGCACGCTGCGCCAGACCGTCCCCGACCAGCACCGGACCCCCGAGCTCGACGACCTCGTCGAGTGGCTGGGGGAGACCGTGCGCCAGACCGACTCCTCGCTCCTCGACGAGTGGGAGGCGTTGACCGACCCCGGGCACGTGCGCTCCGACGTGGCCCACCACGAGCCGCCGCCCCCGCCCCGGCCCATCTCCCAGCAGGAGCGGGCGTTCCGGGTCATGGTCCGCAACGCGATGTTCCGGCGGGTCGAGCTGGTGGCCCGCGACGACCTGGACGGCCTGATGGCCCTTGAGCGCGCCGCCGCGGACCGGACCGAGCCGCCGCGGAGCGTCGTGATGACCCGCTCGGCCTGGGACGAGGCGATCGAGGCCTACTACGGGGAGCACGACACGCTGGGCACCAGCGGTGACGCCCGGGGACCGTCCCTGCTCGAGGTCGAGCCGGCCAAGGGGCAGCCGGCCGGCACGGAGGAGGAGGAGGACGTGGCGCGTCTGTGGCGGGTCCGGCAGACCCTCGACGACCCGGAGGGCCACCACGACTGGGTCATCGAGGCGGTCGCCGACCTCGATGCCTCGGACGCTGCCGGTGAGCTGGTGCTGTCGACGGTGGCGATGCGGCGCCTGTGAGCGGCCGGGGGCGGCTCGGGGGAGCCGGTTCGGGGGAGGCTCGTAGGGTGGGCGACATGTCCGAGGTGAAGACAGTCCACAATCCCGGGAAGCACCGCTACGAGGGCTGGTGCGACGACGAGCTCGCCGGGTTCGCGGAGTACCGGTTGACCGAGAAGCTCATCGTGTTCACCCACACCGAGGTCGACGACCGGTTCGAGGGGCGCGGCGTGGGCTCGGCGATCGCGAGGTTCGCGCTCGAGGACGTCCGCGCGGACGGCACCCGGCAGGTGGTGCCGAAGTGCCCCTTCATCAGGTCCTGGATCGAGTCGCACCCGGAGTTCGCATCGCTGGTCCGGGAGGAGCCCGCGGGGACCGGACGGGGCTGACCCCTCTCCACAGATCTGTGCACAGGCGGGAGGCGGCCTGTGCATTCCACGGGTGCCCAGTGCACACTCCCTCAACAGATCGGGCCCGCGCCCGGTGGGTTTCGGGGACCGCCTTGTTGGCCCTCCGAAGCCGGGCCTAGAGTCGCCCGCGAGTCGCCCACATGTCGCCGTGTCGACAAAGCAGGATGTAGGGGACGGCCACGGGGTCCGGGCACGAGTGCCCGATCGGAGACGAGGAGCGGCAGATGAGCGACGGCGGCACGTTCTCAGGGTCCTTCGGGACCGCCGGCAGCAGTGCGTCCGAGGTGCCACCCCTGGTCCGCCCCACCCCCTCCCCAGCCACCCGCCCTCCGTCCACCCATTCCCCCACCCCCGGAGATGAGCACCGCGTGACCGACCCCCTGCCCTTCGAGCGCCCGGCCCCGGCCGTGCGGACCGCGACCGCCGAGCGGGAGCTCGGCCCGACCGGGCGGCCGATGCCGGACCTGCCGGAGCCGCGGCCGGTGACCCAGCACGGGCACGCCCGGGTCATGTCGATGTGCAACCAGAAGGGCGGCGTCGGCAAGACCACGACCACGATCAACCTCGGCGCGGCGCTGGCGGAGTACGGCCGCAAGGTGCTCCTGGTCGACTTCGACCCGCAGGGCTCGCTCTCGGTCGGCCTGGGCCTCAACCCGCACGAGATGGACCTGACGGTCTACAACCTGCTCATGGAGCGCGACGTCGCCATCGACGAGGTGATCGTCCCGACCGGGGTGCCCGGGATGGACCTCCTGCCCTCCAACATCGACCTGTCGGCCGCCGAGGTGCAGCTGGTCCACGAGGTGGCGCGCGAGCAGACGCTCCAGCGGGTGCTCGGCCCAGCCATGGAGGACTACGACGTCATCCTCATCGACTGCCAGCCCTCGCTGGGCCTGCTGACCGTCAATGCGCTCACCGCCTCCGACGGCGTCATCGTGCCGCTGGAGTGCGAGTACTTCGCGCTGCGCGGCGTCGCCCTGCTCAAGACCACGATCGACAAGGTGCGCGAGCGGCTGAACCCCAAGCTCGAGATCGACGGCGTCCTGGGCACCATGTTCGACGGGCGCACCCTGCACAGCCGCGAGGTCATGGAGCGGCTGGTGCAGGCCTGGGGCGACAAGGTGTTCCACACCGTCATCCGGCGCACGATCAAGTTCTCCGACTCGACCGTGGCCGGCGAGCCGATCACGTCGTACGCCACCACCTCGACGGGTGCGGCGTCCTACCGCCAGCTGGCCAAGGAGGTGCTGGCCCGTTGCCTCGACGGGTGAGCGTGCCGGCCGCCGACGACCTCTTCCGTCCGACGTCACCGGCAGGGAGCTCCTCCCAGGGCGAGCCCGCGGCAGCCGAGTCGCGCGGTGAGGCTGCCGTGGGCGCCGTACGCGCCGTGCCCGACGCCCCCGAGGCGCCGGAGGCGGAGGACTCCGGGACCGGTGCCCGGGGCAGCGGCGGTGCCGCGCGCAAGCCGAGCGGGCGGGTCCGCCACGACGAGAAGATGACGGTCTACGTGACCTCCGACGAGCTGCTCGACCTCGAGCACGCGCGACTGGTGCTGCGCCGCTCGCACGGACTGGCCGTCGACCGGGGAAGGCTCGTCCGCGAGGCGGTCGCACTCGTGCTGGCCGACTTCGAAGCTCACGGTGACGACAGCGTGCTGGTGCGGCGGCTGACCCAGGAATGACCCTGCCATGACGCTTCCCGCGCGGGGCGGCACCGAGACCCCGGCCACCGAGCCGGCCCCCGGGTTCGAGGTGAGGCTCGACAACTTCGAGGGCCCCTTCGACCTCTTGCTCAGCCTGATCAGCAAGCACAAGCTCGACATCACCGAGGTCGCGCTCTCGCAGGTCACCGACGAGTTCATCGCCCACGTCCGCGCCGCGGGCCCGGCCTGGGACCTGGAGCAGACCACGTCGTTCCTGCTCGTGGCCTCGACGCTGCTCGACCTGAAGGCGGCGCGCCTGCTGCCGCAGGGCGATGTCGAGGACGAGGAGGACCTGGCGCTGCTCGAGGCCCGGGACCTGCTCTTCGCGCGGCTGCTCCAGTACCGCGCGTTCAAGCAGGTCGCCGCCGTCCTCGACACCCGGCTGGCGGGCGAGTCCAAGCGGCACGCGCGCGCCGTCGGGCTGGAGGAGCGCTTCGCCACCCTGCTGCCCGAGGTCCTCATCGGCATCGGGCTCGAGCAGTTCGCGGCGCTCGCGGCCAAGGCCATGGAGCCCAAGCCCGTGCTCGAGGTCTCGCTGCACCACATCCACGCCGCGCAGGTCAGCGTCCGCGAGCAGGCCACCCTGGTGGTCGAGCGGCTGCGCCGGTCGGGGACGATGACGTTCCGGGCGCTGTGCGGCGACTCGCCCGACACGCTGACCACCGTCGCCCGGTTCCTCTCGCTGCTCGAGCTGTTCCGCGAGGGCGCGGTCGCCTTCGACCAGGTCACCCCGCTGGGGGAGCTGAGCGTGCGGTGGACCGGCAGCGACGACGACGAGTTCGAGATCGACGAGTTCGAGGGCGCGCCGCCCCAGACCGCGGACGGCGCCGACGGAGACGGCGTACCCGTGCCGGACCAGGAGGAGACCACGTGAGCGAGACGGCCCGGGCGGGCGAGACCGAGGAGACCCTGGCGGTCGCGGTGGCCGAGCTGCGGCCGTCGCTGGAGGCCGTGCTCATGGTGGCCGACCAGCCCCTCGACGCGATCGCGCTCGCGAGCGCTGTCGGCTACCCGGTCGACGAGGTCGAGGCGGCCCTGCAGGGGCTGGCCGACGAGTACACCGAGCAGGGTCGCGGCTTCGAGCTGCGCAACGTGGCCGGCGGCTGGCGGTTCTACACGCGCGAGGAGTACGCCGTCGTGGTCGAGGGCTTCGTTCTGGAGGGCCAGCAGGCTCGGCTCACGCAGGCGGCCCTGGAGACCCTGGCCGTCGTGGCCTACAAGCAGCCGGTCTCGCGCGCCCGGGTCTCGGCGATCCGGGGCGTGAACGTCGACGGGGTGATGCGCACCCTGCTGACGCGCGGGCTGGTCGAGGAGGCGGGTCAGGACCACGAGACCGGTGCCAACCTCTACCGGACCACCGGCTACTTCCTCGAGCGCATCGGCGTCAGCTCGCTCGACGACCTGCCCGAGCTCGCGCCGTACCTCCCGGACATGGCCGACCTCGAGGACGAGCTCGAGGCAGTGGCCACCTCCGATCCCGGGTCGCAGCCGACCCCGGACCCCGGTCCCGGCACCGAGCCCACCCCGGAGCCCGGCCCGGGCACCGAGCCCGACGGCGGGACGGAGACCGCGTGACCGGGCTGCAGACCGACGACGACGGCCTGATCCGGCTCCAGAAGCTGCTGGCCCAGTCGGGGGTGGCGTCGCGGCGCAAGTGCGAGGAGCTGATGCTCGACGGCCAGGTCGAGGTCGACGGCGAGATCGTCACCCGGCTCGGCACGAAGGTCGACCCCACGACCGCGGTCATCCGGGTGTCGGGCAAGCGCCTGCCACCGGTCTCCCCGAACGTCTACCTGGTGCTGAACAAGCCGCGCGGGGTCGTCTCGACCATGTCGGACCCCGAGGGCCGCAGGACCCTGTCGGACCTGGTGGCCGACCGCCCCGAGCGGCTCTTCCACGTCGGGCGGCTCGACACCGACACCTCCGGGCTGCTGCTGCTCACCAACGACGGTGACTTCGCCCAGCGCATGGCGCACCCGTCGTACGAGGTCGACAAGACCTACGTCGCCGAGGTGGCCGGCGAGGTCACCCGGGCCACGATCCGCTCGCTGCTCGACGGGGTCACCCTCGAGGACGGGCCGGTGACGGTGTCCCAGGCGAGGATCGTGAGCGTCTCCGGCAGGGGAGACGGTGCCCGGTCGATCGTCGAGCTGGTCATCCACGAGGGACGCAACCGCATCGTGCGGCGGCTGCTGGACCACCTGGGCCACCCGGTACGCCGGCTCACGCGCACCGCGATCGGGCCGGTGCAGCTGCAGGGACTCCAATCCGGGGGGATCCGCGAGCTGACCCTCGACGAGCTCGGCGTGCTGCTGGACAGCGCCCAGCTCTGATCCGGTGTGCGGGCGGCAGCGGAGCGTCTCGTCCCTGCTCGTTAGCCTTGTGGCTCCTGAGGTGGTCCGAGGCGAGGAGGAGAAGTGGCGGTGCGAGCAGTCCGGGGCGCGACCCAGCTCGAGGAGGACTCGCGCGACCACATGCTCGAGCGGGTCGCCGAGATGGTCACCGACGTGATGACCTCCAACGGGCTGGAGGTCGAAGACTTCATCTCGGTCATCTTCACCGCCACCTCCGACCTGGTCGCGGAGTTCCCGGCGTACGCCGCGCGCCGGCTCGGCTTCGGGGAGATCCCGCTGCTGTGTGCTCGTGAGCTCGAGATCGCGGGTTCGATGCCCCGAGTGGTGCGGATGATGGCGCACGTCGAGACCGACCTGCCGCGCGCGGAGATCACCCACGTCTACCTCCACGGCGCCGCGGCGCTGCGCAAGGACCTCACCCGCGTCCGCTCGGTCCCCGACGATGAGTGACGGACCCTTCGGCGGGCCGGTGCTGGTCATCGGGGCCGGGCTCCTCGGCACCTCGATCGGACTCGCGCTGCGCCACCACGGCGTCGAGGTCTGGCTGCAGGACGTCAACCGCGAGCACGTGCGCACCGCCTCCGGGCTGGGAGCCGGCGTCTCGCGGCCGGCCGGCGGCGAGCCCGCCCTCGTGGTCGTCGCCGTGCCCCCGGACCTGCTGGGCGCCGAGATCGGCCGCGCTCTGGCGGAGTTCCCCGGGGCCGTCGTCACTGACGTCGGCAGCGTCAAGAGCGAGCCGCTCGCGCGGCTGCGGGAGGCGGCCACCTCCGACCTGGGCAGGTACGTCGGGTCGCACCCGATGGCAGGCTCGGAGCGGTCGGGGCCGTTGGCCGGGTCGGCCTCACTCTTCGACGGGCGGCCGTGGGCCGTGACCCCCCACGCCGACGCCGATCCCGCGGCCGTGGCCGCCGTGGTGGCCCTGGCCGAGCTGTGCGGGGCCACGCCGGTGTCGATGCCCCCGGACGAGCACGACGTGGCGGTTGCCCGGATATCCCACGTGCCGCACCTGCTCGCCGTGCTCGCGGCCGGACGGCTCGCCGACGCGCCGGCCGACCATCTCGCCCTGTCCGGTCAGGGCGTGCGTGACGTCACCCGGATCGCCGGCGGCGACCCGGCCCTGTGGCAACAGATCGTGACCGGCAACGCCGCCGCCGTGCTCCAGCTGCTGGGGGAGGTGCGCGGGCAGCTCGACCTCCTCATCGACGCGGTGTCGACCGGGACGCGCAGCGATCTCGCCGCCCTCCTGGACCGGGGTGTCGCCGGGACCCGTGCCATCCCGGGCAAGCACGGCGGGCCGACCCGGCCGATGCGGTCGGTGTTCGTGTCCGTTCCCGACCACCCGGGTGAGCTGGCCCGGCTGTTCGCCGACGCGGGCTCGGTCGAGGTCAACATCGAGGACATCCACATCGACCACGACCCGGGCCGTCCGGTGGGACTGGTCGAGCTGCTGGTCGACGAGCCCAGCGCCGAGCACCTGCTGGCGTCGCTGGAATCTCGTGGATGGGTGACCCACCGGTAGGCTGCGGGCTGCACTTTCCGCACCCCAGCACGAAGGCAGGCCGTCCGTGTCCAGCACCGCCCCCACCTCCGGAACCCCCGCAGCGGGCACGGTCGTCGCGATCGACGGACCGTCCGGGTCGGGCAAGTCGAGCACCTCGCGAGGGGTCGCGAGCCGGTTGGGCTTCTCCTACCTGGACACGGGCGCGATGTTCCGGGCGATGACCTGGTGGATGCTGCGGCACGCGGTCGACGTGCACGACCCCGCCGCGGTGGCGGCCCGGGTCGCCGAGCCCGAGCTCCTGTCCGGCACCGACCCGCTGGCGCCCACGATCACCGTGGACGGCACCGACGTCGCGATCGCGATCCGCGGCGAGGACGTGACGGCGGCGGTGTCCCCGGTCAGTGCCGTGCCCGAGGTGCGCGCCCGTCTGCTCCAGCTCCAGCGCTCGGTGATCGCCGCCACGCCGGGCGGGATCGTGGTCGAGGGCCGCGACATCGGGTCCGTCGTGGCC
>Ga0308175_100000823_pt1 | contig 20523 bp, 21 predicted proteins | sample PhyCR1_3_FD_203893 | JGI IMG/M metagenome (GOLD analysis project Ga0308175, IMG submission 203893) | Soil microbial communities from UC Gill Tract Community Farm, Albany, California, United States - DLSLS.C.R1 | ecosystem: Environmental > Terrestrial > Soil > Agricultural land | place: USA...
GGCTTCCGTGGGTCGAGAAAGGGTACCCCGTTTGCAGCGCAGCAGGCATCCTTGACGGCTGCGAACAAGGCGAAAGAAACGGGTCTTCGGACGGTAGAAGTGCGTGTCGCCGGTCCGGGATCCGGTCGTGAGTCAGCCGTTCGTGCCCTGGCCACCGCCGGCATTGAAGTTCGTGCGATCCGGGATGTAACGCCCATGCCGCACAACGGCTGCCGTCCGCCTAAAAAACGCCGCGTTTGATTTTGACCGCCCTGTTTGTACGGGCGGATTTGTAGTGAGTAAGCGGGAAGAAGGTCTGCCGACCGTAAACCGCACCTGACCAACTCGCGAGGAATCTCGCGAGCTATCTAACTGGAGGTTATTGATTGGCAAGGTATAGTGGCCCGGTTTGCCGGCTCTGCCGGCGCGAGGGCATGAAGTTATTTCTGAAGGGCGAGCGTTGCCATTCAGAAAAATGTGCGATCGAGAAGCGAAACTTCGCTCCAGGTCAGCACGGAAAAGACAAAAAGACAAAGATCGTAGGCTACGGCCTGCAGCTGCGTGAAAAGCAGAAGGCGCGGCGGTACTACCGGGTTCTCGAAGGACAATTTCGGAATCTTTATGAGAAGGCCGTGACTCAAAAAGGTATCACTGGCGAACTCATGCTCGGCATGCTGGAGCGCCGGCTCGATAACGTTCTCTACCGAATGGGTCTCGCCACCAGCCGTGCACAGGGCCGCCAGCTTGTCCGTCACGGTCACTTTAATGTAAACGGCCGTAAGGTCAACATCCCCTCCTACACCGTAAAGCCGGGCGAAGTTATCGAAGTTCGTCAAACCAGCCGCGAAAACGCTGCCATCTTGTCGGCACGAGACGCCACGGCCCACACTCCCAGCCCCTCCTGGCTGGAAGTTGACCGCGAAGCGTTACGCGCCCGTGTTCTCCAGCAGCCCAAGCGCGAAGAGTTGGTGCAGATTCAGTTAAATGAACAGCTCATCGTCGAGCTGTATTCGAAGTAAACAGCTTCGAGTAATCGACGAGAAGGAAGAACTATGTTTAAAGGTTTTCAGAAGCCGAAGCGTCTAGTAGCTAATACCGAAACTCTCACCGAGCGTTACGGTCAGTTCTCCGCACAACCGTTCGAACGTGGCTTTGGGCCAACCATTGGAAACGGTCTCCGGCGTGTATTGTTGAGCTCGATCGAGGGCGCCGCGATTACCGGTGTCCGTATCGAGGGTGTATCTCATGAGTTCAGCCCCATCCCGGGCGTTGTGGAAGACGCGACGGATATCATCCTGAACCTCAAGCAAGTTCCCTTCAAGATGATGGGCGAAGGGACCCGCATTGCTCGCCTGCACATTGAAGGTGCCGGTGAGGTGATGAGTAACCAGATTGAGACCGATCAGGACGTCGAAGTTCTGGACCGCAACCTCCACATCGCAACCGTTGGTGAGGGTGGCAAGCTCGACATCGAAATGCGAATCAAGAGCGGCCGCGGTTACGTTTCAGCCGACCGGAACTACGACGAGGATTTGCCGCTCGGCTACATCCCGATCGACTCCGTTCACTCGCCTGTTCGCAAGGTTAACTACGTCGTAGAAGCTGCCCGTCTCGGCCAGAACACCGATTTCGACAAGCTCGCGATCGAAGTCTGGACCAACGGCGCCATTTCACCTCAAGACGCGATTGGCCAAGCGGCCAAGCTCCTGAAGGATCATATGACGATCTTCATCAACTTCGAGGAAACTCCGGAAGTTACCGAAGAACCGGCAGAGCGCGCTGCCAACCAGATGAACGAAGTGCTGAACCGCTCGGTCGAAGAGCTGGAGCTCAGCGTTCGTTCGTACAACTGCCTCAAGAACGCCAATATTCAAACCATCGGCGATCTTGTGCAGAAGAGCGAATCCGAGATGCTGCGCACCAAGAACTTCGGTCGCAAGTCTCTCAACGAAATCAAAGAAATCCTCTCCGGCCTGGGACTCAACTTCGGCATGAAGTTCGACGCGCAGGGCCGCCTGGTGGGTGGAGCGCCTCCGGCCTCTCCCGCGGAGTACGCTGCGGCGGATGACCACTTCGCAGGTGTCGAGGAGTAACGATGCGACACCGGAAAGCTGGAGTTAAACTCAAGCGCGACGTCAGTGCCAGGCGCGCGCTGCTTCGCGGACTCGTAACCAACGTGATCGAAGAAGAGCGGATCACGACCACGGTGCCCAAGGCGAAAGCCGCAAAACCTCTGGTCGAGAAGATGATCACGCTTGCGAAAACGGATAGCCTCCATGCACGCCGTCAGGCGGCTGCGTTTCTCCTCAAGCCGGAAGCGGTAGAGAAGCTGTTCGACAAGATTGGACCCCGGTTCAATCAGCGCAACGGTGGCTATTCACGGATCGTGAAGCTAGGTTGGCGCAAAGGCGACGGCGCGGAAACCGCAAAACTCGAACTGGTTGGTTCGGAACTCGTGAAGCGAGCCGCAGAGCGGGCTGCCCGGCGCGAAGAACGCCTGAAGCAGATTCGTGAAGGAAACGAAGAAGCCGGCGGCGAGTAAGTCGCTCGGCAACTAAACTGAAAAGGGCTTAGCAGCTTTGTTTGGCTGCTAAGCCCTTTTTGCATTCATTGATAACGTGGGAAATCACTTTCCGTATTGCTCAGCGGCTTTGCCGATGGATGGCCCAGCCTTTGCAAGGTCTTGCGGATTCATAATCGGCCGGAACGACACTTTCGCGTTGAAAGCGAAAAACCAGGGCTCAGAAGCCGCCGGGATCTCTGATGAGTCCTTCATATCGAATATGAGCGAGCCCGAACGCTGCCCGTAGTCGTCAGCGAAAAAATAGGCTGCTTCTGGTTTGAGATCGTTTAGAATCCGCTCGATCGTCGAACCCAGCGTTCCCGCCTTGGCAGCGGCATTACCGGTCTCGACGGGAATTGATACGCGCATCAACATTCGCATGCAGTTTCCTCCTCTGGAAAATGGTCCAGTGATTATACATGAGCGGGTCGCGGTGCCTCCAGCTAGTCCATGCACCACCCATGACTCACAACCAGGGACTGTCCTGTAAAGGCGAGACCCTTCGCTGAGGCGAAGAACACGGCAGCATCGGCTATCTCATCGGGGGTCGTAAATTGTCCGTCGACAGTATCTTTCAACATCACCTTCCCCGCGACATCTTCGGGTGATATCCCGAGCCTCTGCGCTTGTTCGGGAATCTGAGCCTCGACGAGCTGGGTGCGAACGAAACCGGGACAGATGACGTTGGCACGCACGCCATGAGGAGCTCCCTCCTTCGCTATCGTCCTGCACAGGCCGATGAGTCCGTGCTTCGCTGCGACATAGGGCGCCTTCAATGGCGAGGCGAGTTTCGAATGCACAGAGCCCATGTAAATGATCGATCCGCCACGGCCCGTAGCGTACATCTTTTGCAGGCAGGCCCGAGTGAACAGGAACGCACCGTCGAGGTGAACAGCAATGACGCGCTTCCAATCAGAGTAAGCGAGTTGATCGACCGCGCAAATGTTCTGCACGCCCGCGTTGCTCACAAGAATATCGACTCCGCCGAACGCAGAGACTGTCTCGTTGACCGCTGATTCAACCGCGTCCTCAGCGGTGACGTCCGCGCAAACGCCCAGGATGTCCCGGTGCGTTCCCGCGGCGATCTCTCTCGCGGCAGACTTCGGATTGGCGCTCTCGAGATCGACAATAACGACCTTAGCGCCCTCAGATGCGAAGCGTTCTGCGATACGGCGCCCGATCCCTTGCGCTCCACCCGTTACGATTGCAACCTTTCCAGCCAGCAACATGCTTGTATTCTGCCTCTTCGGTGAGAGTTGGCAAGTTCCGGAAGTTCCACGGCTACGCGGCTCCGCTACAAGTGCTATGGCAAACATCCCAAGGCTCAGTTTCCCTTAAAGCTCGGAACTATTTTTGAGAATTCACCAATCTGCCTAGATAAGTGGCTATGTGCGGTGTCGGTTATCTTGAATTGCAAGCGTAGCGCTACAGCAACCGCAAAGGGATGGCTGATTTCGACCGCTTCAGGCTGCATGTTCTCAAACCGTCGGCAAGCATTTGCTATGAGACGCTCTCACGGGCAACGATTCACATACACGACCGACCATTAAGTGAGATAGAGCGCGAACGTCGGGGACGAGGGAGACGATAATCATGAGCAAGGATGAGCAGGCTTCTACCTATTAGGCGAGGAATATCGCCAATGATTGGTCTTCCTGTTTTTTCGGCGGCTCTCCGATCTGAGTTCTTTTCTTGCGCAATTTCCCGAATGGACCAGACGACATTGCGCTTTTGGGAACCTTCACCACGGTCTTAACAGCTTTCTGGAATCGCTCAACTAGAACATATAAATCCTGAGCGGCGCTCGCAATCAAATCGGCGGCGTCTCTGATTTCCTTGCAGGTGATCGGCACCCGTGACATCTTGAGCCTTCCCCTTGCGGTCACTCGGGAGACGTGAACCTGCTTGTTCCCTTCATCGATACCCCATTTTTGAATGAGCAATGATATTTCGCTTCTCTTGCGCCTGCTTGAGGGATTGCAGGACAGGAGGGAAGTCAGAAAGTAGTGGGTAGGCAGGGAGCAATTCGGCGACTAAAGCGCCCATGATGTCCATCTTCATTGGAAAAGCCATGTGATTGAAGATGATCAAAGATCGGGGGGCCGTGATCTCTTTGCTGCACAGCCTCATAAGACACAGGTCGATGACGCTCTCAAGCATGGCCCATCTGGTATTGACCCGACCGATTTCGGTCAAGTACTCGTTAGGAAGGTCAGGAAGGTCTTCGGCTGGCAGCACTCGCTGAAGAGCTTATCATTCGTGGTTAGCGAAGTAAGTAGGAGCCTGAATTGGCATCAAGCTTCCTAATGCCTGCTCCTGTGAGTTCTTGGAACTGAAGCAGAAGAAGCAATGTTTCCGGATAATAGGGAGACGTTCTTGATTGCAGCGACTTGTGCCCTTCCACAATACCAACTGCACCGGCGTGATTTGACTTGACCGGCTATGGCGGGTGCCTGATCACTGAAGTGCCGCTGGAAACCCAGGAAATCGCCGGATTTGCAGTACTCCGTCCGGAACCTCGAAGCAGTCCTGTGAAATCAGAACGGCTATCACAGATTAAGATCCTCTAAACTAGAGGAATTCGGGATAAACTGCCTCAGTTTGACGTTTAGAGCTGTCTTGAGCTCCACAATCGAATCCAGCCACCCGGCCGGATTGCCTGCGGAATACTACGGACAGCGGACGGAATCGGGCCGATAATCGGGGACTTTCCAACAATGCGAAATTACACCAGCCGTTTGCAAGCATCATCGAAGATCGTGTTCGCAGCTATTGCGCTGCTGCTGTTCGCTGTGTTTGCGCAGGCGCAGACGGCGAGCTTATCAGGTACGATCACGGACGCCAGCGGTGGCGCTGTTCCGGGAGCATCGATTACTGCCAAAAACCTCGGCACGACTACCACTCGCACCGGTACAAGTGACGCGGCCGGAGCTTATTCGATTGCCAATGTGCCGGTCGGTCGGTACGACATCACAGTTGAAAAGGAAGGCTTCACTCCGCTTCGTTTCCAGAATATGGAGTTGACGGTCGCACAGAACCTCACCTTGAACGGTACCTTGAGCCTTGGCGCCATATCACAGGCGGTCGAAGTCTCGGGCGCCAGCGTTCCAACGATCGACATGGCCGACGCCCAGATCAGTAGCGTGGTCGATCAGCGGCGCATCCAGGAGTTGCCGCTCATCACGCGTGATCCTTACCAGCTTGTGCTGTTGTCGCCCGGCACTCAGCAGACCATGAGTTCGCTTGGCGGCTTTTCGGTGAACGGGCAACGCGAGCGCAATAACAATTTTCTTCTCGACGGAGTCGATAATAACGACGCTTCCGTCCCGGGCATTCCCGGCGGCGCGAGTTCGATCAATCCCGACTCGACGCAGGAATTTCGCGTGATCACCAATAACTTCCTGCCCGAATTCGGCCGCAACGCAGGTGCCATTGTGGATATCGTCACAAGAAGCGGGACAAATGAGTTTCACGGCACTGCTTACGAATTCAACCGTGTCCACGCGATGGCCGCTCGCGATTACTTCAATCCCTCTCCCGATCCGCAGAATCCGTTCACTCGTAATCAATTCGGCGCTAGCTTCGGCGGGCCGATCGTTAAGGATAAAACCTTCTTTTTCGCTAATTCAGAGTGGAGCCGTTTTCGCACAACGCTGACTAATTCCGCCGTCGTGCCCACGGCCGCTTTCAAGTCTGGTGTTTTCACGTACAACGGGCAGCAGATCAACCTGGCGAATCCCGCCTCGCCTACCAACGCGCTTGGTTTGAGGCCCGATCCCACCATGCAAAAGGTGTTTGCGCTTTACCCCAATCCGAACGGACCTTCTGTCGACGACATCCGCGGTATCTATTTCTTTCCGACTGGCGAACCTCAGGATTCGAACGGTACCACCTTTCGTGTGGACCATCGGTTCAACGATAAATACAGCGTTTTCGCTCGTTATATCTATAACGGCGGGACTACCGCTAACAGTCTGGATGAGATTGTGCCCGGCATTGGTGGCGTCGCAACCGGCTCACAGTCGCATAACGGCGCGTTCAATTTCATCGCCGCCATCCGTCCCGACCTTGTGAACGAGTTCCGCTTCGGTCTGAATAAGACCGATGTCCTCTTCTCCTGCAATGGTCACTCGAGAGTTGACGCTCTCGGCACGGTTGATCCATTTGGGATGGGCAACGACTATAGCTTCGCGACATCGAACAATGTTGCCACGATAGCCAGCCTGGGCTGTATTGCTCTGGGCGATAGCAATGCACAATTCCGCCGGGCGGGGACCTGGCACTATGTCGATCACCTCTCCTGGACTCCCGGCAAGCACAACATCAAGGTTGGGGGAGAGTTTCGTTACATCTACGACAACGGCTACGATGCGTTTTCCTCACGTCCCTTAGTGGATTTCACGGCGTTCGGCACCCTCGACATCCCGGTTGTCCGTTGTGCTGCTTGCGATGACGAAAACCTGCAAACCATGGCGGCCGGGCTCCTCGGAGTGCCGGGTTCCCGATCCCAGTCGCAGTTTTACAATGCAAACGGCCAGCGGACAGCCACAGACTACAAGCGGTTTGTGCAGCATGAATACGGTCTCTTTTTCCAGGACTCCTGGAAGCTTCGTCCCAACCTGACGCTGCAACTTGGGCTGCGCTACTCCTATGATGGTGTCCCCTTCGAGCGCAATGGCCAGGTATCGAATCTCCTGAACCAGAACCCCTGGGATCCGGCGCCAATTACCTTCCAGACCACGGGAGGGAATACCGGCCGCAAGATCTTCGCCAGCTATCCGTACGAATGGGAACCGCGGTTTGGTCTGGCTTGGGATCCGTTTAGCGATGGCAAAACGGCGGTTAGGCTGGGTTACGGCATCTTCCACGACCGTACTTTCGGGAATCTATTTACTAATTTGAAGGGCAATCCACCGTTTCAAGCTGGATTCCAGGACTATCCCAACCTGGATTTTGCGAACGATCTTGGCTCGGTCATTACGGTTGCCGGATTGGCCGCGCCTCTGACGCAACCCGCCCCATCTGCCTCCGTGCCGGACGGAACGTATCTCTCGACCGCGACCATTCTCGACCCGCTACTCGTAAATCCCTACACGCAGTCCTGGAACGTCGGAGTCCAACACCAACTCGGCCACGGCATGTCGATGGAAGTGAACTACGTAGGTTCTGGAACGCATCGTCTGTTCCGGAGTGTGGATGGAAATCCTCCGTTACCGTGGCTCGTGGCCGCCGCACAGGCGAATGGGTCTCTGTCTCGTACTGTCTCGGGCGGCCGTCTGCGGCAACTTCCTCTGCTGGGCCTGCCGCAGGTGACCGGCAACACGGCATTCTTGGAACCGGTGGTCACGCGCTCGGTCGGAAACGCCACCTACAATGCCCTGCAGACTGTATTCGCGAAGCAGTTCAGCTATGGCCTTCAGTTCCAGGCTGCCTACACGTGGTCGCATGCGATCGATGACGCGGCCGATCCGATCGTAGCTCCCGGCGGAAATCGCAACATCGCGCGCAACTCCTTCAACCTGAAAGAGGAGCGCGGAACGTCGGACTATGACCTGCGTCACCGCTTGATTGTGAACTTCGTCTACGAGCTGCCTTTCGGCCCGGGACATAAGCTCCTGGGCAGAGGTTTCGTCAGTCGTGCCTTGGGCGGCTGGCAACTCTCCGGTTTGTCTACCTTCCAGAGCGGCCATCCATTCGATATCTATAGTTCGCGCGATTCCGAATATACCGGTTTGACGAATCGTCCAGACCTGGTCAGGGATCCCTCCATACCGGTCGGATCTCCCCGTAACCAATTCGGACCTCCCATCACGGCGTTCGCTGTACAGCCGTTCGGCCGTCCGGGTAACCTCGGCCGAAACGTGTTCACCGGGCCGCGCTACTACGATACGGACATCAACCTGGTGAAGAACTTCGCGTTCCGCGAGCGCGTCAATCTGCAGTTCCGTGCGGAAGCGTATAACATCTTCAACCGCATTCAATTCGCCAATCCCGGCTCATCGAGCAATACGATTGCTTCGCCGGGCACGTTCGGCCAATCGCTCTCGACTATCACGCAGCCCGACGGAACAACGTCAGCGCGGCAGATACAATTGGCTCTCAAACTGAGCTTCTGAAGTTCGAGAAGGGTTGTTCGTCCGTCCCGCTAGATGAGCTCCGTATCTCTCATCGATAACTCGCGTGGTCGTTTGCAGACTGCGGGCCGGCTGAACGTAGCACCGTGATCGCGATCGGCGCATGATCGGAAATTCTTTGGTCGAGCGCGGTATTGACGAGGTCCAGAGTGCGCCCAAATTCCGGAGCGAATCTCCATGCCCCGGCCGCCGCCGATTGCTTCACAAAGAACCAGTCGATTTTGTATTTCCCGAACAATCCACCAAACGTGCGATTGAAGCTGAACGTAGTGGCGAAACCCTTCCTGGCGCGCTGGTTACTATCAGCGAGAGTACTGCCCTTATTGCCAAAGCTGCGAACTCGATTACCATCGAAACTAAACCGGCCGCCATCCGCGAATCGAAAGGCAGAAAGATCTCTGAAAAACGCGCGACTTGGGTTGCTCAAGACCAAAGGAACGCTGAAGGCAGTCGGGTCGTGCAGATTTTTGACAAAATTCAGTGCACGAAACACTTCGCCCGCACCAGGAATAGGCAGGACAAAATACAAGGCTTGACGTGCCCACACTCGATAATTCAGGACGTACCGCCGCAACGCGCCCTTTGGAGTGAGTGGTTGGCCGTTGTGGCCGAGAGTGTTCATGTCGCCGGCCAGGATAACAGGATTCCCAATGGCTGCGATTTCCCCGAGCAACGCGTTCAACTGGCGCCTTCGCCCTTTGGCGCCACAGTAGTTTTCGAAATGCGGGCAAACCACCGTGACAATACGCGTCGGAGAGTTTGAGACTTTAAGGTCTACCACGAGCGCCATCCGGCCGCCGCGGCGAATCTGACGTTTGATCTCCTCGTCGAAAATCCGCTCAGCGGTCCAGCGCCGCACGCGTTCGATATCGGAGAGAGCTTTGATCTCTGAGTGATACCAGTCGTACTCTGCCGGGAGCCGAACGATCCTCGCCGACAGGATGGGATATCGGGATAGGATGGCGGAGCCTTCAAGCCCAAGGTACCGCTCCCGGTCGACTTCGAAATCCCGTTTCGGTCCGGTAATTCCGACTGTTGCCGATCGTTTTACCGAGCGGAGGTAAATTCGATTCAACTCCACAAACTCGACCCCGTACGCGTAATTCATCCGAAGCGCGCTTGAAAGATCGCGTGCGACGTTCCGATACTTCGTTCGTTTCACGCCGTGATCGACCTCATCCAGGACAACGATGTCGGCTCTTTGCAGTACCTTCAACTGATCGGAGAGTTCGTTCAATTTTTTGCCGTCGAATTTCGGATTCCCCCGAACGCGCGCCACATAGCGCTCTGCATCTGTGAGGGCGAGCAGAATGGCATCCTGATTCTCGCCGCGATTGATGTTCCATTCAGCAAGGTGAAGCGAGGATGAGTCTTGAGCAGGCCTTACACCCGAGTCGTTGTGAATGAAAGGTGTGGTCAGCACCGCATCCAATCTCGCCTGAAGCCCGGGCGGCACGGGATCCTGAACGGCCAGGCTGACCAACTCGGAGAAGGTAAGGGGTTCAGGCCCTGAATCAGCAGCGAACCCGAAACAGGGGCACTGGATACTGACCGAGAGTAGGAGTGCACACCCTGCGCCGAAAAGTTTCATTCGCGAATGTTCCGAGTATGGGAATGCATCCACGTGTGATCTGTTTCAGCATTCGACCGAAGCCGCTCTCTCGCGTATATTGCGGACAGGCTCAGGCTGTAGGCGAGTCAGACTTATATTGTCCGAGTGCTGCCGGTACATGGTCCCTGCGGTTTCCACGAAACATGCGACCGCTACGCTCGATCAGGTAAACAGTCTCATGCAACATTCGGAACGGTGCCCGGTAAAAAACAGCTGATGCCGGGAGCTAAAGAATACGTCAAAGCGGCCGCGTGCGTAGCGAGTGTAGTAATCCTGTTGCTGGCAACTTGGTTTGCGAGTGACGTTCTCCTGCTCGCGTTTGCCGGCATCATCCTTGCCATCCTGCTACGAGCCGCGGCTAATGGAATTGCGCAGTTCCTACATCTGCGACCTGGTCTTGCCCTTGGCTTAACATGTCTTCTCCTCCTCGTGTCCATCGGCCTTTGTTGCTGGTACGTTATTCCACGGCTCAGTGAGCAGTTCGACATCCTGAAGCACGATATCCCTACGGCATGGCATCAAGTGTTGGCGTGGCTTCACCAAAGCCCGTGGGCAGGGCAACTCGCCGACCGCGTCCAGGGCGGTGGTCTGTCTTATAAGCATTTTGGCGGAACCATCCTCAGCGCCTTCTCCGGTCTCGCGTCGGCACTGGGCAGCATAGTTGTGGTGCTCTTTCTTGCGCTTTACTTCGCGGCCGATCCAGCGCTTTATGTTCGCGGCTTCATAAAGCTGCTGCCGAAAGGGGCCGAGCGACGCGGGGAGCAAGTGCTTGACGCCTGTGAAGAGCAACTTCGGAGATGGCTGCTCGGAAAGCTCTCTATGATGGCGTTCGTCGGATTAGCAACCGCAGTTGGGCTATGGTTGCTGAACTCGCCGCTCATCCTATCACTGGCTCTGCTCGCAGCCCTGTTGGACTTCATCCCCAACATCGGCCCCATCATTTCGGGGGTGCCTGCCGCTCTGATTGCTTTCACCCGTGGACCGTCGCATGCACTGTGGGTGATCGGCCTGTACTTCGCGGTGCAATTCGTGGAAAGCTATGTTCTCCAGCCGCTGGTCCAGCAGCGGGCCGTTTCACTACCGCCCTCGGTAACCCTCTTGGGCCAAGTACTGATCGGAAGCCTTTTCGGGCCGCTCGGGCTGATATTAGCAACTCCGCTGACCGTACTTGCACTGACGCTGATCAAGACCGTCTATGTGCAGGACATACTTCGTAAATGAATTTCGCAGCGGAGCCTCAGTTGTCGCTGGTTCCGCGGCGAGTGTTCCGAAGTCTCTAGCCTCTCTTCCGCGCCCGTAACATCGCATCTGCCCAGCGGTATGCCTCTGCTGCCATTTTGTCTTGCGCCACATCTTCGGCCTCCTTGTCAGGCTGCGTGGCGAAAGCAGTCGAAACATGGACGTTACTCAACAATGCGGTAAGGGCGGCCGCTGCGAATCTGTCCCGTAGCTCGTTTTCAGTCTCATCAGGCATCGTGTTCAAGTCCACAGTGTAATCGTACGTTGGCGCGGAGAGTGCTCCAGATCTGACCGGCAGAAGCTGCCGCCCCTTATCTCCGATGTTTCCTCTTGCTTCGCACCGCCTGTGCAGGCTCGCCAACCGGAGCGCTGGGAGCAGCGGCCCGTTCTGCAGGAGATCCAATCTTGCTCAGAATACGATCGTGAATCCAGTGTTCATCCCACCATTCCTTGGGATCTACCTGTATCCCCGCGATCATCATGCTGAAGTGAACATGGTCGCCAAACGCCATACCGGTCGCACCACTCACACCGATTTGCTGTTCCTTCGCAACCGTGTCGCCCACTTTCACGAGTAACTTGCTCATGTGCCCGTACAGGCTTTGAAGCGAGTAGCCGTGATCGATGATGACGCAGTTCCCGTAGAGACCGAGTCGATCCGCGTAGATGACCTTGCCTGAGTTCGCGGCCTTCACTGGTGAGTTCTGCGTCTGCGCCAGATCGTACCCGAGATGAACCTGCTCGTCGACCTTCCGGCCGTTATACACATAGCTCCGCCTGTCCGCAAAGAATGACTCACGCGTTCCTTTGACCGGGATGAACGGTCCGGACCACAGGATCTTCTTCTCCGTATTCGTGCGCAGGTTGTAGATCGTCTGCGAATTCTCGCGTCGCAGTTGACGATTCAGTCGCACGAAGCGATCAACCAGACTGCCGGTTCCGCCCGGGTCGAGTTCGCCGACGACCTTGCCCATGTTCCTGTCATTTAGCGCAATCGTGCTCTCACGGAACCGCTTGGGGAAGATCTTGACCCAGAACGTACCAGTGACTTCTGTGCCGGCCTCGTTGCGTGCGAAAGCGACGGGAATCGTGTTCGGCGAAAGATCCCACGGGAAGGGAAACAGCGAAAACCGATGGTTGCTCCCATCCGGTTCGCCGGGCATGGGGAACGCGCCCGCCGAGTATTGTCCGGCGTGCACGCCAGCCTCCGACCAGTTGCCGCCCAAGTCAAGCGTGACAAGCTCTGCGCCGCCCTGGTTGATGTAGTGCTGTCGTCCGTCGGGCACAACCGTCGGAGGGCGCAGCACGACCTGAACGTCTTGCTCCAGGATCGACGTGCGGCCGCGCAAGTCATTCGATTTCGCCTCGATCGTTAGTTTCGCGGGACCTTCTTTGAGGAAGTCTGCTTGCTTTCTTCCGGCCGTAAACTGAAACGTCCGCTTCGCCTGATTTGACCGGGTCTTGTCTTCGAACACACGCCGGGTTTGGCCGTTTTGAGAGATCGACGCCAGCATGGACTTAACGCCGTGCCCTCCGTTTGCTTCGACCGTAACGGTCGTGTTCTCGCCGATCGCTTTAACAGGCGAAGTCAGCTTCAGGTTTACTTTCTCCCCGCTCAGCAGGAAGATGCCCACCATGACAATGATCACGGCCCCGAGGGCAGCAATGAGTCGGTTTAACATTCGATCTTGAATTTTAAGTTTTGAGGACGCGCCGTCCTTCTATCCGGTAATTGCCGTCGAGAACCCAGGCGATTGCTTCGGAGTAAATCCGGTGCTCTTCGGCCAGAATACGGAGCGACAGCGTCTCGACTGTATCGCCATCCAGGATGGGCACCGGCGCTTGCAGAAGGATCGGTCCGTTGTCCAGGTTCTCATCGACGAAATGAACAGTGCAGCCGGTGACCTTGGCGCCATGTGAGAACGCCTGATGTTGCGCGTCCAATCCGGGAAATGCCGGCAACAGGGAAGGATGGATATTCAGGATGCGTCCGCTGAACTCGGAAACGAATTTCCCGCTCAAGAGCCGCATGTAGCCTGCAAGACAAACCAGATCAATCCCGCTGCCCTGCAGTATCTCAGCGACTTTCGCGTCGAACTGCACGCGCTCGACCCCAGCCGAGCTTAACGTTGCCGTCGGAAATCCGAGCTCCTTGGCCAGCGCTAGTCCGGGAGCGGCTGCTTTATTCGAGAAAACCATGGCGATCTCAGCGTCGAGTTTGCCGGCCAGGACGTTGTTTGCGATCGCTTCGAAGTTTGAGCCTCTGCCCGAAAGAAGTATTCCGAGGCGGGGTCTTCGCCGGCCGCTCACAGATAGCGAACCCTGGGTTCTCGTTTTGATTTTGCGGCGGGAACCACGGTCCCGATCTCGTAGAAGGGCTCCCGAAGCTTCTTGAGTTGTTGTACGACGGTCCCAAGCTTCGAAGCCCCTACGATCAGCACCATCCCGACTCCCAGGTTGAAGGTCCTGCGCAGATCTTCAACAGGCGTTTTGCCCAATTGATGGAGAACTTCGAAAATCGGCTGCTTCGGCCACGAATCCAGATGGATTTCTGCTGCGCACTCCGGAGGCAGAACGCGCGGGACGTTATCCGTCAAACCTCCGCCCGTGATGTGAGCCGCGCCCTTCAGTAGCTTCGCTTCCTGCAGAGTCCTCAACGGCTTGAGGTAGGAACGATGGACCTTCAGTAACTCATCCGCCAGCTCTCCCGAGAGTTCCGGGACCTTCGAGCCGGGCTTCAATCCCGCCTGATCAAACAGTAGTTTGCGTGCCAGCGAATAACCGTTCGTATGCAGGCCGTTCGAAGGTAGTCCGAGCAGGATGTCACCCGGCTTAACAGTCGATCCGGTCAGGAGCTGCTTGCGTTCCACTGCACCGACAATGAAACCAGCGAGGTCATATTCTCCGGGAGCATACATGCCCGGCATCTCGGCGGTCTCGCCGCCAATCAACGCGCAGCCGTTCTTTTTGCAGCCCCGAGCGATGCCCGAGATCACGCTGGAGACTACCGCGGCATCGAGTTTTCCTACAGCGAAGTAGTCGAGAAAGAAAAGCGGCTTCGCGCCTTGCACGGCAATGTCGTTCACGCAGTGATTGACCAGGTCCTCGCCGACCGTATCGTGCCGCCCTGTCGCGAATGCGATCTTCAGCTTTGTCCCGACCCCATCGGCCGAACTGATCAAAACAGGCTTGCGCCAGCCCTCAAGTGCGAATCCCGCTCCAAAGCTTCCGATGGATGTTAGAACGCCGGAAGTAAAAGTGCCCGGTGCTTGCCGCTTGATGAACGAGACCGCTCGATCCGCCTCTTCGATGTTTACGCCGGCATCGCGATAAGTTGTTTGTGCGCTCACTGCTGAAGGATCAGTGTAACGCTGTGCCGCTGTTACACAAAAGGGTTGGAGCGTGCGTCGGGCAGGCGGAGTGCAATTGGGACGAGGCACGACAGCCGAACATGTTGTGCCTCGTCCCGCCTGGCGGCTATTTCTTTGCTGCGGCTTTCCCAGGGGTCAGGCCCTGGGCGGACTCCAGGTGCTTCTGAAGAGTGGGCAGGACCTGTGTTGCGTATGCCTTGAGGTCGGCGTTGGTTCCACTTTCAGACTCTTTCTTGTACTCTGCGATCGCCTTCGTATGCCCGGCAACCATCTCGTGAGCGTAGCGACGGTCAAACGCTGCTCCCTTCAACTTCTCGAACGGAGCGATCATTTTGTTGTGCGCGGCATCAATCGCGTTCGGGAGCGTCAAATTCGCTTTGCGTGCGATCATACCGAGCTGCTGGTAGTCGTTCGTGTGGTCCGTCACCAGCATCTGCGCGAAATCCTTCACCGCCTGGGCGTCTGACTGATTTGCGGCAAGCTGCCCGAGATGCGCCTCGACCATGTCCGTTTGCGCGGCGAAGTCCAGGAACTTCTGGTCACTCTCACCCGAAGCGGCGGACTGCGCCAGCCCTGGTGCGCAGTAAAGAGCGCACGCCGTAAAGGCCAAAACTATAGCTTTCATAACTTCCTCCTGTCCCTAACGGTACAACCTTACTGCAAATCACGCTTGACGCACAATGGGCTTGTGCCTGAAAAGGTGAAGGCCGGGTTCCTCGAGCCGATGCTGCTGCTGCGAACCGACCATCTGCCGGACGGCGATGACTGGCTATACGAGTTAAAGCACGATGGCTACAGAGGCATCGGTTACAAAACCGGCGGCAAGCTGTATCTACGCTCACGAAACGACAACGACTTCAGCTCCCGCTACGCCACGGTTGCGAAGGCACTCGCTGCTCTGCCGAACGAGACCGTTGTGGACGGAGAGATCGTCGCGTTCGATGAGTCCGGCAAGCCCTCTTTCAATACGCTTCAGAACCATGGCTCGACGGGCGTTCCTCTCGTCTACTTCATCTTCGACGTGATGATTTTGGCCGGTCGGGACCTGACAAAGCAGCCGCTTGAAGCTCGGCAGATGCTACTCGAAAACAAGGTTCTGCCGAAGCTGGACGAGCCGATTCGCTACCCGGGTGTATTGAACGGTCGCCTAAACGACCTGATCAAGTCGGTGAAAGCATCCGGCTTGGAGGGGCTTGTCGCCAAGCGTCGAGACAGCATCTACGAAGTGGGCCTGCGCTCGGGCGCCTGGCGCAAGATGCGGATCAACAAGGGGCAGGAATTTGTGATCGGCGGCTACACGTTGGGAGGCAAGGCGTTTGACGCCCTGATCGTCGGGTACTACGAAGGCGACAGGCTCGTGTATGTAGCTCGAACTCGCAATGGCTTCACTCCGGCCATCAGAGCTGACCTGATGAAACGGTTTGGGAAACTTGTGACGGATAAATGCCCGTTCGCGAACCTTCCTGAGCCTCGGACCGGGCGATGGGGCGCGGGATTGACCGCCGCCAAGATGCAAGAGTGCCAGTGGTTGAAACCGCAGCTGGTCGGACAGTTCGAATTTCTCGAATGGACACCGGAGAACCACTTACGACACACAAAGTTTGTGGGACTGCGAGAGGATAAGAATCCGAAGGACGTAAAGCGAGAGTAGACGAGTGCGCGTTGGCGTCCGCCGATCAGATGGCCCGGCATCCTTCGGAGCACAGAGACGCAGCGGGGCAGGGATCACTGATACCAATGGAACGACTTCTGTGTGATCTTCCAGCCTGAGTCCGTTCGGAGCAACAGGAAGATGTCGGACATACGAACGCCGGTTCCTGCCAGAGCGCCTGAGATGTCTCGAACCTCGAGGCGAACACTGGCGATGGTCTCCCGAATATCGACCGTCCCAAACTCCGCTTTCAGGTCTGGCGAGGGTCCGTTCTGGTCGATCCAGTCAAACAACGCCTGAATCGGGTTTGTCATGATGCCTCCCGGGTAGTAGCCGAAGATCGTCGCAGCTTCGTGAAAGCCGGGGCGCATGACACTGCTCTTCCCCGATCGCACGCCGTCGATATAACTCTGCATGGCTTTGACTACCGCATCTCGCTCGCCGCCTGTCGATGTTGCAGTCGCTGTTTGTGTGGCCATTGTCACTCCTTGTGGGTTTTGGGGTCAGCGAAGACCGTTGGTGAGCGTGCAGTCTATCACAGGCACCGTTGGCGGTGGGTGGCCCTCCGCCGGATCTTTACGCTAAAGTGACCACTCGGATCGAGGGCCCGGTAGGCACTCGCCACCGCTGGGCACGGCCTCTTCGTTCTGGAGCGCCGATATCGTCACATGTGGCAAGTGTAGGCCGCTATGTCTGAGCTGGTTCAGGCAACTAGGCCAGCTTCTTTCGCAGACGAGCGGCTCCGGCTAGCGCGAGACCAACTAGCCCGTATGTTGACGGCTCCGGCGCATCAGACATCAGTTCTACCCCTGCCGGTGTGGTGCCATCGGCTTCGAAGAAGCGAAACAGAAAGGATGTGTTCATTTCGTCACCGGATTGCGCATCAATGTACTGAGCCATATTTGACAGATGACCATTTGCCACGAGGGTTAGAGGACTGCCGAGCGTAACCGGGATGCGGTCATAATTGCCCCAGTAGCCATTCCCAGGAGAGCAGCCAACAGTGTTAGATCCGCATTCAATCTGCGTGTAGGGATTGCCGGTGAATGGAGAAACAATAGGACTGATTGTAAAGCCGGAGGTCATACTGGCGTGCCCGTCGTAGAAGTAGCCGCTGTGGTAGTCTCCAAGGCTGATCTGGAGATATCCAGCCCGTTCTGGGCCGGCTGTGATGACTTGTTGACTGTAATCAATCGAGATCGTTGCCATCGTTGACGGTCCAATTGTTCCATGTGGATCTAATGGGTATCCCTGGACCGACATGGCTTGCTGGTGCGTTACAAGGTTGCTCCAGTCGGCACCGTTGCTGGCAAGTTGTAGGGTAACGCTGCCGGAGGCTGATGAATGAGAAGTGGACCCGAAGCCGGCAGGGATCTCTGAGTGGCAAGAAGCAGATCCAACTACACCGTCACAAGTCGCAGTGATGACGGAACTCGCATACATTGCCGGACAAATCACGAGGAGAACGGACAGAGTGAGCTTCACAACTTGAGGCTACGGCTCCGTTCACTGGTATCACCATATTCCTTTGGGGGATAGGAGGTCCGGTACAGCGCGGCAGCAAATGTGTGGGAGGCCTTCGGTATTGACTGGTGTGCGAGCGGGTTAAGGTACGGCGTTTCGACGTGAGGCGGTTGCCGGCATCTCACTTCGGCAGGTGGCTTATGGTGCGGTCGCTGTGAAAGTCCCTGTAGAGCATCCTTCGGTAGCTCTACAGTAGTCCGTAAAATCGTTGGAATTGCTGGTGAGCGCGGTAGGAATCGAACCTACAACCTAGTGATTAAGAGTCACTTGCTCTGCCAATTGAGCTACGCGCCCTTCGGTTGGGGATGAGACGGCAGAGATGTCCGCCTTCGTTACTATAACACTCCGGGCCGATTATTCATTCGGAATCCCTGTGAACGGTTTCGGGCGAGAATGCCGGGTAGCAGATGGCGAAGTACTCGGCGCCTTCGGGCTCCGGTGTACCGTAGCGGATCCACTCGCCGCGCGGGCAGATTACCGCCTGTCCGGCACGAACATTGAGAACACCTCCGCGGTATTCGACCTGAAGCATGCCTCGGACGACCACCGTGAATTCGTCGAATTCCGGTGTTTGTCCAGGTTCCTGCCACCCCGCCGGACTCTGCATCTTGGCGATACTTAGTTCCGAAGTTGATGAATTCACTCGGCCAACGAATTCGTCAATCAGTTTGGGCTTGTTCCCGGCCGCTTGGATGCGGGTGGGTTGCGAGATCAGGATAGGAGACGTCATGCCATGGCATAATACCGCCAACCACCGTTCGTTAGAATTGAGCCTTCACAATGTCGAAAAACGAAGTTGATTCGACGGTTCTGTTACTTGCCGTGATTGCAGGCGCGGCTGCCTTGCTTCTGATCCCTTCAGGCGAAGCATGGCTCTGTGGGGCCGCAGGTCTGATTCTCCTCCTCACGCTGTTCTCGTATGACGTCGAGGGCGCGAGGAGCGTGTTTCAGAGTTTTTCGTTCTCTGCCGTTTGTGGTTTCAGCCTGGCCATTGCTCTAGTTCCCGCGGCTCCGACGCTGTTCTCCCTCACGGGTCCGACAGATCCGCAATTGGGCAGTAAATGGCTACCGATCCTGTGGGTCGCGAGCACGGTGCTGTTCCTCGTGATCGACCGCGCGCGTATGAGCGGGCGGGTTGTGGGGGATCGGCCTGCTGTGTCGGCAAGGCCCAGCCTTCGAGTCACGCAAACGCCGACACAAGCGCCGATTCACGCACCGATTCAGCCGGTGGCTGCGCCGCCTCCGCCTCCGCCACTATCTCCTGAGCCGGTACTCGTCCGCGAAGAACCTCCGCCGCCCCCGCCCCCTCCGCCGACTGCGCCTGCCCCGGTGAGTCCAGCCGCTCCCGTCCCTGTCCCTTCGGGAAAAGAGACCAGCATCTACGTGAATCTGACCGGGGAAGGGCTGAATCTGCTGCGTTCCGTTCGGGCCGAGCATCTCGGCCGGGATTACTACCGGATCGTGGAAAGCATGCCGCCCGACGAGAAGTGGGAATACCCGCCGGGCGCTGTCGTCCGGTGCAAAAAGAAAAATCTCTCCAGCGGCAAGGCTCTCGTGGCATACGAAGAAGCGCCTCGAGCGCAATAATTGGTGTCTTGTTTACGCGACAATGACAATTAAAGACGACACTGCTGAGATTCCGACCCGGACCGGGCCGATGCGGACGTACATCATGCGTCCGAGTAACGGGTTTCGAGCGCCGGCAATCATTCTCTATTCGGAGATTTTTCAGGTCACGGGTCCGATCCGGCGGACCGCCGCCATCTTGGCGGGCCAGGGTTATATCGTCGCGGTTCCGGAGGTCTATCACGAACTCGAGCCTGCGGGAACTGTTCTCGCCTATGACCAGCCGGGAGCGGACGTCGGTAATGCTCACAAATACGGCAAAGAGCTTTCGTCTTACGACGAAGATGCTCGTGCGCTGATCGAATACCTGAAAGGCCGCGAGGATTGTTCCGGCCGTATCGGATGCGTTGGTATCTGCCTGGGCGGCCATCTGGCGTTTCGTGCTGCGATGAATCCTGATGTGCTTGCCACGGCCTGTTTTTACGCGACGGATATTCATTCGGGCACTCTTGGTAAGGGCAAGCAGGACGACTCACTAGCTCGCGCGACTGAGATTCGAGGCGAGTTGCTTCACATTTGGGGGAGGCAGGATCCGCACGTGCCCTTAGAAGGACGCAACCGGATTAAAGCGCGACTGGAAGAAGCTAACGTCAACTTTCAGTGGTTAGAGGTGAATGGTGCTCACGCGTTCATGCGCGACGAAGGATACCGATACGATCCCGGTTTGGCGCACTTGTGTTACGGCCTTACATTCGATTTGTTTCACCGGAACTTAGTGCTAAGTACCCGGTGAGGTCACTTGTTAGTGCCGGAAGAAGTTCCAGGAAACGTTTGTACCGGTGGGGCCGATCTAAATATAGGGACTTATTGCACTATGCTTGACA
>Ga0308175_100000824_pt1 | contig 20514 bp, 21 predicted proteins | sample PhyCR1_3_FD_203893 | JGI IMG/M metagenome (GOLD analysis project Ga0308175, IMG submission 203893) | Soil microbial communities from UC Gill Tract Community Farm, Albany, California, United States - DLSLS.C.R1 | ecosystem: Environmental > Terrestrial > Soil > Agricultural land | place: USA...
TCGAGCACGAGCTTCGGCTGCGGGCGCACAGGCGGCTGCGCGCGCTCGGCGTCTGGACGTGAGCGGCAAGGGCAAGCCGAAGCCGAAGCAACGACCGCGGAGGAGGCGCCGCGCCCTCGTCGCCCTCGCGATCGCCGTTCCGCTCGCGGTGCTCGCGGCCACTGCGGCCGGCGGGGCCGTCTACTTCGGTTCGAGCTGCGACCTGGGCTCGCTGCGGCCGGTGCGTCAGGCCGACAACTCGCTCGTCTTCGGCGCGAACGGCGACCTGATCGGCGTACTGCCGGCGGTCGAGAACAGAACGGCCGTCACGCCGGCCGCGATCAGCCCGTGGATGCCCAAGGCGACCGTCGCGATCGAGGACCGGCGCTTCTACCAGCACGGCGGCGTCGACCCGGTCGGGATCCTCCGGGCACTCGTCGCCGACGTGAGCGCGGGTCACATCGTCCAGGGCGGCTCCACCATCACGCAGGAGCTCGTCCGCAACCTCTACCTCTCGCGCGACAAGACGCTGCAGCGCAAGGTCGTCGAGGCTTGCCTCGCCGTCAAGCTCTCGCGCACCTGGTCGAGGACGAGGATCCTCACCGCGTACCTGAACGACGTCTACTACGGCAACCACGCCTACGGGATCGAGGCCGCGGCCGAGACGTACTTCTCCGTCCCGGCGAGCCGTCTGACGCTCGCCCAGGCTGCGCTCCTCGCCGGGCTGCCGCAGGCTCCGTCCTACTACGACCCGCTCCACGATCCGGCTGCCGCGCTCGCGCGTCGCGACCAGGTGCTGCACGGGCTGCGCCGGAGCGGGGACATCACCGACGCGCAGTACGCAGCGGAGACTCGTGACCACAGTCTCCACCTGCATCCGAGCCCGGCCTACGCAAGCCGGGAGCCGTACTTCGTCGGGTACGTCGAGAACCTGTTGCAGCAGGCGTACGGTGCGGCGACCGTTCGCGCGGGCGGGCTGAAGATCTACACGACGATCCGGCCGCGCCTGCAGCGCGCCGCAGTGCACGCGCTGTCGGAGGAGCTGAATGCACGGCACGACCCGGCCGGCACGATTGTCTCGATCGATCCTGCGACCGGGGCGATCCGTGCGATGGCGGGCGTGACGCCCGGAACGCCGGGAAACGAGTTCAACCTCGCGACCACCGCCGAGCGCCAGGCCGGCTCGACGTTCAAGCCGATCGTTCTCGCCGCTGCCGTCGCCGCCGGGATGAACCCGTGGGCCACGCGCTACGTCTCGGCGCCGTTCTACTACGTTCCGCTCCAGTGGCACGTTCGCACGTACGACGGCTCCTACGCCGGGCCGGAGACGGTCGCAGCGGCGACGCTCCGGTCGGACAACACGGTCTACGCGCGGCTCGCGCTCGACGTCGGCTCGGACGCGATCGTCTCGGCGGCCCGGAAGCTCGGTGTGCAGACTGAGCTGCAGGCCACGCCCTCGCTCGCTCTTGGCACCGGCGCGGTGACGCCGCTCGACATGGCATCGGTCTACGCGACGCTCGCCGCGGGCGGCGTCTACTCGCGACCGCTCGCGATCAGGCGGGTTGTCTTCCGCGGCGGCAAGGCGGGCGGAGGCTGGGGCCGCACGCAGCGGAGGCGGGCGATTCCGGACTGGGTCGCGGCAACCGTGACGCGCGTGCTCGAGGAGAACATGCTGCACGGGACGGGAGCCGGCGCTCACGTGCCCGGCCGCGTCGACGCAGGCAAGACGGGAACGACCGACGACTACGCCGACGCCTGGTTCTGCGGTTACACGCCCTCGCTCGAGGCCACGGTCTGGATGGGCTACCCGAGAGGTGAGATCCCGATGCTCGACGTGCACGGCGGCGCCGTCTCGGGCCCGACGCTGCCCGCGACGGCGTGGCGACTGTTCATGGAGCGCGCGCTGGAGGGCTCGCCGGCCGCAGCCTTCCCGGCCGCGGTGTCTCCCGCGCAGTTCGTGCCCTGGGCGGGGCGCTACGCCTATACGGCTACGGCGTCCCCGTAGTAGTTCCCAACCCGCTTGTCGTCGTGGGTGGGATCACCGTTGTTGTGCCGAGCGTGGTCGTCGGTGTGGTGATGGTGGGGATGGTCACGGTGGTCGGAGGCGTGGTCGTCGTTGCGGGGGCTGTCGTGTGCGGGGTCGTCGTCGTCCCCGGTTCGCTGGTGCTGGTTGTCGACGGCGGCGGCTGCTGCGTCGTGGGACTCGTGGTCGCGTGGGTGTGCGTGCCGTGGGCCGGCTCAGTCGAGGGGCCGCCGGCAGGGGCCGGGGAGCTCGACCGCGTCACCGCCCAGGCGAGCAGACCTCCGCCGAGCGCGAGGAGGATCACGATCGCGGCGATCACCGCCGGTTCACGCCAGAACCGTCGTGGCTCCGGGCTTTGGGGAGGCGCAGCCGGAACGACACGCGTCACCGCCGTGTCCGCAGGGGCGATGAGCATCGTGGGCGCCTCGCCGCTGAGAGCGGCCAGCAGTGCGTTCCCGTCGGCCGGTCGCTGTGCCGGGTCCTTCCTGAGCGCTGCCTCCGCGAGCGCGGCGAGGTCCGGCGGCGCATCGGGTCGCAACTCGGCCACGGCGGGCGGAGCCGAGTACCGGTGCATGTTCAGTAGGGCGAGCGCCTCGTCGGCCACGAACGGCAACGCGCCCGTCAGCATCCGGAAGAGGATCACGCCGAACGAGTAGACGTCGCTCGACGGCCCGACCGGCTCGGCGGCGGCTTGTTCCGGTGAGAGATACGCGGCTGTGCCCAGCACCGTCCCCGCCTCTGTCAGCGTGCCCGCACCTGCCACGCGGCGGGCGAGGCCGAAGTCGCCGAGCTTCGGCCGCCCTTCCTCGTCGAAGAGGACGTTCGCCGGCTTCAGGTCGCGATGGACCAGACCGCGGTCGTGGAGCTGCGCGAGGCCTGCCGCGATGCCCGTGGCGATGCGAGACGTCTCAGCGGGCGGCAGTGGCCCCTCCGCCAGCCGCTCCTCGAGCGTCCCGCCGTGCAGCCACTCGAGCGCCATGAACGGGCCGGCCTCGGCCTCGCCGTAGTCGAAGACGCGCATGACGTTCTCGTGCGCGAGCGCGGCCAGAGCCTTCGCTTCACGGCGGAACCGGCCGAGGTCTGCGGTCGGCGAGAGGATCTTCAGTGCGACGGTGCGGTCGAGCGTCGAGTCGTGCGCGCGCCAGACCTCGGACATCGGGCCGTGGCCCTGCAGCTCTTCGAGCCGGTAGCGCCCGGCGACTTCGTCTCCTGGTCTCACGACTACTACCGTATGCACCCAGCGTGGCTTCAGTACTCACCATCGAGGAGGCCCAGCAGCGGGTGCTGGGGCACGCTGGCCGGCTCCCGGCAGAGAGCGTGCCGATTGCCGAGGCGGGCGGGCGGGTCAGCGCGGAGGACGTGCGTGCGCACGTCGATCTCCCGCCGTTCGCCAGCTCGGCGATGGACGGCTTCGCCGTGCGCGCGGCCGATCTGCCGGGGAGCTTGCGCATCGACGGCGAGTCCGCCGCCGGTCGGCCGTTCATCGGGCAGCTCGAGCCCGGCAGCGCCGTGGCAATCTCCACAGGCGCCGTCGTGCCGGCCGCTGCCGATGCCGTTGTCCCGATTGAGAACGTTAGCATATGTGACAACACGGTGGAGATCTCGAAGCCGGTCGAGCCGGGCGCGCATGTACGTCCTCGCGGCGGCGACGTCGCCAGTGGCGAGGTCGTGGTGCCGGCCGGTGTCAGGCTCACCCCGGCACGCCTGGCCGCCGCTGCAGCCTCCGGTGTTGCGGAGTTGTCGTGCGCGCGCCGTCCGCGCGTAGCGGTCCTCGCCACGGGCAGCGAGCTCGTGGATCCCGGCGGGTCCCTACGTCCGGGCCAGATCTACGAGACGAACAGCCTCATGCTCTCGACGGCAGTGGCCGCGGTCGGCGCCGAGGTAGTGCTCCAACCGCCCGTCGGGGACGACGAGGAGGCGTTGCGGGAGATGCTCGAGCGCGGGCTCGCGGCCGACGTCCTCGTCACGTCGGGAGGCGTCTCGGTCGGCGAGCACGACCTCGTCCGCGCGGTCGAGCTGGAGCTCGGCGTGGAGGAGGTCTTCTGGCGGGTGGCGATGAAGCCCGGCAAGCCGATCTCCTTCGGCATGCGAGGCGAGACCCTCGTCTTCGGCCTGCCGGGGAACCCCGTGTCCGCCCTCGTGGGCTGCGAGCTCTTCGTCAAGCCCGCGCTGCGGGCCTTGCAGGGCCTCGCGGATCCTCTACCCCGGTTCGAGCCGGGCCGCCTTGCGGTCGGCCTGCGGCGCAACGAGGAGCGCGACGAGTTCGTGCGCGCCCGCTCGCAGGTCGACGGAGATGAGCTCGTCCTCGAGCCGGTCACGGGCCAGGAGTCGCACATGATCGTCCGCTCGGCCGCGGCGGATGCGCTCGTCCACATTCCACGTGGAAACGGCGAGCTCGCCGCAGGCTCGACAGCGCGCTGGCTCCGTCTCGGCGACGCCTGATCCGGTCTATTCGTTGACCGCGCGGCGTGTTCCGGGCGCCGCGGCGTGCCGTCGCGGAGCCAGCACGAGTGTGCGGATGAGCTCGCGCAGCGGACCGCGGCGCGGACGCTCGCCGGGCGCCGGATACGGCGCGTAGCGATTCGCGGCGAGCGCGGCGAGCTGGCCTGCCGCCGCGAGCCAGGCGAGGCCGATCACGAACAAGGGCAGCGGCGCGTAGCCGACCGCGAAGAGCTTGACGACGTACCAGGGCGCGTCCCAGCCGAGTCCGTAGTGGGTGGCGAACGTCCAGACGAGGTAGGCCGGCCCGGCGAAGCCCGCCAGGAAGACGCTCGCGCGCAGGGCTGGATGTCGGGTCTGCACCTGCGGCAGCCAGAGCCAGGCGTGGAGCGAGGGGAGGACGAAGATGAGCGAGAACGGATTCGTCGCCGCCACCAGGAGCCCGACGATGCCCAGCGCGAGCAGCGCGGCGCTGTGGCCGGCGAGCCGCTCCTCCGGACGGATCTGCCGTCGCGGGAGGAGACGGCCGCGTGTGACGAGCCAGCCGGCTCCCGCGAGCAGGACGAGGGCGATGAGTGCTCCTCCTGGCCACGAGACGGAGGTCAGGGAAGGCGCGCGGCCGTCGCCGCCTCCCCAGAGGCCGATTCCGCTGAAGACGAGGAAGATCGCGCCGACCCAGGCCCAGAAGCCGAGCCGGCTGCGATAGCTGCGCAGGGCCGGTGCGATGCGGATCCGTCGGCGCCGACAGCGCGCGAACAGGTCGACGGCAGCCGTGAGGAAGGGCAGCAGCATCGCGACGAGCACGATCTCGATCGCCCAGCCGCGGATGAGGCGCTGACCGAGGAAGACGTAGCTCGCCGGGCCCTGTGAGAGCGAGACACCCTGCTCCATCGCGTCCACGGCGTCCTGCGCCGCGAGGCCGACGACGCCGAGATGCCTGACGTCGAGCTGCTCGAGCCCGTGCCCCTGCGCCGCGGGCAGCCGCGCGCCGGCGGTCGTCACGGTCACCGCCGGGATTCCGCGGCTCACGAACGGCGCCTGCTCGTATGGGTCGAAGGGAAGCCCGAGGCTGACGAGCTGCTGGAGCCCGCTCGGCCGCAACGGCTCGCCGTTTCCCTCCGCTGCGAGCGCGGAACGCACCGTCTCGACGAGCCCGGGCGCAGGTGAGCGTGCGGTATCCGCGCCCAGGACGAGCCGAGGCTTGCCACGACCGCCGATGGAGTCGAGGTTGATGACACCGAGGATGTTCGAGTGCCCAGCCTGCTCGGCCGCGAAGTGTGCGGCGCCCTGCGCGCCGTCGCCCGCGCCGTCGGTCGAGAGGAAGACGAGCGTGTACGAGAGCTTGATCCGCTGCGCGGCTGCGATCGGTGCGTAGGCGCGCGCAAGCTCGATGAGCGCCGCCGTGCCCGAGCCGTTGTCGTTGAGCCCGCCGTCGGGGCCGCTGTCGTCGCGGTGCGCCATGACGATGATCTCCGGCGGCGAGAGGCCGATCCCGGGCTTCTCCGTCACGAGGTTGACGAGCGTCGTGCGACGGCCGCCGATCGTTGCGGTGAACGGCTGGCTCCGAACGTCGAAGCCGTACGGCTTCAGCTGTTGGCGGAACCATCCCGCGGCGCCCCTGGCACCCGGCGTGCCGGGTCGCCGGTCCGGATAGTTGGTGGCAAGGTCATTGGCGACAGCCGCGGCTGTGGCCGCCTTGAACGCCGGCGGCAGGTCCGGCAGCGTGAGCGCCGCCGGGCGGGCGACGCTGAACGCGAGCAGCAGGAGCGGCAATCCGACGAGGAGCCAGGTGCCCCGGTAGAGGCGCGCGTTGATGGGCCGCTCGAGCGACCCCGGCCGCGACCGTCTGCGCTCGGGTGCGGGCGAGGCGGCCGTCACGGTCGTCCAGTCTAGGGCTGGATTCGGGCGCCCCGTTTCCCCGTGGAAACGATCGGGGGTTAGGTCTCCCGGCATCTGGGAACGGCGAAGCCGGGAATAAACATCGGGGCCGGAAGTGAGGGGCTTCGGCGTTACTGGTAGAAATCGGCGGGTTTAGCTTCCCGAATCTGAGGGAAACACACGAGAGGTGAGATGGGCGAGTCGGCACTGATGGAGGCGGAGGGAGCGGCGCTCGAAGGGATGCGTAGCGTCCGGCTCCGCGTGCCCGCGCGCGCCGAGTACATCGCCCTGGCCCGTCTCGCGCTCAGCGGTCTCGCCGACATCGTCGAGCTGCCCGAGGAGATGCTTGCCGACCTCAAGCTCGCGCTGACCGAGGCCGTGTCGAACTCGGTCCGGCACGCGTACGCCGACGGGCCGGGGTTCGTCTCGATCGCGTACGAGCTCACCGGCGACGCGCTCACAGTCGAGGTGGTCGACGACGGGAAGGGGTTCGACCCGGACCAGCCGCCGGCGCTCGAGGGTGAGGAGCTCACCGAAGGCGGCCTCGGCATCGCGATCATCCGAACGATCGCCGACGAGTTCGAGCTGAGCTCCCAGCCTGGAGTCCGCGGCTCGCGCCTACGCTTCGTGAAGCGGCTGCGCCAGCCGGCCTGATCGTTGTCACCATCGACAACGTCTCGGCGGAAGCTCCTCGTCGTCTTCAACCGTGCGCCGGTCTCGTACACGCGTGACGCCGAGGGAGGCCGGGTGGCACGGCGGGGCGGAGGCGGCGTCGTCACCGCGTTGGGAGGCCTGCTCGCCCATCACGACGTGACGTGGGTGGCGAGTGCGATGACCGAGGAGGACAGGGCGGTAGCGGCGGAGCAGGACGGCTCGTCCGTTGAGGAGACGGCGGACGGAGCCTCGTATCGGCTGCGGCTCGTCGCACACGATCCCGCTGCATACGAGCGCTTTTACAACCTGCTGGCGAACCCGACTCTCTGGTTCCTGCAGCACTACCTCTGGGGGCTGGGGTCCGCCCCGGACTTCGGGCCGGAGCTGCACGAGGCCTGGAGCGAGGGGTACGTGCCGGTGAACGAAGGCCTGGCCGCGGCGGCGCTCGAGGAGCTCGACCGCGAGCCCGACGCGGCCGTTCTCTTCCACGACTACCACCTCTATCTCGCCCCGCGTCTGGTGCGGGAGGCGCGGCCCGAGGTCGTGACGTCGCACTTCGTCCACATCCCGTGGCCGGAGCCGGATTACTGGCACGCGCTCCCGCCGGAGGTGCGGGTCGCCGTGCACGAAGGGCTGCTCGCGAACGACGTCGTCGGCTTTCATACGGACCGCTGGCGGCGGGCGTTCCTGCTCTCGGCGGAGCGGCTGCTCGGCGCGCGCGTCGACCGGGAGACCGGAACGGTCGAGCACCGTGGCCGCACGACCCGGACGGTCGCGCGCCCGATCAGCGTCGACGCGGCGGAGTTCGACCGGCTCCGCGACGATCCCGGGGTGCTCGAGCGGGAGACGGCGCTCGTGGCGCGGCGCCCGGAGCAGCTCGTCCTCCGCGTCGACCGGACGGATCCGTCGAAGAACATCGTGCGCGGCTTTCATGCCTTCTCCTTGCTCCTCGAGCGCCATCCCGAGCTGCACGGCCGGGTCGGAATGGTCGCGCTGCTCGCGCCCTCGCGGCAGGACATCCCGGCCTATGCGGAGTACGTCGGCGCCGTCGAGGCTGCGACACGGGCCGTGAACGAACGCTTCGGCCGCGACGACTGGCAGCCGGTGGAGCTGGACGTTGCCGACGACTTCCTGCGCTCGGTCGCCGGCTACAAGCAGTTCGACGTCCTGCTCGTGAACCCGGTTTTCGACGGGCTGAACCTCGTCACGAAGGAGGCGTTCCTCGTCAACGAGCAGGACGGCGCGCTCGTCCTGTCCGAGAACGCCGGCGTGCACGAGGAGCTCGGGGAGTGGGCGATCACGGTGAACCCCATCGACGTCTCAGGTCAGGCCGACGCGCTCTACGCGGCGCTCACGCTCGAGGCCGCCGAGCGGCGCCGGCGGGCCGACGCGATCCGCGAGCACGTCCGCACGCACGACATCAAGGCGTGGGTCGAGGCGCAGCTTGCCGACCTCGACGCCGTACGATCTTCGTGATGGACGACCTGTCGCACGTCGACGAGTCCGGCGCCGTCCGCATGGTCGACGTCGGAGGCAAGGAGCCGATGCGCCGGCGGGCCGTCGCGCGGGCCGAGGTCCGGATGGCCGCCGCGACCGCACGGACCTTGCGTGAGCTTCCGAAAGGCGACGCGCTGGCGACTGCGCAGGTCGCCGGGATCATGGCCGCGAAGCGCACCAGCGAGCTCATCCCGCTCTGCCATCCGCTTCCGCTCACGCACGTCGAGGTCACTCTGGAGGTGGGCGAAGAGTCCGTGGAGATCGTGTCGGCGGTCGAGACCACGGCGCAGACAGGTGTCGAGATGGAGGCGTTGACGGCGGCCTCGGTAGCCGCGCTCACCGTCTACGACATGGCCAAGGCGGTCGACAAGGAGATGCGGATCGCCGACGTCGTCCTCGTCGAGAAGACGAAGGAGCGGATCGCCTGAGAGCGGCGGTGCTCACGGTGTCGGACGGCGTCGTGGCCGGGACGCGCGAGGACCGCAGCGGCGACGCTCTCGACGAGCTGCTGCACGGCGAGGGCTACGAGGTCGAGCGGCGGGTCGTTGCCGACGAGCGCGACGAGATCGCGGCCGCGATCCGGGAGCTGGCGGCGTCGGCGCGGCTCGTGCTCACCACCGGCGGGACCGGCCTTGCACCGCGGGACGTGACGCCGGAGGCCACCCGCGACGTGCTCGAGCGAGAGGCGCCGGGCATCGCGCAGGCGCTGCGCGCGGACTCGATCGCGAAGACCCCGCACGGCCTGCTGTCGCGCGGCGCGGCCGGCGTCCTCGGTTCGACGCTCGTCGTCAACCTCCCGGGCTCGCCGGGAGGCTGCCGCGACGGGTTCGCAGTTCTCCGCCCTGCGCTCGCCCACGCGCTCGAGCTGCTCGCCGACGTCCCCACGGCCCACGAGCAGACGTGACGGCCGGGTCCGCACCGGCACCGCTTCCCGCGCGGTTCGCGCGGCTCGTCAAGATCGAGCACACGGTCTTCGCGCTGCCGTTCGCCTACGTCGGGGCCTTCCTCGCCGTGAACGGGACGCCGAGCGGGCACGACCTGCTCTGGATCACGCTCGCGATGGTCGGCGCCCGGTCGCTGGCGATGGCGCTCAACCGCCTGATCGACGCGGGGATCGACGCGCGGAACCCGCGCACCGCCGGCCGGGAGATCCCGAGCGGCCAGCTCTCGGTCGCCCAGGTCGTCGTGTTCTGCCTCGCCTCGCTCGCGCTCTTTCTCGCCGCCGTCTGGCAACTCGACCCGATCGTGCGCTGGCTCTGGCCGATCCCGGTCATCGGCTTCGTCGTCTACCCGTACCTGAAGCGGGTCACCTGGCTCTGCCACTTCTGGCTCGGCGCGGTCGACGGCCTCGCGCCGGTCGGCGCCTGGGTGGCGATCACGGGCCGGTTGCCGTGGGAGGCCTGGATGCTCGGAGCCGCCGTCGCATTCTGGGTCGCCGGCTTCGATTGCTTCTACGCGCTCTTCGACGAGGAGATCGATCGGCGGGAGGGACTGCACTCGATCGTCACGCGGTTCGGTGTCCGAGGCGCCTTCTTCGGCGCCCGGCTGTCGCACGCGGCGACCATCGCGTTCCTCGTCGCGGCCGGGCTCGGCCTGCCCGTCGGCGTCCTCTATTGGCTTGGCGTCGGCGTCGTCGCGCTCCTCTTGGCGTACGAGCACTCCCTCGTGCGGCCCGGCGACCTGCGGCGGCTCGACACCGCCTTCTTCACCATGAACGGCGTGATCAGCGTCGTCTTCGCCGTGTTCGTGATTCTCGACGCCGTCAGCTGAGGGAACCCACCAGGGCGCCGTGCGCACGGCGCCCTTGATGGATCCTTCTCGTCAGCTCTTCGGCCAGTGCGGGGGCGCGCACCACTGACCCGAGCGGATGAATCCCGCTCCGACAGTGCTGCCGCCCAGCGAGCCCGTCGAGAAGCCTGTATTCGGGTTGAACGCGCTGCCCATGGAGGCGACGATCCGTCCCCACTGATGCCGTGCGAAGCCACGGGCGATTCCGGATGCCTCTCCATTCGCGATCGCCCCGTTCAGCCTGCCATGCGCCCGGGTGCCCGGTCCCTTGATGCGGAAGTTGCCGAACACGTGGCCGACGCCGTTCGTCGTGTCCACGAGGCTCCAGGCGCGGATCGTGAGCGCGCCCGCGAGCCGCGGGTCCGAGCTCACCGACGTTCCCCGGTACGTCGCCTTCGTCGCCTGGAACGTGTCGCCACCGGTGACCGAGCACGTCACCTGGCTCAGCTGCGAGACGTCCGTCGCGGCGAATGTCGCGCTTGCCGCCTGCACGGACGTGGGCTTGCTTGCCGCGGCTACGCCGGCGGCCGAGAGCGCCGCGGCAACGATCAGCCCCAGCAGCGCGAGTCGCTTCCTTGACATGGTTCCCTCCTGGTCGCGGTGATCTCTGGCCGTAGTCGAATAAGGCACGAGTCGTGCACGGTTTTGCGCAAGGGCGGCGTAAAACGGCGGTAAATCGCGGCGGGCGACCTATGCTGGTCGCGTGCTCACGGCCAGTCGGCTCGGCAAGCGCTACGGCGAGAAACGCGTCCTGCGGGGGATCGACCTCGAGCTCCCGCGCGGCGGCTTCCTCGTCGTCACCGGCTCGAACGGTGCCGGGAAGACGACGCTGCTGCGGATCTGCGCCGGGCTCGCGCAGCCGACGGAGGGCACGATCGAACGGAGCGCGGCCCGCGCCCAGGTCGGCTATCTCGGCCACGAGCCGCTCGTCTACCGCGAGCTGACGGCGCTCGAGAACCTCGAGCTCTACGGATGCCTCTATCGCATCCCGGAGCGCCGCGAGCGGATCGGGATGCTGCTCGAGCGCTTCGGGCTCTGGGAGGCGCGGCACGAGCGCGTCGCCGCGTACTCGCGTGGCATGACCCAACGCCTCGCCCTTTGTCGGGTCCTCCTCCACGAACCGGAGCTGCTCGTGCTCGACGAGCCGTACAGCGCGCTCGACGAGGCCGGTGCCGGGCTCCTCGACTCGCAGCTTGCGGAGCTTCGGGACGAGCGCACCTTCCTCCTCGCCACCCACGATCCGGCGCGTGTCGAGCCGCTCGCGAGCGGCGCGCTCGCCCTCGCGACATGAACTACGTCCGCGACGTCGGGGCGCTGGTGCGCAAGGATCTCCTGCTGGAGCTGCGGGCGCGGGACACGCTGCCGGCGATGCTGCTCTTCGTCGCCGCGGTGTTCGTCATCTTCCATTTCGCATTGCCGGGCACGCCGTCGAGACTCGAGACGACGGGCTTCCTCTGGGTTGCGATCCTCTTCACCGCGCTCCTCGGTCTGGGTCGCGCATTCGTCCCGGAACGGGAGCAACGGACGTTCGACGGCCTCGTGCTCGCGCCGTGCGACCGGAGCGCGATCTGGCTTGCGAAGTCGCTCGCGACGCTCGCCTTTCTCGTCGCCGCCGAGGTCGTGGCGCTGCCGCTCTACGCGCTCTTCTTCCACCCCCTTCGCGGCGCGACGGTGGCGGCGGTGCTGCTCGCCGACCTCGGGATCTGCGGCGTCGGGACGTTCCTCGGCGCGATGGCCGTCGTCACGCGTGCGCGTGACCTGCTCCTGCCTCTTCTCTTCCTGCCGCTCGCCATGCCGATCGTCGTCGGAGCCGTCGGCGCGAGCGTCTCAGCCTCGCCCGGGCGCTACCTGGGCTTTCTTGCGCTCTACGACCTTCTCTTCGCCGTGGTCTGCTGGGCGTCGTTCGAGTATGTCGTCGCCGAGTAGCCCGGCTGCTGCGACAATCCCTGCCGTGGGTCGCCTGCGCAGCATCCCTCTGCCCGCACTCGCCGTGAGCTCGCTCGTACTCGTGACGACGGCGCTGGCCTTCGTCTTCTTCGTCGCGCCGAACGACGCGAATCAGGGCTTCTCGCAGCGGATCTTCTACTTCCACGTCTCGCTCGCCTTCACCGCGTACGCCTGCTTCATCGGCGGCGCCTGGAATGCGTTTCGGTATCTCTGGAAGCGCGATCCGCGCGCCGATCTCGAGAGCTACGTCTGGGTCCACCAGGGCCTGATCTTCGGCGCGATGGTACTGCTCACCGGCTCGATCTGGGCCAAGGTCTCGTGGGGACGCTGGTGGGTCTGGAGCGAGGACGAGCTCGTGCTCTTCCTCGTCCTCTACCTCTTCTACTGCGCGTACTTCATGCTCCGGTTCTCCGTCGATCCCGGGCCGCAGCGTGCGAACCTGAGTGCCGTGTACGCATTGTTCGGTGTCGTCCTGATCCCCGTGAGCTTCGCGGCGATCCGGTTGGCGAAGGAATTCCTCCACCCCAGGGTGTTCACGCTGCACGGCCCGAACTTCGGCGGCTGGATCCTCGTCACGTACTGCGTCGCGCAAGCTGCGATGCTTGTTCTCGCTTACACGCTCTACCGGCTCGAGCTCGGGGGCAAGCGGCTCGACGCGCGGCTGCGCGACCTGAGGGAGCTGGTCGCGTGACCACCGGGGAGAAGTACGTCACGGCCGCGTACTGCGTCGTCTTCGCGGTCGTCCTCGTCTACCTCCTGATCATGGCGCTGAAGCTCCAGCGGCTCGAGCGCGAGGTCGACGAGCTCGCCGCCCGTGTGCCCGACGAGGACGCGGCAGAAGCGCTGCGAGAGGAGGCGCGCGTTGGCTGAGCTGCTCTTCTGGCCCGCGCTGCTGCTCTACGGGGAGGCGGCGATCGGCTACTTCGGCGATGTGCGACGGCCTGGTCGCGCGGGACGCGCCGCAACATGGGGCGTCCGGCTCGGCTGGCTGGCGCAGACAGCGCTGCTCGCCGTGCAGGCGTCTCGCGACAACGACTTTCCGTGGAGCACGTGGGCCTCGTCGCTCTCCCTCTTCGTCTGGCTCGTCGTCTCGGCGTACCTCATCTGGGGCTGCCGCCGGCCGTATCGGCTGCTCGGCCTCGTCGTGATGCCGCTCGCGGTGGCGCTGCTCGTCGTCGCGCACGCCGGGGGTGGAACCGGCAGCGGGACCGCGAGCCACTACTCGAACCTCTTCTTGGTCGTCCACGTCGGGCTCGTGCTCGCCGCCTTCGCCGGCTTCACGCTCGCGGCCGCGCTGTCGGGGCTGTACATCTGGCAGGAGCGGCGGCTGCGCACCCGCCCGGCGACGATCCTCCGCAGGCAGATGCCGGCGCTGGCGACGCTCGATTCGCTCGCGCTGCGGACGGTCGCGTGGTCGGTCCCGCTGCTGACGTTCGGCGCGGCAGCCGGGCTCGTGCGGCTTCTGGTCAGGGACGACCGGCTCGATGCCCTCATCGCCGTGACGGCCGCCACCTGGCTCGTCTGGTGCGCGTATCTCGGCCTGCGCCTGCTCGGCGGCTGGACGGGTCGACGCGCCGCCTACCTTGCCCTCGCCGGCTTCGCCCTCGTCATCGTCGTCCGCCTCGCCCTCCCGGCAACCCACTTCGCGTGATGCGTCTCGTCCTCGTCGGCACCTCTCATCACCACGCGCCGGTGGAGCTGCGCGAGCAGGTGGCGCTCGACCGCGTCGATGCGCAGGCATTGTCGGCGCGGCTCGCGGCGGACGGACGCGAGGCGGCCTGCCTCTCGACCTGCAACCGCACCGAGATCTACGTCGCCGCGCCCGATGTGGAACAGGCCGAGCAGGATGCGGCCGCGGCGCTCCTGGCGCTCGGGCCAGAGGTCGAGCCCGCGCTCTATCGGCTGCAGGACCGGGCCGCGGCTCACCATCTCTTCCGGGTCGCCGCCGGATTGGACTCGCTCGTGCCAGGCGAGGGCGAGATCCTCGGACAGGTGCGGGTCGCACACGAGCTCGGGACGACCGGTCCGATGCTCGACCGGGTGTTCCGTCAGGCGCTCCACGCCGGTAGAAAGGTGCGGGCCGAGACGGCGATCGGCCAGAGCCCGGCCTCGGTGTCGGCGGCGGCGGCCGCTCTCGCCCAGCAGGTCTTCGGCAGCCTCGAGGGCCGGTCGATCCTCCTCCTCGGCGCCGGCAAGGTGAGCGAGCAGGCCTCCCGCAACCTCCGGAGCCGCGGTGCCGAGATCGCGCTCGTCGCCAACAGCAAGACCGAGCACGAGCGCATCGGCGAGGAACTCGCGCGCGTCGACGTCGTGATCGCCTCGACCAACGCGTCGGACCTCGTGCTCGACGCGGCGACGGTGGCGAATGTGCTGCGGCGGCGGAAGGGACGCCGGCTCCTGCTCGTCGACCTCGCCGTCCCGCGCGACCTCGACCCCGCGATCCGCGAGCTCGACGGCTGTTACCTCTACGACATCGACGACCTCGAGGGGATCGTCGCCGAGACGCTGTCGCTGCGCCGCCGCGAGGCCGAGCGGGCCGAGTCGATCGTCGCGGCCGAGGCGGAGAAGTTCCACGAGTGGCACGCGTCACTCGACGTCGTGCCGGCCATCGCATCCCTGCGCGCGCGTGCCGAGGAGATCCGCGAGGCCGAGCTGCAGAAGGCCGAGGCGTTGCTCGAACGGCTCGACGAGAGCCAGCGGCGGGCCGTCGAGGCGGTCACCGCGCAGATCGTGAACAAGCTCCTCCATCTGCCGACCGTGCGGATGAAACAGGCAGCCGCGGCAGCCGATGGGGTTCTCTATGCTGAGACCGTGCGGCACCTCTTCGGCCTCGGCGAGGAAGAGCACTGAACGTCAGGCCCGCGACGGGGCGCCCTCTGCCGCTCCAGGCGCCGACGGCCTTCATCCGGATCAGGCCGCGCGGCGTCGGGTGTGCGCCGCCCGTGCGTAAGCGACTGGGCTGTGCTCGTTCGCGTCGGCAGCCGCGGCAGTAGGCTCGCGCTCACCCAGGCCGAGCGCGCTGTCTCCTCCTTGCGGGCGCCCGGCATCGAGCTGGTGCTCGTGCCGATCACGACCGCCGGCGACCGCGACCGTTCGCGCCCCTTCGGCGAGATCGGCTCACGCGGCGTTTTCGTGAAGGAGCTCGAGGAGGCGCTGCTCGAGCGGCGGATCGACGTCGCCGTTCACTCGGCCAAGGATCTCACCGCCACCGATCCGGAGGGGCTGGCGGTCGGGGCGTACCTCCGGCGGGAAGACCCGCGGGACGCGCTCTGCGGTGCCGCGGAGGTGCGGCCGGGAATGCGGATCGGCACGGCCTCCGTGCGGCGGAAGGCGCAGCTCCTGGCGCTCGAGCCGACACTCTCGGTCGAGCCGCTGCGCGGCAACATCGACACGCGCCTGCGCAAGCGCGGGGAGCGGGGTCTCGACGCGATCGTGCTGGCCGCCTGCGGGCTCGATCGGCTCGGGCTCGGCCACGAGATCGGGCATCGCTTCGAGCCGGAGGCGATGCTCCCGGAGGCGGGGCAGGGTGCGCTCGCCCTTCAGGTGCGGGCAGGAGACCGGGATCTCGTCGCGGCTGCCGACGATCCCGAGACGCGCGAGCGCGTCGAGGCGGAGCGCGCGGTCGTGGCGGCCGTGGGCGGCGGTTGCCTCGCTCCGGTCGCGGCTCATCACGACGGGACGACGCTGACGGCCCTCGTCGCGGCCGAGGATGGATCGTGGATCGAGCGGCGGACGGGAGACGATCCGGCCGCGCTCGGAGTGGAGCTGGCGGATGCGAGTACTCGTCACACGTGAGGAGCTCGTCGCCCGCGTCGAGTCGCTCGGGCACGACGGGGTCCTCTGCGAGCTGATCCGCCTCGAGCCGCTGGGCGATCAGCCGGTGGACGCTCGCGCGTACGACTGGCTCGTGGTCACCAGTCGCAACGGGGCGCACGAGCTCGCGCGTCGCGGCGTCACCGCGAATCGCATCGCGGCGATCGGGCCTGCTACGGCCGACGCGCTCGCGTCACACGGGCTGCACGTCGATCTGGTCCCCGCGACCCACACGCAGGAAGGCCTGCGTGACGAGTTGCCGGCTGGATCACTCTTGCTTGCCGCGGCGGAAGGTGCGCGGAGGGACGTCCTGGAGGCGGACTTCCTGCCGCTGTACCGGACGGTCGAGCTCCGCCCCGACGTGCCCGACGCCGATGTCGCGCTGCTCATGTCCGGCTCCGCTGCGCGGGTGCTCTCCGCGACCGGCGCGCGCCTGCCTGTCGTCGCCATCGGTCCCCAGACCGCGGCCGAGGCGCAGGCAGTGGGCCTCGAGGTGATCGCTGTCGCGACCACTCACGACCTCGAAGGCCTCGTCGAGGCATTACGTTCCAGCACGTGGTCATTACCTTCCTGACCGACTTCGGGCTCCAGGACGACTTCGTCGGCACTTGTCACGGCGTGATCGCCGGCATCGCCCCCGACGCCCGCGTGATCGACGTCACGCACGGGGTCCGGCCGGGACACGTGCTTCAGGGCGCGCTCGTGCTCGCGAACACGCTGCGCTACATGCCGCCTGGAGTTCACCTCGCGGTCGTCGATCCGGGCGTGGGGAGCGGTCGCCGTGCTCTTGCCCTGCGCGACGCGGAGGGACGGCTGTACGTCGGTCCCGACAACGGGCTCCTCCTGCCGGCCGCCGAGGGCTTCGGCGGCGTGGCCGAGGCCTACGAGCTCGCGAACCCGAAATACTCGCTGCAGCCTGTCTCCCGCACGTTTCACGGCCGTGACCTGTTCTCCCCGGCGGCCGCGCACCTCGCCGCCGGCGTGTCGCTCGAGGAGCTCGGCCCGCCGGTCGACCCGGACGCGCTGGTGCGGCTCGATCTCCCGCAGCCGGAAGTCGGCCAGAACCGGATCCGCGCGGTGGCGCTGGTGGTCGACCGCTTCGGCAACGTCGCGCTCAACCTTCGCCGCGAGCACCTCGAGCACGCGGAGCTCGCCGCCGGCACCCGGATCGAGCTCCTCTGCCACGGAGAGCGGTTCTACGCCGTCTCCGCGCGCACGTTCGCGGACGCGCCGCGCGGCTCGCTGATCCTCTATGAGGACGCCTACGGGAGTCTCGCGCTCGCGGTCTCGCGGGGCAGCGCCGCCGAGCTTCTCCGCGTCGAGGAGGGCGCCGAGATCGTCCTCGACCTCGCGGCCCGGTGATCGACGGCCAGCGCTTCGCCCGGTTCGTGACCGACACGGTCGTACGGCGACCGCTCCTCTGGCGTGCCTTCCGCGGTCCGCTGCGCAGCATGTTCGACCGGCTCGCTCCCACCTGGGAGACGAGGATCGGGCCGCATCACCTCTGGGCGCTCGACCTCGCCCTCGAGGGCCTGCCGACGCCCCATCGGATCCTCGATCTCGGCACGGGAACCGGCGTCGTCGCACTTGCGCTCGCCGACCGCTACCCGGAGGCCGAGGTCGTCGGCATCGACCTCAGCCCGGGCATGATCGAGGAGGCTCGGCAGAAGCTCCCGGCCGAGCTCGCCGGCCGCGTCCGCTTCGAAGTCGGCGACGCCTCGGCCCTCGCGTATCCCGACGGCGACTTCGACCTCGTCGTCCTCTCGAACATGATCCCGTTCGCCGACGAGCTGGCGCGCGTCACCGCACCGGGCGGGACGCTCGTGCTCTCGTTCTCGAGGGGCGCCGAGACTCCGATTTACGTCGCGCCCGAGCTCCTAGGGCGGGAGCTCGGCAGTCGGCGCTTCGCGGAATTTGCGGAATTTTCGGCGGACCCGGCGACCGCGTTCCGGGCGAAGAGGGAGTAGGGTCCCAGCCAACGGTCGTCCGCGACACGGTCGCACCGGTCCGAACGACCAGAGGCTCCCGAGCACGCGCAAGCGTCCACGGGGGCCTCACCTTTTTGTCGGAGTCGCCAAGGCGAAAAGTGGCGAGGGCCGGACTCGAACCGGCGACACCCCGGTTTTCAGCCGAGTGCTCTACCAGCTGAGCTACCTCGCCGTCGCTGGGCGGCGGTCAGTGTAGCCCGGGCTCCTCCACCGGGGCGTTAGCCTCCTGGCCGTGAACATGGACGCTTCAGCGCGCGAGGTCGCCGTGATCGGAGCTCCGCTCGATCTCGGGGCCGGGCGGCGCGGCGTTGACATGGGGCCTTCGGCGATCCGCTACGCGGGCCTCGACAAGCAACTGATGGACAAGCTCGGCGTCCGGGTCTCGGACGCCGGCAACGTCATCTCGCCGGTCGTCGAAACGACCGAGATGGGAGACACGAACGCGCGCTATCTGCGTCAGATCCTCGACCTCTGCGACCGCCTGTCCGCTCTCGTGGCAGAGGCGGCCGGGCGGGGGGCGCTGCCGCTCGTCCTCGGTGGCGACCACTCGGTTGCGCTGGGCTCGCTGGTCGGGATGGCAAAGGTGCGTGGAGTGGGCGGTGTCGTCTGGATCGACGCGCACGGCGATCTCAACACGCCTGCGACCTCGCCGTCCGGCAACGTGCACGGGATGGTGCTCGCCGCTGCGCTCGGGCTGGCGGGCGATTCCTTCAAGCGTGACGGCTGGCCGTTGCCCGCGGTCGAGCCGGGGAAGCTCGCGCTCGTCGGCGTCCGGTCCCTCGACGACGGAGAGCGGGAGCTCCTGCGCACGCTCGACGCGAAGGTCTTCACGATGAGCGAGGTCGACCGGATCGGGATCGAGCCCTGCATGCGGGAGGCGATCGCGCACGCGGCCGGCGCCGCGTTTCTCCACCTCTCGCTCGACCTGGACGTTGTCGACCCCGACTACGCACCGGGAGTGGGCACGCCGGTGCGCGGCGGGCTCTCGTACCGCGAGGCGCACCTGGCGATGGAGACCGTGGCGGAGTCCGGGCTCATCGACTCGATCGACGTGGTCGAGGTCAACCCGATCCTCGATCGTGAGAACGCGACCGGTCAGCTCGCCGTCGAGCTCGTGGCGTCGGCGCTCGGCGCTCGCATCCTCTGAGGATGGAGCTCGAGGTTCGCCAGGGCGATATCGCCGCCGTCGAGGCCGACGCCATCGCGAACGCCGCCAACGACCGGCTCTGGATGGGCGCCGGCGTCGCGGGAGCCCTCAAGCGCGCCGGCGGCGACGAGATCGAGCAGGAGGCGATTGCGATCGGCGGGATTCCGCTCGGCACCGCCGTTGCGACGACGGCCGGACGGCTGCGTGCACGGTGGGTGATCCACGGTGCCGTGATGGGTCAGGACCTGCGGACCGACGCCGACCTCGTGGGCCGTACCACGCGTGCGTGTCTGGAAGTCGCCGACGAGCTGGGCTGCCGCTCGCTCGCGCTGCCCGCGTTCGGCACGGGAGTCGGCGGCTTCTCGCTCGTCCGCTGTGCCGCGATCATGGTCGAGGAGGTACGGACCTTCGGGGCGGGGTCGCTCGAGCGCGTGATCTTCGCCGTCTACGGCAGCGAGGCCTACGAGGCGTTCTCGTCGGCGCTCTCCTCGCCATTACCCGACGGCTCGTAGTAGCGGCGGCCTTCGAGCTCCTCCGGGAGGTAGCTCGTCTCGAAACCTTCCGGGTCGTCGTGCGGATAGACGTACCCCTTGCCGTGCCCGAGCCGGCGACCGTACCAGGAGCCGTCGCGCAGAGCTTTCGGCGGTCGTGCCGCCCCCCGGTCCTGAACGTCCGCCGCCGCGCGGTTCAAGGCCAGGTAGCTCGCGGTCGACTTCGGCGCGCGCGCGAGGTAGATCGCAGCCTGCGAGAGGTTGAGGCGCGCCTCGGGCAGGCCGACGTGCTCGACCGCCTGGGCGGCGGCGACCGCAATGAGCAGCGCACGCGGGTCGGCGTTCCCGATGTCCTCGGAGGCGAGCACGATCATCCGCCGTGCGATGAAGCGCGCGTCCTCGCCACCCTCGAGCATCGCGGCGAGGTAGTAGACCGCTGCGTCGGGATCGCTGCCGCGCATCGACTTGATGAAGGCGGAGGTGTAGTCGTAGTGCCGGTCGCCGGCCTTGTCGTAGACGAGCGGTGGCTTGCGCGCGGCGTCCTCGACGTTCTCGGCCGTGATCTCGCCGTCTGCGGTCTCGTGCGCGAGCTCGACGATGTTCAGCGCCGTGCGCGCATCGCCGCCTGATCGCTGCGCGATCAGCTCGACGACCTCGTCGGACGCCTCGCCTCCGACCTCGGCGAGGCCGCGCCGGACAACGACTGCCATCTCTTCGGGCGTCAGGGACTCCAGCTCGTAGACCTGGGTGCGGGAGATGAGCGCGGAGTTGACCTCGTAGTACGGGTTCTCGGTCGTGGCGCCGATCAGCGTCACGAGCCCGGACTCCACGCCCGGCAGCAGCGCGTCCTGCTGCGCCTTGTTGAAGCGG
>Ga0308175_100000825_pt1 | contig 20509 bp, 19 predicted proteins | sample PhyCR1_3_FD_203893 | JGI IMG/M metagenome (GOLD analysis project Ga0308175, IMG submission 203893) | Soil microbial communities from UC Gill Tract Community Farm, Albany, California, United States - DLSLS.C.R1 | ecosystem: Environmental > Terrestrial > Soil > Agricultural land | place: USA...
CGCGAGGTGCATCGCGCGCTCGCCGAGGCGACCGACCCGGAGCGCGACCCCGACCGGCGCGCGTGGCATCGCGCGCAGGCCGCCGCGGGCCCCGACGAGCACGTCGCCGCCGAGCTCGAGCGCTCGGCCGGCCGGGCGGAGGCCCGCGGCGGGCTGGCCGCCGCGGCGGCCTTCCTGGAGCGCTCGATGGCGCTGACGGCCGATCCGGCGCGGCGCACGGAGCGGGCCCTCGCCGCCGCGCACGCCAAGCTCGAGGCGGGCGCTGTCGACGGGGCGCTCGAGCTGCTCTCCGTCGCCGAGCTCGGACCGCTGGACGAGCTGCAGCGGGCGCGTGCCGAGCGGCTGCGCGCGCAGGTGGCCTTCGCGCAGCGCCGCGGGGGAGACGCGCCGCCGCTGCTGCTGCGCGCGGCCCGCCGGCTGGAGCCCCTGGACCCGGCGCTCGCGCGCGAGACCTGCCTCGAAGCGCTCGGCGCGGCGCTGACGGCCGGTGACCGCGACACGCTGGTGCAGGCGTCCCAAGCGCTCCGCGCGACGCCCGCGCCCGAGCCGCCCCGCGCCGGCGAGCTCCTGCTGACCGGCCAGGCGCTCGTGCTCATCGAGGGCCGCGCGGCCGGCATGCCGGTCCTCAAGCAGGCGCTGAGCGCGTTTCGCAGCGAGCCGCTGTCGGGGGCCGACGAGATGCACCGGCTGCAGTTCGCCTGCGTCGTCGCCATCTCGCTGTGGGACGACGAGAGCTGGCACGTCCTCTCGGCCCGGCACGTCGAGCTGGCGCGCGACGCCGGCGCGCTGGCGGTCCTGCCGCTCGCGCTGGAGCTGCACTGCGCCAGCCTGGTCAACGCCGGCGAGTTCGGCGCGGCCCAGGCGCTGCTCGACGAGGCCGACACGATCACCGAGGCGGCCGGCAGCGCCCCGCTGGTCGACGCGGTGGTGCTCCTGGCCGGCTGGCGCGGGATCGAGGAGCCCGCGCTGGAGCACATCGCCGGCGCCATCGCCGACGCGGCGGACCGCGGCGAGGAGAGCACGATCACCTCCGCCGAGTACGCCGCCGCCGTCCTCTACAACGGGCTGGGACGGCACGAGGACGGGCTCGCCGCCGCCCGGCGCGCGTGCGAGCACCATCCGGCCAAGGCCTACGCCAAGGCCCTCGTCGAGATGGTCGAGGCGGCCTCCCGCACCGGCGAGGCGGAGGTCGCCGGCGGTGCCCTCGTCCAGCTCAGCGAGGGCACCTCGCTCAGCGAGACGGAGTGGGCCCTGGGCCTGGAGGCCCGCTCGCGCGCGCTGCTGGCCGACGGCGAGGCCGCCGATGCGCTCTACCGGGAGGCGATCGAGCGGCTCGGCCGCACCCGCGTCCGCGTCGAGCTCGCGCGCGCCCACCTGGTCTACGGCGAGTGGCTGCGCCGCGAGCGGCGGCGGCTCGACGCGCGCGCGCAGCTGCGCGTGGCGCACGACCTGTTCGCCGAGATGGGTGCCGAGGCCTTTGCCGACCGGGCGGCCCGCGAGCTGCTGGCCACCGGCGCGACCGCGCGCAAGCGCAGCGTCGAGACGCGCCGCCAGCTGACCGCCCAGGAGGCGAACATCGCCCGGCTGGCGCGCGACGGGCTGTCGAACCCGGAGATCGCCGCCCGGCTGTTCATCAGCCCGCGCACCGTCGAGTACCACCTGCACAAGGTGTTCGCGAAGCTGGACATCAGCTCGCGCAACCAGCTCGAGATCGTGCTGCCCGGCGAGCAGGGCGCCGCCGCCCTGGCGCCGGCACCCTGATCCCGCGCGCATTCTCCGCCGGGCGGACGGCCGCATGGTGCAGGGCGAGCGCGCACTATCGTCGCGAGCGTGCCCAAGGTCGCCGTCATCCACCACCTCGAGCGCCCGTTCCTCGGGCATGTCGCGGCGCTGCGCGAGGCCGGGCTCGTGCTCGAGGAGCATCACGCGGTCGACGGCGATCCGCTGCCGGAGCTGGAGCGCGTCGACGGCCTGGTGGTGATGGGCGGCATGATGTCGGTGGCCGACGGCGCTGATCCGCTGCCCGAGGAGATCGCGCTCCTGCGCCGCGCGATCGCCGCGGAGGTGCCGGTGCTCGGCATCGGCCTCGGCGCGCAGCTCCTGGCTCGCGCCGCCGGCGGCGAGGTGCGCCACAGCGGCCGCTCGATCGAGTGGCGCGCGCTCGCGCGGACCGGCGCGGCGGAGGGCGACGCGCTGTTCGGCGCGCTGCCGGAGCCGGTGCCCGCGCTGCACTGGAACGAGGACGTGATCGAGCTGCCGCCCGACGCCGTCGAGCTGCTCGCGCGCGGCGGCGACGGCGTCGAGGCCTTCCGGGTCGGCCACGCCGCCTGGGGCGTGCAGTACCACCCCGACGTCGATGGCCCTGTGCTGGACCAGTGGTACGCGGACTTCGCGGAGTATCTCGGCGACGTCGACGTCGCCGCGCTCAAGGCGGAGGACCACCGGCGCGCGCCGGACCAGGAGCGCAGCAGCCGCGCGCTGTTCGGCGCCTTCGCCGGCGTCGTCGCCGAGCGGGCGCCTGCGACGGCGTTCGATTGACGCTCGGGGAGGGGTAGGCTCGTCGACATGAACGCCGTCGTCTTCGAGCAGTACGGCGATCCCGACGTCCTGCACGTCGCCGACGTCGAGGAGCCGCATCCGGCGGCTGGCCAGGTGCGCATCGCCGTCCGCGCCGCGGGTGTGAACCCGATCGACTGGAAGGCCCGGAGCGGCGCGATGCGGGAGATGATGCCGCTGAGCCTTCCGGTCATCGATGGCCGGGAGGCGTCGGGCGTGGTCGACGAGGTCGGCCCCGGCGTGGCGGGCGTCGCCGCGGGCGACGAGGTCTTCGGCTTCGCGGTGGGCGGCGCCGCCGCCGAGTACGCCGTGCTCGACGACTTCGCGCGCAAGCCGGAGGCGCTGTCCTTCGAGGAGGCGGCCGGCCTCCCGGTCGGCGTCGAGACCAGCGTGCGCGTCTTCACCATCCTCGGCGGGCTGGGCGAGGGACAGACGATCCTCATCAACGGCGCGGCCGGCGGCGTCGGCGCGCTGGCCGTCCAGCTCGCGGTCGCCCGGGGCGCCCGCGTCATCGGGACCGCGAGCGAGGCCAACCACGAGTTCCTGCGGTCGCTGGGCGCGGAGCCCACGACCTATGGGCCGGGCCTGGAAGAACGGGTCCGGGCCCTGGCGCCCGACGGCGTCGACCTCGCCTTCGACACGGCGGGCCGCGGCGACGTGCCGCAGCTGATCGCCCTCACCGGCGACCCCGCCCGCGTCGCGACGATCGCGGACTTCGGCGCGGCCGCGCTCGGCGTCAAGGTCACCGGCGGCAGCGATGGCCGCGCGGCGGAGGCGCTCGACGAGGCGGCCGAGCTGGCCGCGTCGGGCCGCCTGCACGTCACGGTCGCCGAGACGTTCCCGTTCGCCCGCGCCGCCGCGGCGCACCGGGCCAGCGAGGGCGGCCACGTCCGCGGCAAGCTCGTGCTCGTCCCGGGCTAACCGGAGCGCTGCTGCGCGGCGAACGCCCGCCAGACGGTCGTGTAGAGGCGGTGCGCGGCGATGAAGTCCTCGAGCTCCTCGAGCTGCAGCCCGCCGTAGGCCCGCAGGAAGTCCGCGACGAACGCCTCGCTCTTCCCGCGGGCGCGCGCGTCGACGACGAGGCCGGCGACGTCCCAGTGGACCGGGCCGACGCACGCGTCCTCCAGGTCGTTCCAGAGGAGGCCGGTGTCGGTGCCGAGCAGGTTCGACATCGACGCGTCCCCATGGATCGCCTGCGCGGGGAGCGGGCTCTCGAAGACCGTCGGGGTCAGCGCTCGGAGCTCGGAGCGCAGGTGGTCGGCGTTCTGCGCGGAGAGGCTCGGCGACGGATGCAGCTGGGCGGCAAGCCGGTCGAGCCAGTCGCGCACCGCGCTGAGCGGCCCGAGCGCGCCCGGGAAGTCGGCGAGCGCGGCGTGCAGCTCGCGCAGGGAGCCTCCGAGCGCGTCCGCGCGCGGCAGAGGCCGGGACGCGTCGTGCTCGACGAAGTCCCAGAACGTCATCCAGAGCCCGTGGTGCGCATGCGGCCCCGGTGGTGGCACCTCAGTGGGGGCCACGGCCAGGCCTCGTGCTCCCAGGAACGCCCCGATGGCGACCTCGCCGGCCAGCCACCGCTCGACGTCGCCGTGCAGCATCGCGGTGCCGGTCATCACTCGCGCGACGACCGGAGCGGGCTTCAGGTGCACCAGCACATTGCTGCCGGCAGCCACCACGACGGCGTCCTCGCATTCCACGGCATGCGCGAGCGCGACCGCCCGTGCCGCGGCCAGGGCACGCGCGGCAGCGGGCTTCTGGGTCATGGGCGCACACGATGTCAGACGGTCGCGATGACCTGAGGCCGTCAAGGCGTAAGCGGACCAAGGTCCGGTTGCGCTACAGTGGTTGCATCATGGAACTCGGACTCTTCGGCGTCGGCGACCTGCACCCCGACGCGACCACCGGCCGCACGCAGACCGAGCACGACCGGATCACCGGCGTGGCGCGGATCGCCCGGCATGCGGAGGACGTCGGCTTCGACGTGTACGCGATGGGCGAGCATCACAACCCGCCGTTCATCCCCAGCTCGCCCACGACGCTGCTGGCCTACGCGGCGGCCAAGACCGAGCGGATCACGCTGTCGACCTCCACGACGCTGATCACCACCAACGACCCCGTGAAGATCGCCGAGGACTACGCGACGCTCCAGCACCTCGCCGACGGGCGCGTCGACCTCATGCTCGGCCGGGGCAACACAGCCGAGGTCTATCCCTGGTTCGGCTATGACATCCGCGACGGGATCGAGCTGGCGATCGAGCACTACGCCCTGCTGCGGCGTCTGTGGGACGAGGACGAGGTGACCTGGGAGGGGCGCTTCCGCGCGCCGCTGACGCGGTTCGTCGCGACGCCGCGCCCGCTCGACGGCGTGCCGCCCTTCGTATGGCACGGGTCGATCCGCAGCCCGGAGATCGCGGAGCAGGCCGCCTTCTACGGCGACGGGTTCTTCGTCAACAACCTGTTCATGTCCCACGCCTACTTCAAGCAGTACGTGGACTTCTACCGGGCCCGCTTCGCACATCATCGCGAGGAAGGGCGCCACTCCGGCCCTGACAGGGGCGTCGTGGGGGCGGGCGGCGCGATCTACGTGCGCCCGCGCTCGCAGGACGCGTGGCGCGAGTTCCGGCCCACGTTCGAGGGACACCCGATCATGGGCAGCTCGGGAACCCTCGAGGACGCGGTGGCCAACACCGGGCTCAACGTCGGAAGCCCGGCCGAGATCGTCGAGCAGGTCCTGGCCCAGCGGGAGTTCTTCGGCGACTACCAGCGCCAGCTGTTCGTCGTGGACATGGCCGGCATCCCTGAGCGCGTGGTGCACGAGCAGCTCGACCTCATCGGCAGCGACGTGCTCCCGGTCCTGCGCAAGGAGCTCTCCACCGAGACGACCGGCGCGTCGCTCGCCGCCCGCGCCCGGTGAGGAGGGGCCGGGCGCGGGCGGTGTCGACGACGACGTCTTCCGTCGAACGGTCGGCGTCGGGGTGAGCCGAGGTCTGCGCGGGCCGACCGGGGCGATGTCGGCCACCGCTGTCGCCGCGGCAGTGCAGAGAACGGTAGGTCGGCCGCGTCGTGTCGCAAGCGCCGACGACGAACGCTCGATAGGCCGCGCTTCATGGTCGTCCTCCTCGAGCCTCAGGCCGTCTGGCCGCCGTCGACGACCATGGCGTGGCCGATGGTGAACGCCGCTTCGTCGGAGCAGAGCCAGAGGACGGCGGCGGCGATCTCCTCGGGTCGGCCCATGCGGCCGATCGGCTCCTGGGCGATGACGCCGGCGCGGCCCTCGTCGGTGTCACCGGTGAAGCGGCGCATCATGTCCGTGTCGATGATGCCGGGGCAGATGGCGTTGATGCGGACGCCGGCGGCGGCGTAGTCCAGGGCGGCGGACCGGGTGAGGCCGATGAGGCCGTGCTTGGTGGCGGCGTAGGCGGCCTGGCCGGCGAAGCCCTTGACGCCGGCGCCCGAGGAGGTGTTGACGATCGCGCCGCCGCCGTGCTCGAGCATGTGCCGGATCTCGTGCTTCATGCTCAGGAAGGCGCCGCGGAGGTTGACGGCGACCAGCCGGTCCCACTCGTCGTCGCCGATCTCGGCGGTCGCCTTGACCGGCTGCTCGATGCCGGCGTTGTTGAAGGCGATGTCGAGACGGCCGAAGCGCTGGACCGCGGCGTCCAGCGCCGCGCTGATCTCGTCGCCGCGCGTGACGTCGCAGAACACGGCGAGCGCGCGGCCGCCCACCTGCTCGACCAGGCGGGCGGTCTCCTCGTTGTCGTCGGCGGCGACGTCGGCGACCGCGACGCTCGCGCCCTCGCGCGCGAACGCCAGGGCGGTGGCGCGGCCGATGCCGCTGCCGGCGCCGGTGATGAACGCGGCCCGGCCGTCGAAGCGGCCGCTCACGGGTTGACCATCACCTTGATCGCCTCGCGGTCGGCCATCGCGCGGTAGCCGTCGGGGACGCCGTCCAGGTCGACGGTGCGGTCGAAGACGCGGCCGGGGTCGATGCGGCCCTCGAGCACATCGGGCAGCAGGTCGTCGAGGTACGCGCGGACCGGGGCCGGCCCGCCGCCGATCGTGATGTTGCCGAAGAACGCCGGCAGCGAGCCGGGGATGTCGGTGTGCTGCGGGACGCCGACGCGGCCCACGGCGCCGCCAGGGCGGGCGATGCCGATCGCGGTCTCCATCGAGGCGCCGTGGCCGACGCATTCCAGCACGGAGTGGACGCCCTCCCCGCCGGTCAGCTCGCGCACGCGCTGCACGGCGTCCTCGCCGCGCTCGGAGACGACGTCGGTGGCGCCGAAGTCGCGGGCGAGCGCCAGGCGGTCCTCGTGGCGGCCCATGATGATGATCTGCTCGGCGCCGAGGCGCTTGGCCGCGATCACCGCGCAGAGTCCCACGGCGCCGTCGCCGACGACCGCGGCCCGCGTGCCCGGCGCGACGTTCGCGACGACGGCGGCGTGGTGGCCGGTGCCCATGACGTCGCTGAGCGTCAACAGCGACGGCATCAGCGCGTCGTCCTCTCCGACCGGCAGCGGGTACAGGGTGCCGTCGGCGAACGGGATGCGCAGGGCCTCGGCCTGGGCGCCGTTCGTGCCGTTGTTGCCGAAGAAGCCGACGTGCACGCATGCGGTCGGCAGCCCTTCGTGACAGAACGCGCAGGTGCCGTCCGAGAACGCGAACGGCATGACGACGACGTCGCCCTTCTTGATGGCGTCGACCTGGGACCCGACGTCCTCGACGACGCCGATGGCCTCGTGGCCCATCGACTGCCCGCGCTCGGAGGGCTCCATCGAGGCGTACGGCCACAGGTCGCTGCCGCAGATGCAGGCGCGGGTGACGCGCACGACCGCGTCGGTGGGATCGACGATCGCGGCATCCGGGACGTTCTCGACGCGGACGTCGCCGGCGGCGTACATGACGGTGGCTCTCATGGCCTTCAGGCAAGCATGGTCCACGCGATGTCGAGAGACCCTGTGAAGGGGACCCTCGCAGGGTCTGCCGAGCGCCGCGGCCGGGCTCTACGCTGAGGAGGGATGGACGCGCGCAGCGAGATCCGCGAGTTCCTGACCTCGCGCCGGGCGAGGCTGAAGGCGGCCGACGTCGGGCTGCCCGACTTCGGGCCGCGCCGTGTGCCGGGCCTGCGCCGCGAGGAGGTCGCCGTCCTGGCGGGCGTCAGCGTGCCGTACTACACGCGCCTGGAGCGCGGCGATCTGGCCGGCGCCTCGGACGGCGTGCTGGACGCGCTGGCCCGCGCGCTGCAGCTCGACGACGCCGAGCGCGCCCACCTCTTCGACCTCGCCCGCGCCGCTCTGCCGGTCCGGCCGGCTCCTCGTCGCCGGCCGGCCAGGCACCGCATCCGCCCGTCCGTCCAGCAACTCCTCGACGCGCTGACCGGCGCCGCCGCCCACATCGGCAACGACCGCCTCGACATCCTCGGCGCCAACCCGCTGGGGCGTGGGCTGTTCCTCGAGATGTTCGACGGCCAGGAGCGCCCCAACGCCGCGCGCTTCGTGTTCCTCGACCCGCGCGCCCGCGACTTCTACCTCGACTGGGACCGCATCGCCCGCGACGTCGTCGCGACCCTGCGCTCGGCCGCCGGGCGCAACCCCTATGACCGCGACCTCACCGACCTCGTCGGCGAGCTGTCGACCCGCAGCGACGAGTTCCGCCAGCACTGGGCCCGCCACGACGTCCGCTTCCACGTCAGCGGCGTCAAGCACTTCCACCACGCCCAGGTCGGCGAGCTGGAGCTCAACTACGAGCGCCTCGAAGTCGTCTTCGACACCGGGCTGACGATCTTCACCTACACCGCCGACCCCGGCACGCGCTCGGCGCAGGCGCTCAGCCTGCTGGGCAGCCTCGCCGCGACCGCCGGCGCACCGACCACGGGGAGCTGAAGCCCCTCGATCGGCCACCGACCCGTCGCCGGTTGAACCCGGGGTCGCGTCGCACGGCCGGTCAGTCGACCGCGACCAAGATGTCGGCCAACCCGAAGGCGCCGGGGCCTCGGGCCGGCAGCGTCGGCCTCCAGTCCGGGTCGACGGAGCGATACGACTCCGGGTCGGCGTCGATGATGCCGACCAGCACCTCGCCGACGATGCGCCCGCCGACGGGCCCCAGCTGCTCGCCGTCGTGGAGGACGTCGGCCTCCTCGAGGATGTAGAACCACAGCGGCGTCTCGCCGACCCACCCCTGGTCGGCGAGCCCGACCTGCTCGCGGCTCAGCGCCGGCACGCCGAGGCGGCGGGCGATGGCCTCGCCCGACGCCAGGCCGACGGCCTGGCCGCGCTGCAGGTCGCGGTTGGCCAGCGACGCGTAGTCGGTGCCCGGCGCCGATCCGGAGACCTGCGTCGGCAGCGCGATGAGCGCCGCCGGCAGGCGCGCGTCGATGCGCTTGGAGCGCTGGGCCGGCGCGTGACCCTCGACGTCGATCAGCAGCGTCCAGTCGACGGTGTGCTCGGGCGGCACGGGGCCGAAGCCCATGAGGTCCGGGAACACCGGCCAGGGGCCGAAGTGGTCGTTGACCTGGTACCGGGGGCGGATCTGCGCGTGGCCGTAGCGGTAGGCGGCGTCGGCGAACTCGAACGGGATGTAGGGGTCGTCGTCGAGGCGATAGAGCCGCGGACCGGTGGCGAGCAGCTCGGCGGTCAGCGGTGCGCCGATGAGCCCGGGCAGGAACTCGCGCAGGATCACGTGCTGGTAGTGCCACGTGGTGGCCCGCCGAGCCTCCTCGAAGATCTCCTGCTCGGCGGTCTCGTCCTCGCGGAGGCGATCGACCAGCCGGTTGTGCAGGTCGATGAAGGCCACCAGCATCTGGTTGGTGAAGAGCTGCACGTCGTTGCGCGGATCTCCGATGAGGGCGATCCCCTCCTGGTTGCGCGGGACGTCGAAGCCTCCGGGCGCGAGCAGGAGCTTCGCCGGGTCGTCCTTGTCGTACAGGTACGGCATGCCCACCGGGCCGGCCCCGTACAGGCCTTCGAGGTTGGCCTTGGGGGCGCGAGCGTTGCGCAGGCGGGCGGGGTCCGCACGATGGGTCAGCGGTGAGCGGTCGGCCGTGATGTCGTGGGCGAGGAACTGTCCGAAGAACGGCCACACCGCCGCGACGTGGGCATCCGCCCTGTCGGTGGCGTCGTCGCCGAGGTCGCAGGGCCCACCCGGACGGCCGAGCGCGTGCAGCGCTTCCTCGTCGACGTGCAGCGGCGGCAGGTCGTCGAACAGCGAGCGGTAGCGGCCACCGTTGATGGGCGCGTCGACGCGCTCGGGCGCGAGGCAGTGATCGCGGGCGAGGCGGGCGGCGTGCAGGCTCATGGCTGCGGGCGCGCCGGCGCCGCCCCCGCACGCGGAGCGCGGACGTACCGGCTCTCGGTGCGCTTCATCGGATGGCACGTGCCGATCACGCGGCACGTCACGTTGGGAGTGAGCATGGAAGGCTCCTTCGTCCGGTATCGCTTTGTGTGTCGTACCTTGCCGCCGCCGGGCTCCGGGCGCGTCCGTCGGCATCCCTGGTCGCGTCCCGCAAGTGCCCAGGCTGGGGACGGGTGCGGGGCCGCACTAGGGAACTGCCCCGACGCGATGGGCGTGCCGGCGGCGGGACCATCGAGCGATGCTGACCGATGAACCTGCTCGGAAGGTGGGAGGCCAGGACGCTTCGTGGAAGGAGGGTTCCATGGGCGAAGCACGCAGGCTCCTGCGCGATCTCGGATCGTGGCCGTTCGTCCGCATCGAGCGACGCGGCGCCCGCGCGTTCCTGTACGGAGCCGTCGGCGGCGATCGCTTCGGCACGCTCGATCTCCGCACCGGCGCGTTGGCGGTGGACCTCGACGCGGATGTCCGCGTCGACGTCACCGATGCCGCGAGCAGGAGGGCCGCCGAGGCGCTCATCCGCCGGCGCGTCGACGCCGAGCGCTTCATGCCGCAACTGCGCGTGGCCTCGCCCTGAGCGATCCTTCGGCAGGGCGCGCCGACGTCGCCGAGCCACTCCCGCGCCGTCGCTCCCGCCACCTGCGGGCGGCGCTGGCCACCGCGGTGCCCCGGCGGGACGACCAGCCGGCGTCAGCCAGCCGGCCGCCCGACACCGACCCCGCCGATCTCCGCAAACTCCGCGACCCACGGTCGCGGCGATGACCCACGGCCACCGCCGCCCTTGACCGCCGACGCGAAAGCTAGGCCGCCGCGGGCATCCGCGCGGCCTCCAGGATCAGCTCGGCGACGGCGCCGGGCTGCGAGACCGGGGCGGCGTGCGAGGCGCCCGCCACCGCGACCGTCCGCTGGGCGCGGGCGCGCTCGGCCATGAAGTGCTGGAGGGCGGCGGGGATGATGCGATCCTCCAGCCCGATCAGGAACCAGGACAGCGTGCGCTGCCACAGCGGATCCTCGCCCGATGGCTCGACCAACGCCTCCTGGGTGGCGGGGCGCTGCGTCGCGGTCATCAGGGCGGCCTGCGGGGCGGGAACGTCGGCGCAGAAGATGTCGTGGAACGGGGCCTCAGCGATGTACAGGTCGGTCGTTCCGTCGCGGCGCGGGACCGGCTGCACCGTCGCCTCGCCGAGCATGCTGCCCGGGAACTTGGCGGCCAGCTGGAAGCAGCTCTCGCCGGCGTCGGGCGCGAAGCCGTTGACGTAGACGAGCCCCGTGATCTCACCCGCGTCGGCGTCGACGTTGGAGATCACGCTGCCCCCGTAGGAGTGGGCGACGAGCACGACGGGTCCTTCGATGGTGCGGACGAGGTCGCTGACCGACCGGGCATCGGCGGCGAGGCCGCGCAGCGGGTTGGCCGCGGCGACCACGCGGTGGCCCTGCGCCACCAGCGGGTCGATCACACCGTTCCAGCTCGCCGACTCGGCGAAGGAGCCGTGGACGAGGACGATGGTGGGGAGCATGATGAGGTTGTCCCTTCGGTTGGTGGAAGCACCTGCGCCATGCAGGCGCCGAAACGCGAGGACAACCGTCGCGCTTCGCGTCCCCCGTCGCCTCCGGGCAGGTCACCAGTTCATGCCCCGGTCTGGGGTTCGGTCCCGCGTCCGGATGGCTGCGTCACTCCCGCAGCGCGGCGAGCTGCTCGTCGAAGTGCGCTGTCGCCTCGCGTTGCAGGAGGCCGCCCCAGCTCACGCGGGCCACGCCGAGCTCGGCGAGCTCCGCGAGCGACGGCATCTGCGGCAGGCGGAGGACGTTCACCGGGCCGCCGGCCCCGGAGGTGAAGCGGCGCAGCGCGTCCGTCTCCCACAGGGCTATCGGGAACACGCAGTCGGCGCCGGCCTCGAGATAGGCCGTTGCGCGCCGCAGCGCTTCGGGAACGAGCTCGTCCTGGGCCCCGGCGCCGGCGAGCAGGGGGCCGAGGAAGACGTCGACCCGGGCGTTGATCACGAGCGGGTAGCCGGCCTCCGACGCGGCGCGGCGAACCGCCCCGAGCCACTCCGCATGGCGGTCGGGATCGCGCAGGCGGCCGGCGGCGTGGTCGCTGTCCTCGAGGTTGCAGCCGACGGCCCCGGCGCTTCGCAGGGCGGCCACCAGCTCGGCCGGCTCCATGCCGTAGCCGGCCTCGGCGTCGACCGTGACGGGCACGTCGACGCTCCGCGTGATCCGCGCGGCCGCGGCAAGCATCTCCCCGCCCGGCGCGCGCTCGTGGTCCTCGTAGCCGAGTGTGGCGGCCACGCCGGCGCTGGTGGTCGCGACGACGGGGAACCCGGCTGCGACCACGGCTCTCGCCGTCGCCGCGTCCCAGGCGTTCGGCAGCAGGAGCGGCTCCCCGGGCCGGTGCAGCGACCGCAGCAGGTCACAACGGCTCGCGAGGTCATTTGTCGGTGAGGGACTCATGCGGCCAACAGATCCTCTCGCGTCAGATGGAGCCCAGGACGGCCTGAGCGGCCGGGTCGGCGAGCGCGGCGCGAAGCTCCTTGCGGCTGTTGACGTCGAGCTTGCGGAACACCTTGCGCAGGTGGTACTCGACCGTACGCGGGCTGATGAACAACTGGGCGCCGATCTCCGGGTTGGTGTGCCCGTCCCGGGCCATCCGCGCGACCTGGACCTCCTGGGGCGTCAGGGCGTCGCGCGTGTCGTCCGAGATCCGGCGCGCGGTCTCGCCGGTCGCGAGGAGCTCGCGGCGGGCGCGCTCGGCGAACGCTCCGGCACCCATCTGGCCAAAGCTCTCGTGGGCGGCGCGCAGCTGCTCGCGCGCGTCGGTGCGCCGGTTCTCGCGCCGCAGCCACTCGCCGTAGAGGAGCCGACTGCGCGCGAGCTCGACCGCCGCGCGGCTGCGCGCCAGGCGCTCGATCGACTCCTGGTAGCGCGACTCGTCCTCGCTCAGCAGCGCACGGCAGCGTGCCTCGACGCCGAGCGCCCAGTCGGTGCCGGCGGCCTGCGTGCGCTCGATGAGACGATCGAGCGCGGCGGCCGCCTCCTCCGGCTCGCCGCCACGCACGCCGGCTTCGATCAGCTCGACGAGCGCCCAACCGTAGGTCATGATGTCCTCGTGCTCGCAGCTCTGCCGCGCGGCCGCGAGTGCCTTGTCGTAGTTGCCGTGGCCGTTGTGCAGCAACGCGGTGAGCCACAACCAGCGGCCGAGCGCCGAGCCCTCGCCGCGCGTGATCGCGCCTTGCAGCGGGGCCTCCGTGACCGCCTGCAGCTGCGCGTGATCGCCGCGTGACGCGGCCAGCATCGCGGCCGCGTACTTGAGCGGTGGGATGCCGGTCGCCTGCGTGATCGCATCGACCTCTTCGATCAGCACCGCGGCGGTGGCGAAGGATCCGGAATGCACGTCAAGCGCAGCCAGGAAGTTCGCCATGACCGGGAGCAGGGTGAGGGCGCCGGTGTCGCGCGCGACGTGCACCCCGCGGGTCGCGAGCGCGTGCCAGAGCTCGTCGTCCCACAGATCCTGCGCCACCCTGCAGGCCAGCGACAACCAGCGCTGGTCCGCCCCGCCGACGTCGGGCTGGGCGAACGCGCGCAGTGCGCGCGAGAGCGGCTCCACGCCCGCCGCGTACCCCTCGGTGAATCGCGTCACGAGCGCGTCGAGGAGCAGGTCGGCCGGGCGCGGATCCTGACCGCCGCCCGAGACGCGAGCGACCTCGGCGACCGCATGCGCATCCGGCCCGCTGCCGAGGCGCCCGGCGAGCATCGCCGATGCCAGCGCCTCGAGGTAGGTCTCGCGGGCCATCGCGGCGTCCAGGGGCTCGAGCCGCCGGGCCGCGTCGAGCAGCAGCGGCGGTGCGTCGCGCCCGCGCCGGCTGGCAAACGCGATCTGCGCGCGCAGGCGCTCCATCCGTGCTCGCTGGAGCTCATCGACGGGCCCGAGCTCGGCGCTGGCCAGCAGCTCGGACGCGGCCGTGGCGTCGGCGACGTCGAGCTTGGCCTGGGCGGCGGCGAGCGAGCGCTCGGCACGCACGGCGGGGTCCGGCGTCAGCTCGGCCGCGCGCTGCAGGAACGCGGCGGCCGCGGCCAGCCCGCCACGGCCCTGCGCGCGGCCGGCCGAGCGCGCCATCTCGGCGGCCACCGCCTCGTCCGGCGTCGCGGTCGCGTGCGCACGGTGCCAGGCACGACGGTCGGGATCGAGCGCCGGGTCGGTCGCGTCCGCGAGCGCCCGGTGGGCGTCACGGCGGTCACCTGGGCTCGCTCCCCGGTAGACCGCCGAGCGGACGAGCGGATGCGGGAAGCGCACGTGCGCGCCGATCTCGATCAACGCGGCGGCTTCGGCCGGCGATGCGGCCTCGGCGCCGATCTCGAGACGCTCCGCGGCGCGCCAGAGCAGGCTCGCGTCGCCCAGCGGCTCGGCCGCCGCCGTCAGGAGCAGCAGCTGCGTGTCGCGGGGAAGCGCCTGGATGCGCTGGAGGAAGGTGCTCTCGATGCGGCTCGCCAAGGGGCGCCCGTCAGGGAGCCCGTACCCGCCCGCGATCTCCGCCGGCCCTGATCCGCGTGGCAGCTCGAGCAGAGCGAGCGGGTTGCCGCCGGCCTCGCCGAGGATGCGGGCCTTCACGCGCTCGTCGAGCGGCCCGGGGATCGTCGCGTCCAGCAGCAGCCGCGCGTCGTCGGGCCCCAGCCCCTCGATCACGAGCTCCGGCAATCCCTCGAGCGCGTGCTCGTCGCCGGACTCGCGGACCGTGAACACCAATCCCACGCGCTCCGCCAACAGCCGGCGCGCCACGAACGCGAGCGTCTGCGCGGACACCTGGTCGAGCCACTGGGCGTCGTCGACGACGCACACGAGCGGCTGCTCCTCGGCGGCGTCGGCCAGCAGGCTCAGCACGGCCAACCCGACGAAGAAGCGATCCGGTGGCGGTCCCGCGCTCAGGCCGAACGCCGTGCTCAGCGCATCGCGCTGGGGATCCGGCAGATGCCCGAGGCGATCGAGCATGGGCGCGCACAGCGCATGCAGGCCGGCGAAGGGGAGCTCCATCTCGGACTCGACGCCCGCGGCGCGTGCGATCCGGCATCCCTCCGCGATGGCCGCCAGGTGGCCCAACAGGGCGGTCTTGCCGACTCCCGCCTCGCCACGCAGCACCAGCACACGACTCTGGCCGCCGCGCACGCCGGCGACGAGCCGATCCAGCACGTCGCGCTCACGGGCACGGTCGAGCAACCCCGATGATGGCCGGTGAGCGTCGAGCATGCTGATGGAGCAGTATCGCGGGCGCTCGCCGATCGCGCCGGCAGCGCGCCCAGGGTCACCCGCCCCGGGGACTGGGCACGTGACTGGGGACCCCCCCGGACGAGACGGGTCGCCCCCTCCGGCAGCCTGCTCGTCATGACCACCACCGACAACACCAATCACCTGCTCACCGCGGATCCGACCCCGGTCGAGCTCGGCGAGGAGCTGGTCGAGGTCACCGGCGGGGGCGTGCGCGTCCTCGAGGTCGGGCTCGTCCTGTTCCTCGGGCTCCTGCTGTGCCCGCCGCTGCTCATCCTCGCGGTGATCGTCGCCGTGCCGGCCATCGCCTTCACGGCGGTCGCCGCCGCGGTCCTCGTGCCGTTCCTGCTGGTGCGGCACGTCGTCGCCCACCATCGCCGGCACGGGACGACGCTGTTCCTCCATCACCTCCTGCGGCGGTGATCGCGCAGCGGCATCAGGGGCGCCACCTGCGCCCGCGGGGCGACGGGGTGCGCCAGCCCACGACGACCGTCGAGCTGTTCTTCGACCTGGTCTACGTGTTCGCGATCACGCAGCTCTCGCACCTCATCCTCGACGACCTCTCGGTCGTCGGGCTGGCGCGGGCGGCGTTCCTGCTGGTGATCGTGTGGTGGGCCTGGATCTACACCACCTGGATGGTCAACTGGTTCGACCCCGCGTCGGCGACGGTGCGCTCGGTGCTCACCGGCGTGATGCTCGCGAGCCTGCTCATGGCGGCGGCGCTGCCGGGCGCGTTCGGCGAGAACGGCGTGCTCTTCGCCGTCAGCTACGTCGCGCTGCAGGTGGGACGCAATGTCGCGGCCGCGACCCTGCTGCGCCGTGCCCACCCGCTCCGCGACGTGTTCGAGCGACTGGTCGGGTGGAGCGTCGTGTCGGGTGTGCTGTGGCTGGCGGGCGCGGCGCTGGACGGCGATCAGCGGCTGCTGCTCTGGATCCCCGCTGTGGTGCTCGACCTGTGCGCGCCGTTCGCCGGCTACTGGCTTCCGCGCCGCGGGCGCGCCGCGACGACCGACTGGGACATCGAGGGCGGCCACTTCACCGAGCGCTGCGAGGGCTTCATCATCATCGCCATGGGCGAGTCGATCGTCGTGACGGGCGCGACCGCCGCGAACGCCGGCCTGACCGCCACGGTGGTCGTGTGCCTGGCCGTGGCGTTCCTTCAGACCGCCGCGCTGTGGTGGCTGTACTTCGGCGCGATGGCCGAGCGCACGCGCCTGGTGATGAGCACCTGCGAGGACCCGGGCCGGCTGGCGCGCGACGCCTACACCTACCTGCACGTCCCCATCGTCGCGGGGATCATCGCCGTGGCCGTCGGCGACGACCTGCTGATCGGCGCGCCGAGCGAGGCCTTGCACGGCGTCGGGCTGGCCGTGGTGCTCGGCGGGCCGGCGCTCTACCTGGTGGGCGAGAACCTGTTCCGGCTGCGCGTGACGGGCGCCGGGAACCTCAAGCGGCTCGCCGTCGCGGGCCTGCTCGTGCTGCTCGCGCCGGTCGGCGCGCACGTGAGCGCGCTGGCGCTCAGCGCGCTGGTCGCCGCCCTGCTGAGCGCGCTCGCGCTGTGGGAGCTGCGGCCGGTCACGCACCCTCTTCGACATCTCCATCAACAACCGGAAGGAGCATCATCATGAAGATCGTGGTCATCGGAGGCAGCGGGCGCGTCGGCGGCAACGTCGTGCGGCGGCTGGCCGCCCACGGACACGACCCCGTGGCGGCCTCGCCCTCGACGGGCGTCGACACCATCACCGGCGCGGGCCTGCCCGAGGTGATGGCGGGCGCCGACGTGGTCGTCGACGTCTCCAACTCGCCGGTCTGGGACGACGACGCGGTACGGGAGTTCTTCACCACCTCGACGCGCAACCTGATGGCGGCCGAGCGCGACGCCGGCGTCGGCCACCACGTCGCGGTGTCGATCGTCGGCTGCGACCTGCTGCCCGACAGCGGCTACCTGCGGGCCAAGGTCGCCCAGGAGGCCGAGATCGAGGCCGGCGGGGTGCCCTACACGATCCTGCGCGCCACGCAGTTCCTCGAGTTCCTGCCCCAGATCGTCGAGGCCGGCGCGGAGGGTGACAGCGTCCGGCTCCCGACCGGGTTGATGCAGCTCGTCGCCGCCGACGACGTCGCCGCCACGGTGGCCGAGCTGGCGACGAGCGCGCCGGTCGGCGGCCGCGTCGAGCTCGGCGGGCCCGAGAAGCTGGGCATGGACGCGTGGGCGCGGCGCCTGTTCGCCGCCACCGGCGACGAGCGGACGGTCATCTCGGATCCGCACGCGCGCTACTTCGGCACCGAGCTGCACGGCGGTGAGCTGACGCCGGGCGACGGCGCCCGCATTGGGAAGGTCGACTTCGAGGCGTGGTTCGCCGGCCAGCAGCAGGGAGCCGCGCGATGACCGAGGTCAGCGTGATCGTCACGGGGCCCGAGGAGGCCTACGACGACGAGGCCGAGTTCTGGTGCGCGAACGAGATGATGGGGGTGACCGTGCTGCACGACGGTCGCCTGCACCTGCGCATCGACCCGCGCGCCGACGGGGCTCCGTGGCTCGCCGACGCCGCCAGCCTGGCCCGTGCCCTGGCCGAGGCCGAGCAGCGGCTCGCGGCCTACTGAGACAGCGACACCATGGATCCGCCCCTCACCGGCTCCGGCGAGGGGCGGATCCGCGCGGGAAGGCTCGACCTAGCGCACGCCGTCCCACAGCCTCCGCGTCTCCGGGCGCGGGTCCTCGACGACCGCCGAGGCGGCGTCGAACCGCATGACCGCTCGGCGATCGAGGTCGTAGGGCGCCCAGCCGGGATCGCCGGTCGCGGCGAACGCGACCCATGCCGCATGCACCTCGTCGGCCAGAAGCTGGGGCGGGTGCTCCCCGAGCAGCGGGACGCCCGACGCGTCGTCGAGGGCGTCGAAGACGAACGGGACCTCGATCGCGTGGCAGGCGCCCAGGCGGCCGTCCAGCTGCGGCGAGGCCCAGGCGAACTCGTACTGCCACGACGCGCCGGTCCCGGCCGCGGCGCGCGCCTCGGCCACGCGGACCGAGGGGATGCGGAAGAACCAGTCGGTCAGGACGTCGGCGAGCAGCTCGCCCGCCGTCGCCCCGGGCCGGGCGGCGCGGTAGCCGGCGAGAGCCGGCTCGGCGTCGAGCCCGTAGGCCGCCACGATGTCCGCCAAGGCCGCGTCCGGCACGGCGTCGGCGACCCCGGTGGGCACGAGGAACAGCCGGTGCTCGTCGCTCGTCGTGCCCGCCAGGACGTCGACGCCCGCGGCCGCGCCCGCGGCCATCGAGCGCAGCGGCAGGTCGTCGAGGAGCACGCCGTCGACGACCGGCTCGAAGGCCATCAGGTTGGCGACGACCTCGCCCCAGCGCTGGGGGTCGGGATCCAGCTGGGCATCCTCGACGACGGCCACCTGCGCCGCGAGCAGCTCGGCCGGGTCGGTGGCGGCGAACGCGGCCGTGGCAGGCGCGATGCCGGCGCGCCGCGCGAGCTCGGCGGTGACGAGCCGCGCGGTGGCGGGCGTGATCGCGTGGTGCCCGGCGCCGCTCTGGAGGATGGCGCGCCCGAAGAGCCCGGCCGAGCGCGACGTGGCCAGCAGCGCCCCGATGCTCATGGCGCCCGCCGACTCGCCGAAGACCGTCACGGCGGCGGGGTCGCCGCCGAACGCGGCGATGTTCTCGTGCACCCACTCCAGCGCCGCGAGCTGGTCGAGCAGGCCGCGGTTGTTGACGCCGTCCTCGAGCCACAGGAAGCCCTCGGCGCCGAGCCGGTAGTTGATGGTGACCAGGACGACGCCGTCGCGGGCGAAGCGCGTGCCGTCGTAGGTGGGCACCGCACCCGAGCCGTTGACGAACGCGCCGCCGTGGATCCACACCATCACGGGCAGCCCGCCGGTCGCCGCGTCGGGCGTCCACACGTTGAGGTTGAGGCAGTCGGCGCCGGGGATCACGGGGTCGGGCAGCAGGACGTCGTAGGGCGGCGCGTAGCCCGGGTGCGGCGCCGTCGGGCCGTAGGCGAACGCGTCGCGCACGCCGTCCCAGCGCTCGGGTGGCTGCGGCGCGGCCAGCCGCTGCGGCCCGAACGGCGGCGCGGCGTAGGGCACGCCCTTGAACGCCGTCACCCCGTCGGCCGTCCGTCCGCGCAGGGCGCCGCGCTTGGTCCTGACCACCGTGTCCACCGTCATGGCTCTCGTCCTCGTGGCTGCGCCGCCGGCAAGATCGCCGACAACTGAAGTTGGTTCAGGACGATACGGTATGCCGATGAAGGCCTATCGCCTCCTTGCGCCCGGCCACGCCGAGCTCGTCGAGGTCGACGAGCCGCGGCCCGGGCCCGGCGAGGTGATCCTGCGCGTCCTCGCCGCGGGCGTCTGCCGCACCGACCTCGACGTCATCCGCTCCGGGGCGACCGCGCTGCCGGTCACGCTCGGCCATGAGATCGCCGGCGAGGTCGTCGACCTCGGCCCCGGCGTGCGCGGCCCGGCGCCCGGGACGCGGGTCGCGGTCTACGAGCTCATCGGCTGCGGCGACTGCCCGGCCTGCCGGCGCGGGGAGGACAACGTCTGCCGCGAGGGCACGCCGCACGTCCCCGGGATCACGCGCGACGGCGGGATGGCCGAGTACGTCGCGGTCCCGGCGCGCAACCTGGTGAGGCTCGGAGCGCTGCCGCCCGGCGACGCCGCCCCGCTGACCGATGCCGGCATGACCGCGCTGCACGCCGTGCGGCGAGCCCGTCCCTGGCTCGGCCCCGACGGCGTCGCGGTCGTCATCGGGATCGGCGGGCTCGGCCACCTCGCGCTCCAGCTCATCGCCGCCACCGCTCAGGCCCGCACGATCGCCGTCGACGTCGACGCGCCGCGCCTGGAGCTCGCGCGGGAGCTCGGCGCCGCGCACGGCGTGCGCGCCGGGGACGACGCGGCGCAGCACGTCCTGGAGGCCAACGGCGGGCGCCGCGTCGACGCCGTCCTCGACTTCGTCGGCTCGCAGCCGAGCCTCGACCTCGCCGCGCGGGTCACCGGGCGCGGCGGGGCGATCCTGCTCGTCGGTGGCGGCAGCGGGCGCCTGTGCCTGACGGCGCGCATGGGCACCGGGCGCGACCTCGAGCGCGAGGTGACCCTGCTGCACACGTTCGGCGGCTCGCGCGCCGACCTCGCCGACGCGCTGGCGCTCGCGCACGAGGGCCGCGTGCGCTCGCACGTGCGGCCCTTCGCGCTCGCCGAGGCGGCCGCGGCGATGGCCGCGCTCGACGCGGGCACCGTGCTGGGCCGCGCGGTCCTCATCCCCTGAGCCCGCGGGGCCGAACCCGGTGGACCGGCCACCGGCCGAGCCTCAGAGGCGCTGGATGAGCGTCGCCGTCCCGATGCCGCCGCCGCAGC